>VOFK01002932.1_pt1 | contig 304715 bp, 299 predicted proteins | sample 5384121 | NCBI WGS metagenome assembly VOFK01 (sample SAMN12384730, study PRJNA508395) | human gut metagenome | isolation source: healthy gut J | host: Homo sapiens | reverse complement strand
ACTGCGGCGGCTATGCACCGGGGGACAAGCTGCACCGCACTTGCCGACAGATCGGCAACCTGAAAGGCAGAGAACAACGGGAGCTTGCGGACGATCATCCGGTGAAACAGATTTATGAGAAACGGCTGAACACCATAAACCGCTATGTGAAGCGTGGTACTCTGGACGCTGATCTTGCAGAGGTTATGAAAAAGCTGGCAAAGGATAAAATGCTTCGAGCGCTGAGCAATGTCGCCTATGCCAAAGGTGATTACGAAAAAGAGATGGGACAGGCTGCTTTGAAGAAAGAAGCAAAATTACGGACGAAATGAGGAATATGTAATGGCACAGAAATATGATTTAACTGATATTGGGAATGCGCTTAGCCGGGTTATGGACAATCCTATGACCAAAATAATCCGTTCTGGCTCTATTGGTGTGTTGGGCGTAGTAAACCCAGTTGCGGGAATTGTAGGCGGAATAGGAAATGATCTTCTATCTGAATACAATACCTTCAAACTCGGCCATCTACTGAACGGTCTTGCATCTGGCTTTAATCTCGAAAGAAGATTGAACGAGCTTTTTACACTATGTAAACTCCAGCCCGGAAAAGGCTATTATCGTAGCCAATCTGTTCAAACAAACCGTAAATGCAGAATGCCCAAAGGTTTGCGTTATTTATGGTCTAATTCTTGCAAACCATTTAGAAACACTTACAGAATTCACACACGAAGAATTGATTGTCTGTAAAGCTTTGGAAAACGCTACGGATTATGATCTGAAGAATTTCAAAGAAATAATGGAGAACTATCTTAAGCCAACATCAAATGGAAGAAGAATTGTATTTCCAAAAGACTTTGCAGATATTGCTGCTTTCACCACCACATGCGATTGGTGTGTATATAATAGAATCTTTGTTTCTCGCACAGCAGAGTGGGGTGAAATGGAAGAAGGCATTTTGGATATGAGCACGTACTATTACGAGGCAAATCCTGCATCTGTTCTTCTGGATAATATAAATGCTGCAAGACAAACTTGGAATTATGGTTAATTATTCCCGCTGATTACTTAGAAGGGAGGTGCGCTATGCTAAATGATTTTTCGTGGAACATGACCGGATACATACCGAAGCACCAAGTTAATCCACACGGTGACGGCATCATCCCCTATGTGGCAGAGCGCATCTTCCAACTGGAACCGGAACCGCCAGCGGTGGACAGTCTGAATGAATATATCCTGTCTGCCTTGCAGGAAAAAAGAATCTGCTTTATTTTTTTCGTTCTTTCTGCACCACTACGAAACGCAGCTCAACAAGCGCATCAAAGGCTTTCTCAGTGTGGACGGCGGCAATCTGTACGACACAGACCGATTTATCGATATAAAGATCTCCTGCCGGGAGCAAATGCTCCAAAAGCCTGATGGACTATGATCCTGCCAAGGGTGCGGAGTATGCTACATACATCTATCCGTTCATCTGGGATTCTATGCTCCGTTTCCGCATGGGCGAAGAAAAATGGTCGGTATCCTCTCTGACCAATTACAAAATGGTGCGATCAATGGCGTGGCTGTACCATTACACCAAAGATGCGGTCAACCAGTTTTCCAAGAAGTATAACTGCGACCTTGCTCTTGCGGAAGAATATCTGAAAGTTGTCCGTGGAATCCGCAACCAGCAGCCGTTCTATATAACGGACGAGGACGGCGAGGAAACAGGCGAGGATATAGCCCTTGACGATAGCTGGAACTATACCGACATCCTCTGGAACGGCATACAAGCAGAAAAAAGGTACAGCGGGCATTTGAGAAGCTGAATTACCGGGAACAGACCTTGCTCGAAAAACGGTTAGCAATCTGTATGACCTGCGGGCGAGTTGGCTCATGGAAGAACCGCCCCACTTTTGAAGAATTGGCGATTATGTTTGAGGGAAGCACAGCCAGCGGTGCAGAAAGAGCCTACCGGAAAGCGGTGGACAAACTGACAGAACTGCTGGTTGCCGAAGGTGCGCTCCATGCTGTCCGACTGAAACAGAAATCCAAAACCAAGCGCAAAAAGAAAATCGCCGCCGCAATCTACGAATATCAAGCAGACTGCGACGGCGAATGGGGCGAAATTTCAGTTGATTTTGAGAACGGCACAGCAGAGATTATCCGGCTTGCTGATTGGGATACAATTAAAACGAACTGGTTTGCCAAGGAGGCGATCCGGTATATTTTATCATTGTCGCCTGATGCTCTTACAAAATATATGCTCGTCCCCCTTGAGCCGCCACTTATATCTTGAATCCTTACAACCACTGTAAGTGGTATTTGCTGTGTTCCCATGCTATCATTTTATTACAAATGATAGGAGGTATTCACATGAAACCCATTTTGAATATTGAAAATTTAACAAAAATCTATGGCAATGTGCCAAGTCAAACAAAGGCACTGAATGGGATCACCTTCCAGGTGATGCCGGGAGAGTTTCTCGGCATTATGGGAAGCAGCGGTTCCGGTAAATCCACACTGCTCAATTGTATTGCGACTGTGATTCAACCCACAGGTGGAAGCATTCAGGTGGAAGGCGATACTCTGCAATCTCTCAAGGGAAAGGCTCTTGCAGAGTACCGTGGCAAAAAAGTTGGTTATCTATTCCAGAACTTTGAATTGCTGGACAACCTGACTGGCAGGGAAAACATCCTGCTCCCGACTTCCTTGCATGGGGTATCCGAAGCAGAAAGCAGCCAGCGGCTGAAGCAGTTGGCTGACTATCTGGAAATCACCGATGTTCTGGACAAGTTTCCCTCCAAGATGTCTGGGGGGCAGCGCCAGCGTGTTGCGGCAGCAAGGGCTCTGATCTTACATCCCCAAATGATCCTTGCCGATGAACCGACGGGTGCGCTGGATTCTAAGAACGCAAGAAGTCTTATGGAGAAGCTGTCCGGCCTGAATCGTGACGAACAAGCTACGATCCTGATGGTAACCCATGATGCCAATGCCGCCAGCTTTTGCAAGCGCATTCTGTTCATCCAGGACGGCGTGATCTTTCATGAGCTTCGGCGTGGAGACGAAAGCCAGCAGGAGTTCTACGGGCGCATCCTGAAGGTGATGGCGCAACTGGGAGGGGCAGCGCAAATGTTCTCTAATCTCATTCTTCGGAACAGCCACCGCAGCCGAAAGGAAAACGGTCTGTTTTTCAGCTCCCTGGTGATTTCTATTGTTGCCTTTTTTTATATGATTCTTTCCATCTCCACTCAAGATGTGATGCTCTTTTTTGCAGAAAATGGAGAGTGACGCAGTTGACAAACTCCTGCTTCTGATTCCTGCGTTTTATGGGATGACCCTCGGTATTCTGTTCTTTTTTTGATCTATTTTGCCTGCAAGTATCAGTTCGAGCGCAGACGGCATGAGTTTGGTGTTTATCTAATGTTGGGGATGCGTAGAAGTAAACTGTTTGGTATGCTTCTGGCGGAAGATTTCCTGACCAGTATTCTTGCCATGCTCATAGGCTTACCTGTGGCTGTGGTGCTTTCAGAAATTGTCAGTCTTGTCACCGCCAAGCTGGTAGGCATGGGGATCATCGGTCATCAGTTTTCTTTATCCTGGTCTGCAATTGAATGGACGCTGGCAGGATTTCTGGCAATTAAGCTGACGGCACTTCTGATTTTGAGTGGACGAATCAGCCGCCAGGAGATCGGTACTTTGCTATCCCAGCCAACGAACCGCCCCAAAAAGCAAATGCCATCTGTTATCTATGGACTGGCTGCTATATGCGGAAGTGTGATGTTGGCAGTGGCTTACTACATGGCGATTCAGGGAATTGCATGGACAAAGGTAAGTATGATGGGACTGACTTTGCTGTTGGGCATAGTTGGTACGATGCTGCTTTTCTATGGGATGCGTGCGCTGATTGCTTTGATTGTTAAGAAAGGAAAAAGGAAATAAGCAGCTTCATGTATTTACCTTCCGGCAGATTCAGGAGAATGTTATTCATCAGTCAACCTCCATGGCCATCAGCTCCCTGCTGATTCTGGCGGCGCTGTGTTGTTTTGGTGCGGGCGTAGGAATTGCAGGAACGAATAGCCTGTCTTCTGGCCATGTAATCGACTATACTTTTGAAGATCATACTGCAGAAGATTCATCGCAGGTTCTTCCGAATATAAAGGCAGTCCTGAAAGAAAACGGTTTGGAAAATCAATTTTCAGAGCTTTTTGAAATGAGGGTTGGGCGTATTCGCACCACAGAAGATTATGATAATGCCTACAGCATGGACGCTGTTATGGACTCTCTTCGGAGCCTGCCCCAGTCGGAAGACCGGGATGTCCTTCTGAACAATCTTGGTTATGCCACATACCCATATTTGATTTGTTTATCGGACTATAATCGTTTGTTGAATTGTCCGGCAAACCGGCTCTCCAATTAGGCGAAAAAAAGGAGGCCGCTGTCTATATTGATACAGAGTTTACTACGGTAAGTCGTACCACAATGCTGAACCAAGTATTGGCCGGACAGCCCAAGGTGGAACTGGATGGTAGTCCGATTCATCTTACAGGAGAGGTTCAGTCTGTGAATTTGGTCACGGACCGTTCTATAACCTTGTCCTTTGCATTGATTCTTCCGGATGAAGCATTCCTATATTATAGCCAGGGAATGTATGATACCTATGTCAATGCGGTGCTCAGTGAGCAGGCTCTGGATGGAAATAGCCTTATGACTGCATATTTGGATTTGAACGAGAAGCTGGACGAAACTGGCGTTGAATATGAAAGCTATCTTCAGAATATAGGTCGTCAGCTTTTCTACACCATAGCATCCAGTTATATTACCCTCTATCTTGCGATTGTTTTCCTGGTAGTTGCCAACACCATCGTGGGTGTTCAGTTCCTGATGAGTCAGCAGAAAACCGGGCGCAGATACCAGACCCTGATCCGCCTGGGGAGCTACTTACGAAACCCTTTGCCAGTCTGCTGGAAAGCAAATTACCTGGTTTATGGGACTTCCTGTATTGGTTGCGGCTGTCAGCAGTCTGTTTGGAGTCAGGGCGTTATTTACAGGGATACTCTCGTCCCGAACCCGTGGGACAGTGTCTGAAATGCTGCTTGTATCTGCTGCTATGATTTTACTACTTTGCGTGATAGAATATATTTATATGAGAGTGGTCAAGCGCTCCAGTGATCGGTATTTGCTGACACTGATGCAGCCGCAGAGAGAAGAATAATTTGGAAGGAGGTGCTGTCATGAAAAAAGAATTGCTGTTGTGGAAGATGAAGTCTATATGCGGGAAGAACTCTGCGATATGCTCCAAAAGGACGGCTATCTTGTGGAGGCAATTACCGAGTTTGAAGATGCCGCTCGGCTCTTGGCAGCCCTCCGCCCTGACCTTGTGATCTTAGACCTGAACTTGCCGGAGATCAGTGGCTTTCAAATCTGCCAGGAGCTAAAGAATAAAACTGCTATCCCCGTCCTGGTGCTGACTTCCAGAGATCAGGTAAAGGATGAACTGCAAGCGTTCCAGTTGGGTGCCGATGAATATTTGACGAAGCCGTGCAGAAAAAGATCGACTTCTTGCCAGGGTATCCAATATTCTCAAAAGGTATGAAGGCCGTACCAATCTCATAGAGGGACCAGATTTCCTGTTAGACCAGCAGACCTACACGCTTTATATTCATAATACCTCTGTGGTGCTTCCAAAAAATCAGGGAAAACTGTTGGTCGCTCTTTTGTCCGGCGGCGATGCTCTGGTCACGACGGAGCAGCTTTGCATGGCACTATGGGGGGAACCACGGAATACATAGATGAAAATGCCTTGCAGGTTAACCTAACCCGGCTGAAAAAAACGATGTCCGCCCTTGAAATGAAGCAGCGAATCGTTGCAGTTCGAGGAATGGGCTACCGTTTGGAAGCGGAGGTGTCTCTATGAAGCAGCTTTGGCACACATGATAGAACGGTACTACCCCTGGCTTCTGTTGCTGCTGGGCGTGGATTGCTTTTGCGCTGTCATTCTTTGGATTTCTGACATTCAGGTATTTCAAACCTTGATCGGGTTAGTAGTTCTGACGAGCATCCTTTTTGTTTTCAGCGATTCTGTTTGTACTAAACAAGAGGGAGAACACCCACATGGAACTGTTCCGAGATTTCCTCAGTGATCCTACCATCTGCAATGAAGAACGGCTGCTCAGTGCCATTAGTCAGAAAGAAGGAGAATCTGTCCGATTTTTGGCTTCGGTTTTACGGGAATACAAAAACGAGAGTAACAATATGGCGGATGCCCTACGGGACTATGAAGAATACGTGGAGGGCTGGGCACATGAAGCGAAAACGCCCCTATCGTTGCTGACCATGCTCTTGGATAACCGGAACGATGAAATCTCTCCTTCCCTGCAAGCAAAGCTGGATTATGTCCGCAGTCAGCTTCAGGAGGATGTCACGCAGATGCCTGTACTATGCCCGGTTGAAGAGCAGTACAAAGGATTACCGATTTGAGGATGTCAATTTGAATGACTGCTTGGGTGAAGTTCTGGAGGACTATGCCCCACTTCTTGAAGAGAAGCATTTTGTCATTCTCAACAAACTGCAATCTGAAACAGTCTATACAGACCGTAGAGGACTTCAGTTTATGTTGGGACAAATCGTTAGCAATGCCATCAAATATAGCAGCGATAGTCCCATGCTTACAATTTCCGTGATACATTCGGAGACTGCAGATATCCTTTCTGTTGAAGATAACGGCATTGGCGTAAAAAAAATATAATCTGCCGTACATTTTTCAAAAAGGGCTTTACCGGGGATTCTACTGACAGCAGAAAGAAGGCTACCGGTATGGGACTTTACCTGGTTAAGAAGATGGCCGACGATCTAAATCTTCATCTGGAAGCAGCTTCCCAGTGGGGAAAGAGCTTCAAGATTGTCATCTTCTTTCCTAAATTGAGATCCAACGGAGGGAAATAATATAAACAGAAAAAAAACGCCCGCAGGATTTTCTCCTGCGGGCAGCGTGTTGTCAGCTATCCCAAGGCTTGTATTCTGTTACAGTTTTCAAATAGGTTTCGGGATCGCCGTTCAAGATAAGGTCTGCATACTCCAAAGGAGCGTTGTAGATCAAATAATCCAGCTCTGACCGCTGATACATATTGTCAGCAATCTCGTTCTCAACGACGATAGTGTCAATCGCAATCATACTGCCGTCGCTGAATTTCACTTCCACACAGCAATTATCCATATTGTAGGCACAAGATATTAAGGTTTTCATGGTATGTCCTCCATAATTCGTAATATAAAGCGAAAATCCCGTCTGACTTCCTGTTAGAAATCAGACGGGATTTGTCCGTATGCACCCCGGAAACCGTCAGCTAACAGTTGATAAGTAAATTAGTTCCTTATCACTGTTAAGCCAAGCTTTTTAGGGGTTTTATGTTTTGCCTTTTTATAAAAATGCAAAGTGCCGAAATAGGAAAAAATGTCCGTAAAAATGCTCAAAAAGTCCGTACATAATTAATGGGGGAGAGCAATCGAACTCCCGCTTAAATTATAGCTGTCTGCTTTTTCTTCCGCCAAAATTCTGAATATTTATTTGTAGCAATTTAACTTTCTCCTAACAAAGTAAAAAGGCATTGCATTTCTGCAAAGTGCTTTAGGTATTAAGTTGTCCGTTAAACCTTGTATCCTTTTTTCCTTAAATAATCCAAAAACTCTTTTCGGTTCTTTTCCTTTTCTTCTTCAGAAAACTCTATATGTCCTGTAACAACGGGAAGCTGTTTGTCATTCCACCTTGGGTGTGAATATGGTTTGGATTTATCGTTATTTTTTATCATTTTGCTCCGATGTTTTTTCAACGTATTCGTCAAAGGTAATCGCTTCATCAAAGAAGTGACCGGGCGTTACGTCGATTATGCGGTCGGCAACCGTCTCCACAAACTGATGGTCATGCGATGTGAAAAGTATTGTTTCGGGATATTTGATAAGACCGTCGTTTAATGAGGCGATGGATTCAAGGTCGAGGTGGTTTGTCGGCTCGTCAAGCAAAGCACATTTGCGCCCGAGAGCATCATTTTGCAGAGCATACATCTTACACGCTCTCCGCCGGAGAGCACGTTTGCCTTTTTGGTGGCTTCTTCTCCCGAGAACATCATTCTGCCGAGCCAGCTCCTTATATCGGCTTCAAAAACAAGATTAGAGTAGCTCCTTACCCAATCTATAAGAGAATCTTCACAGCCGTCGAAATAAGCGGAGTTGTCCGTCGGCAAATAACTGCGTGATGTGGTTACACCCCACTTGAATGTGCCTTCGTCCGGCTCGATTTCTTCCATGAGAATTTTGAATAGTGTTGTTTTTGCAAGAGGGTCACTGCCGACAAAAGCAACTTTTTGTCTCGGCAGTATGGTAAAGCTTACGTTGTCGAGAACTTTTCTGTCACCTATCGTCTTTGAAATTCCCGTTACGGTCAGCACCTCGTTGCCTACTTTGCGGTCGGGCTTGAAGTCAACATACGGAAAACGTCTTGACGATACGGGAATATCCTCAACCTTTATGCTGTCAAGAAGTTTTTTGCGGCTTGTGGCCTGTTTCGATTTTGATGCATTTGCGCTGAAACGTGATATGAAGTCCTGAAGCTCCTTGATTTTTGCCTCAGCCTTTTTGTTTTGCTCGCGCATTTGACGCTGAGCCATTTGTGTGTATTCATACCAGAAATCATAATTTCCCACATACATGGTGACTTTCTTATAGTCAATATCTACCGTGTGGGTGCAAACCTTGTTTAAAAAGTGACGGTCGTGCGATACAACTATGACGGTGGAATCAAGGTCGATAAGAAATTCCTCAAGCCAAGCTATGGCTTCAAGGTCGAGGTGGTTTGTCGGCTCGTCCATAAGAAGTATGTCGGGGTTGCCGAAAAGAGCCTGCGCAAGCAGAACCTTAACCTTTTGGTCGCCCGTAAGCTCGCTCATTTTGAGATAGTGGAGGTCGTTTGTTATGCCGAGGCCGTTGAGCAGTATTTCGGCGTCGCTCTCGGCACTCCAACCATCCATCTCGGCGAATTGCTCTTCGAGCTCGCACAGTCTCATACCGTCCTCGTCTGTCATCTCTGCCTTGTTGTATAAGACCTCTTTTTCGTCCATTATTTCGCAGAGCTTGGGGTTGCCGAGCAAAACGGTGCGTATAACATCGTATTCGTCATAAGCGAAGTGATCCTGCCTGAGAACCGAAAGACGCTCGCCGGGTGTGCGGATAATCTCACCCTTTGTAGGCTCTATTTCGCCCGAAAGAATTTTTAAAAATGTGGATTTGCCGGCGCCGTTCGCACCGATAAGACCGTAGCAGTTGCCGCTTGTGAACTTCACGTCCGCGTGCTCAAAAAGCGTCCTGCCGCCGTATTGTAAACCTACGTTTACCGCTTCTAACATCTTTTGCTTCACCTCATATATTACTCACAAAAAACCGCCTTAGCGTCACACAAAACAGCGCAAGACGGTTTTTAATTTAAATTTTACTGTTTGCTTTCTTGCTCGCAGACATTTGATTCTGCGTTTTCGGGTTCGCCTATAAGCTCTGGAGACTCGTCCGCGGTGAAAAACTCGTAGCTGTCGCTGTGGTGGAATGCCTCTGTGCTGTCGTCGGCTTTAAAGAATACCGTAAGCGTCTGGAAGATAAGCTTAATATCCTGCCATATGCTGTATTTCTCGATGTACATAAGGTCGAGCACGAGCTTGTCCTTAGGCGAAGTGTTGTATTTGCCGGCGATCTGTGCCAGACCCGTAAGACCTGCCTTGACGCGCAAACGGTAGCTGAATTCCGGCAATGCCTGTGTGTATTCGTCTACATTTTCTATCATTTCCGGACGTGGGCCGACAACGCTCATTTCACCCTTGAAAATGTTGATTATCTGCGGCAGCTCGTCTATGCGGAATTTGCGCAGAATTTTGCCGACCTTTGTAATTCTGTCGTCGTCCTCGGTTACGGATTTGTTTATTGAGTTCTTTTCTTTCATCGTGCGGAATTTGTAGACCTTGAAAATCTTTCCGTCCTTTGTGGCACGTTTCTGCTTGAAGAACACCGAACCGCCGTCCTCAGCCTTTATGGCTATTGCGCAGGCGAGCATTATGGGGCTTGTAATAATTAAACCCACGGTAGATACAAAAAGGTCCATGGCACGTTTCATTATGCGCTGTTCAACCGTAAGCCCTTTAACGGTTGAAGCTATCATCGGCTTGTCGTCAAGCATTGCGTTTCTGCCGCGAAGCGAAACAACGTCGCACATCTCAAAATTATAGTAGATGTTTTTGTTGTTTGCGTAGCAGTATTCGACAATCGTTGTGCGTGAGGCTGCCGGTACGTCATATACAAATACCGTGTCACAGCGGTTTATGATGTCAAACAAATCCGGATTTGTGAAAAGTATTGCATCCGTTATTAAATACTGCTTTTTGTACTTCTTGATTTTAGGGACGATGTTGTTTAACGAATACTTTGAAGTCGTTATAACACAGCATTTTTCGGGAGAGTTTATTGAAAAGTATACGAAATTTCCGAAGTATGCGAAAAATATAATAACGAGTATCTGAATGACCATAACAAGCAGTAAAAGCAGGGGGTGCTCATACTGGAATTTTTGGTTGTTTGCCGCATTTGTGTTCATTATGCAAAGCTGCAAATGAGTTACAATATCGGTAAATACGGTGGAGAGCGTCATAGAATAGATTATAGGCTTGCTCTTTGTTATTCCCACGGAATATCCGCCGTATATTGACATAAGTGCCGAGCCGAGAACGACAAACGTAAGCATGGTTACCGCGGCGGTTCTCGAAAGGCGCAGCAGCCATTCGTTTTCAATACCGAAAAAAACAAAAAAAGTGGCAAACAAAATAAAGAATAGCAGTACCTTTAAGAGAAGCATAACCGTTCTTTGGGTTTTCTGTAAAAACTTCATTATATTTACTCCCTGTCGGAAACATATTTTTTTACACAGATATATGCGATATTTTACGCTTTTTATTGTCTTTTGTCAACTTGCAACATAGTTTTTCGGGCTTGGCGCGCTTAAACTTCACTCTTTATTTTGTCGCTACGGTGTTATATAATACAATTAACTCAGTAAACTTAACGCGGATACGTTAAATATAACGATTTGGAGAAAAGAAAATGGTTAAAAAAACAGAGTACAAGATTTATACGGAACGCGAGTGCAAAGAGGAGCCATACCGCAAAAAAGTACAGCTTTTCGGATATGTTGTCGGAGAAAATGCCCCCGTGGTGCTCATATGCCCCGGCGGTGCGTATAAATTCATCTCGGATTTTAACGAGGGAGAGCCGTTTGCGCGCGAATTTAACAAAAGGGGAATAAACGCCTTTGTGCTTTTTTACAGCGTGGGCTACAACGCGAGGTATCCGCGCCCCGTTAAAGATGTGGCAAGAAGTATGCAGTTCATAAAGGCAAACGCCGAAAGGCTCTGTGTTGACGGAAGCAATATTTCTCTTATGGGAAGCTCTGCGGGCGGCCATCTTTGCGCTTTCTTCTCTTCACAATGTGAAAGATACGAAACCGAATACTGCGGCAAGGAATACTCTTTAACCCCCAAAACCCTTATGCTCTGCTATCCGCTCATAACCATGGGCGAAAAAACTCATAAGGTATCGCGCAGGAATTTTCTCGGATTGTTTCCCGGCAAGACCGAGATTAATGCTTCAAGCGTTGAAAAGCTTGCAAACGGGAGCTTTCCGCCGACGTTTGTCTGGGCGTGCGAGGATGACGGTACGGTCGATTACAATAACAGCGTAATGCTGTGCGACGCGCTTCGCAAAAACGGTGTACCGCATGAATTTAAACTCTTTAAAACCGGCGGACACGGCATAGGTCTTGCAAACGGCAAAGAACCGGAGGGATGGTTTGACAGCTGCTTTGAATTCTATAAAAAGCATATTTAATGTATATTTTCCACTAAATTGTATATTTAAATGGCGAAATAAATGTGGTAAAATAACTATAATGAGAATTTGAAAGGGGTTGTACTTATGAAACATTTACCCGCATATCCGCTTGTGTCGGTAGATCCGTATATCAGTATTTGGAGCATGAAGCACAAAAAGCTGTATAAGGATAATACGAGAATGTGGGCAGGGTATCAGAAGTGCCTCCACGGCCTTATGATGATAGATGACAAGCCGTATCGTTTTATGGGCGAAAACGGAATACATCATATGCACCAAAAGGTGCTTAAGGTCACTCCGCTTTGCACTACATATGTGTTTGAAAAGCACGACGTTCAGCTCAAGGTCGATTTTTGGACTCCGGCTTTTCCCGATGACCTTTTGCTTTTGTCTTTGCCGTGCGCCTTTATAGATTATGAGGTTACGATTCTTGACAAAAGACCGCATTCCGTTTCGATATCGCTTCTTGTGGATGAAAACTTTTGCTATGACAGCGAAAAGGGAAAGGAAATTATCGGCGATGCGGTTAAGACCGACAGCTCATACTACGCATATATGAGGCAAAATGAGCAGAACGTTCTTGAGTATTCGGGTGATTTCAATGCCGTAAACTGGGGAACGGTTTATGTTACGGGCGGCTTTGTCTCATTTGGCAAACCCACAATTAAGCGCAATAAGCGTGACGGCTTTGTAAACTACATTCACAGCGAGCATAAGGCATATGAGCCTGTAAGCGACAAATTCTGTGCGCACGACACATTGTTTTTTGACGATGGCTTCAGCATAGAATATATGGGTAAAAAGCTCCGAGGATATTGGACCGAGAAATTTCCCGATGCCGTTTCGGCACTCAAATACTGCGACGAAAAACACGACGAATTGAGAAAACAGGTTTCTTTGCGAAATACGCGGATTTTGCGCGACGGTCAGCGTTTCGGCGATGATTACTGTATGCTTTTGTCGGCCGCGTACAGAGAGGTCATAGCGTCTCACAAGCTTGTAAAGACCGATGACGGAAAGCTTTTGTATATTTCCAAAAACTGCACCGCCGGCGATTTGCCGCCGAGACCGATGTAACGTATGCATCGTCGCCGCTTTTCCTTTTGTATAATCCGAGTCTTGTGTTTGCCGAGCTTAACGGTATATGTGATTTTGCGCGTTCTGCCGCGTGGAAATTTGATTTTGCGCCGCACGACATAGGCACATATCCCATAGCTGACGGGCAGACATACGGTCTTAAAGCCGACTTCGACGGCGACAAGGATAAGGTGTATTCGACCTCGGACAACATATATGACGAGGAGGAACAGATGCCCGTCGAAACAAGCGGCGATGTACTTATACTCGCTTATGCCGCGACGGTTCTTTCCGGCGACAGGAGCTTTATTGCCGAAAATAAAGATTTGCTTTTAAAGTGGGGAGATTATCTTGCCGAAACGGGTAATGATATAGCTAACCAAAAGAATGCCGACGACTATGCAAAGGCGATATCGGGCAGCGTAAATCTTGCTGTTAAATCCTGCATAGCACTGCGCTGCTGCGGAGAAATATGCAAAATGCTTGATTCTGACGGAGAAAAATATCTTAAAGCCGCCTCTGAGAACGCGGCAGATATTCTCAAGAGAGACGAGGGCAGGGAGTGCCTTTCGTTTACTCTGTTAAAGAAGGAGAGCTGGAGCCTTAAATATAATCTTGTGTGGAATTATATATTCGGGTTCGATTTGTTCCCGCTCAAAACGGCCAAAAATGAAATTGCGCGATATATCAAAATTAAAAACGAATACGGCCTGCCGCTCGGGCCGCGCAGAGACTATGCGCGCACCGATTGGACAATGTGGGCGTGCGCCCTTGACGATACCGGATTTATGACCCAAAAGCTGTCGGTGGATATAATGCGTATGCTTGACCATACCGAAGATAAATATCCGTTTACGGATTGGTATGATACAAAGAGCGCAAAGTCAAAGGGAAGATATCACCGACCTGTTCAGGGCGGACTTTGGATGCCTGTACTCGCGAAAAAGTGGAATGAAATTTTGCCGTGAGACAAAATGCCCGTGCGTTGCCGACAGCGATATATAATAAGCGATAACAAATAAACGGCCGCCCTCGGAAATGCTTCCGAGGGCGGCTTTCTCTGTTTTGCTTGATTTTAGGCTTCGTATGTGCTTTCGTATTTTTCGTAAAGCCATTTTATGCAGTTTGTAAGACCGTCCGGCGTCAACGGGAAATCCTCTTTTATCGGTAACGGTGCATTTTTCATAGCAGAGATCCTCGTGCCATACCTCACCGACTATGTTCTCGTCGGTGTGCGATATTCTGTATCTGAATTTGCTGCCGCTGCTTCCGAAATAATCATTTCCGCTTGTAAAAAAGTTTATTGCGGGGACGTCAAATATTTCATCGGCTTTGCCCAAATCCCTTTTCATATGTTATATACCTCTCTTTTGGTGTGTTATTACTGTTTTGATTATAATATTAACGACGAAATTAAGCAAGGAATTTATCAAATTAGCACTCTGAGTAGTAGAGTGCTAATAGTTTACAGTTTGTTCATATTTATATAACAAACGGATAACATTACAGGGTATAATGATAATTGTAAACAGAAAGAGAGAGCGAGAGGCCGAGAGGCCGACGGAATCTCTTTTAGCTTGCGGCTCGCAAGTCACCTGACCGAGCGAGCAAAAAATAAATCGGGCAGCATAATTCAACTTATATCGGAGGAATTTATATGTTTGATTTAAGACCCTATAACCGTAAAAACAATGTTACATCCTATAATCCGTTCCGTGAAATGGACAGCTTCTTTGATGACCCGTTCAGATTCTTCGACGGTAAGGCGCTTGCCGAATTCAATACCGACATTATTGAGAGCGGCAACAATTATATCCTTGAAGCAGATCTTCCCGGATTTGAAAAGGGCGACATTAAGCTTGATGTCAAGGACGATATCCTCACCATCAAGGCAGAACGTCACACCGAAACCGAGAAAAAGGACAAGGACAGCAGGAGTATCTGCTGCGAGCGTTCCTACGGCTCATATTCAAGACAGTTTGACGTTTCCGGTATTGATACCGATAAGATTTCGGCTAAATACGAAAACGGTGTCCTGAAGCTCACAATGCCTAAGAAGGAAGCTCCGAAAGAGACTTCAAAGCATCTTGAGATTGAATAATCAAAAGATAACGCGACCCGGAGAGCGACAGCTCCCCGGGCCTTTTTTTGCTCTTAATGCTTATAACGGGCAATCCATATCCATATGCGGAATGTGTATATCGAGATATTCATTCCCGTATGCCCGAAATCCGTATTTTTCGTAAAACGGAACGGCATATACCTGTGCGCTGACGTATATCTTTTTTGCGCCGAGAGCCTTAGACCTCTTTTTAAGCTCTTTTATAAGCTCTGCGCCGAGATGCTGACCGCGGTATTCCTTTAATACCGCAAGCCTGCCTATCTTTGCCGTCTGCTCGTCCGTCATAAAAACGCGCGCCGTTGCGGCAGGTGTGCCGTCAACCGTTAAAAGCAGATGATCGCATGTTTTGTCGTGGTCGTCGAATTCGACGGAAATAGGGTATTTCTGCTCATTCACAAATTCCTTTTCTGATTTCATCGCCGTCGGGGCAGACTGTGCCGCCTAAAAACCAAGTGCTTTTTATCATAGCTTAAAAATAACCTTAACCTTTCCGGCTCTCTCGGGAGCTTATCTTGTTATCGGCTTTATGGCAAAGCGGAATTCGATCGTGTCGTCTAATACAAATCTGTATTTCATAAGCGTGTCCTGACCGCAGCTCGCCGTGCCTGTTCCGCGAACAAAACCGTCAATTGAAACAAACGTGGTGTCCTCGTGTATTACGTCCTCGCGGTGACGTGCCGCGCAAAGGATTTTTTGTGTGTGTAATCATGAGCCGAGAAGCTGAATTTCGGAGCGCCGAGGAACGCTAAGCCTTTTCCGTTACCGTCGGTAAATTCCGCAAATCTTACGGCTCCGTGGTTGCCGTTATCCTGAGGCTTGATATAGTCAACGTGCATTTCTTTAACGGTTGTTTGATATAAGCCTATCGGGGATTGACCGTTAAAATCACAGAGGTTTTCATATGGCCCTCTGCCGAGGTATTTCACGTTTGAAAATTCCTTCGGGAGCTCCGCTGTAAGGCCGAATCTCGGCAACTCTTTCCAGCCGTATCTCTTCCTCGCGAGAGAGGAACGAACTTTAACCGTGCCGTCGGAAAATACGGTGTACTCTATAAAGCTCTTGTAGTAGAGCCTTTTACCGTCAGTCATATCGTAATAAGCGGTTATTTTTACCTCTTTTTCCTCGCTCTCGGCTCTCATTCCCTTGTAGACCGCTTTGACCCTAGCTAGCTTTTCGCGATTCCACTTCGGTATGGGATTTACCTCTTCGTTGTCTGACGGAGCACGGTAAATATTCGGTAAGAAGCCTGAGATGCCGCTCAACGGAGTTTTGCTGATAAGCTCTGTGCTGTCTGCCGTATATGAGAGAATTTCTCCGGTGGAACGTGAGAATTCGATTTTTCCGTTATCAAATTCCGCCGAGTAACCGGAGTCGCTCTCCGTGAGAAGAACTTTTTTATCGCCTGTTTCGATTGCGGCAGGAGCGTCACAGAGTACGTGCTGCTCTCTTGATATTTCGGCTCCGTTCTTGTCTTCGTAAAATATGTTGAGCGTTACAAGGCGGTCGCTCGGTATTCGGCCGAGCGGCAGCGTTACTTCCGCGGTAGCAGACGGGGCTATTACCTTGTCGATAACGCCGTCCTTTACCTTTTCGCAGTCGAAACAAAGCTCCCATTTTACGGTAAGAACATCTGTGCTTAAAAATCTGTATGTGTTTGTAAGAAGAAGTGTGTTGCCGCCCGATACTACTGACCTTACGGGTCTGTATGCGTGCTTCATTTCAAGCGCGCCGGTATGGAGCGTGCGGTCGGGGAATACAAGGCCGTCTACGCAGAAGTTTTTGTCGTGCATTTCCTCGCCGTGGTCGCCGCCGTAGGTGTATTCGTACTTGTACTTTTTATCATCCTTGCCATGGTATACCGCATGGTCGCACCATTCCCATATACAGCCGCCCATAAGCTTGTCGCTTGAATAAAAGACGTCCCAATATTCTTCGAGCGCGCCGGGGCCTACGCCCATGGCATGGCAGTATTCACAGAGGAAAAACGGCTTTTCAAAGTACTTCTTGCCTCTTGTGCCCTTTGCGGTTTTTATAACGTTTTCTATGTCGGTATACATTTCCGATATTACGTCATACCCGACTCTCTTTGTGCGGATAGCGCCCTCATAGTGTACGGGTATTTCCGGACATACAGATTTCAAAAATTCATAACATTTGTCCTGGCATTTGTATCCGCCGGATTCATTGCCGAGAGACCACATCGTGATTGACGGGTGGTTTCTGTCTCTGAAATACATACGGCTCACTCTGTCAACGTATCTCGGTGCCCAAGAGCGGTCGTTGCTTATGAAATTGGGCTTATAGAGGTTGTATTTGCCGAGACTTCCGCAGCCGTGTGTCTCGATGTCGGCCTCGTCTATTATGTAAAATCCCATAATGTCCGCAAGCGTAATGAGCATCGGGTCAGGCGGATAGTGCGACGTTCTTATCGAGTTTACGTTAAGCTCTTTCATAAGAACAAGGTCTTTTTTTATGTCCGCGGCACTCATCACGTAGCCGGTTTTGCATTGCTGTCGTGATGGTTTACACCCTTGAATTTTATTTTTTCGCAGTTGAATTTAAATACGTCGCCGAGAATTTCTATATGCTTGAAGCCGGTATAATTTCTTACGGTACATAGTGTATCGTCACCGTCCTTAAGCGTTAAATAAAGCTCGTAAACATTCGGAGTTTCCGCAGTCCATTCATTTACGTCGAGTGCCGAGAAAGAAAATTTGACGCAGACGTCGGCATCCTTTTCGTCGGAGCATATCTTTTTTCTGCCTGAGAAAAGCTCTGCCGAAACTTTTTTTCCTGCGACTTCGCCCTCAAGGAATACGTCTATATCGAGGTCGTATTCTCTTCCGCCGTTTAAGCGTGTTTTAACCTCGTAATCGTTTATATATGCTTTGTCATATGTGTAAAGCAGAACGTCTCGGAAAATTCCGTTTTCTCTGAACATATCCTGACATTCGAGATATGTCCCCGTGGACCAACGGTAAACAACGCAGAGTAGTTCGTTTTCACCGGAAATCAGCATATTTGAAATGTCAAATTCCGCACTGTTGTGTGAGCCCTCGCCGTAGCCGCAAAACTCACCGTTTACATACAGCTCAAGGCACGCGCTGAAGCCTAAAAATGAAATGATATGAGTTTTTGATGCATCGTCAACGGTTATCTTTTTTCTGTATACGCCTACGGCAACCTCTTTCGGAAGCTCCGGCGGAAAAAGATGAAATTCGTATCTTGTATTTAAATATACAGGCTCTCTGTACCCGGTTCTCTGCCAGGTGGACGGAACCTGTATCTTATCAAAACGGATACGCTCCGTGTCCATTTCATACGGTAAAACATTCTGCGTTTCGTAATATTTAAAATCCCATTCTCCCGAGAGGACCGTAACCATATCGCTCTTATAGCGTTCGGTCAGACAATCGGTCTTTTTGAGACGCGAAAGCTCTCTGAAGGGAATCGAGTAAGCTCTTCCGGGCAGTCTGTTTATGTTCAGTGCCGAAAAATCTCTGTAATTATCTCTGTTTAGCTTGTATATCACAAAATTTTCCCCTTTCTGCAATCTGCAAACAGTTTAACACAGAATTAAATTATTTACAATTAAATTGCGATATATTATACTTTTTAAGGTAAAAGTATAAAGCACTTTTTTATGCAGTTTGCGTAAAAATAAGCCGAAAGGACGCAGGTGGATTTTATGGAGCTTTCTAAGGTACAGTGGAACGGCAGGGCATATGCGGAATTCAGAGATTATCTATTGTCGTTTTCAGATGAGAAATACAGGGCTTTTCACAGCGGGCTCTGCAAGACATCGAAATATCCGATAATCGGAGTAAGGCTCCCGATAATGCAAAAGATTTCCTCCGAAATAGTAAAGGGCAAGCCGCTTTATTTTCTTATGGCGGCCTCTGTGCAGTCGTATGAAGAGATTATGATAAGAGGACTTGTCACGGCCAAGCTCAAAATGCCGTTAGCCGAAAAATTCGTATATATAGAGGAGTTTTTGCCGTATATTGATAATTGGGCGGTATGTGATTCGTTTTGCACGGCGCTGAAGCCTAAGAAGAACGAGCTTTATATGCTTTTTGAATTCTGTAAGGAGCACGCTTTTTCACAGAATACATATGAGACTCGTACAGCTGTTGTTTTGATGATGCGCTATCTTTTAACGGACGAATTCGGAGAGGATGTCATTTCGATTTTGGAAAATATCGATTGTACCGAATACTATGTCGGTATGGCGGTTGCCTGGGCTCTTTCGGAGAGCTTTATAAAATTCCGAGAGAGAACGCTTGAAGTATTTTCATCGGGGAATGTAGACGCCGCAACTCAAAACAGGGCAATACAAAAAATCAGAGACTCATACCGTGTGTCCGACAGCGATAAAGCATTTGTAAACAGCTTGAAAAGGTAAAAAACAATATACGGGTTTCGGTAAAATTTGTATAAACTCTCAATTTTTCATTGCCGCTATTGAAGAAGAATGCAAAAAAGATTATAATGTTTACGAAACGGAAGCATACCGTGACTGTAAAAAAATAAAGGGATGGTAATTTATGAAAGCACGCAATCTTATTGACCTTGAGGACATAAGCCTTGAGGATATTGACGAGATAATTCACCTTGCCGGTATGATAAAGGCAAATCCGTCGATTTTTACCGATGCCTGCCACGGCAAAATAATGGCGACGCTTTTTTATGAGCCGTCAACAAGAACTCAGATGTCGTTTAAAACCGCCATGCTTCGTCTCGGCGGCGAGGTTATAGGGTTTGACAATCCGTCTAATGCGTCCGTGTCAAAGGGCGAGAGCTTGAAGGATACCGTAAGGGTGGTCAGCAATTATGCCGACGTTTTGGTTATGCGTAATCCCATAGAAGGCTCCGCTTATGCGGCGTCGCTCTATTCCAAAAGTCCCGTTATAAACGCAGGTGACGGCGGACATCTTCATCCCACTCAGACCTTGGCCGACCTTGTGACCTTGTCGCACGAAAAGGGGAGGCTTTCCGACCTCACCATAGGCCTTTGCGGCGATATGAAAAACGGCAGAACCGTACATTCGCTCGTTAAAGCTCTGTCTAAATATAAAAACAATAAATTTGTTATGATTTCCACTCCCGAGCTCCAAATGCCGGAATATGTAATTGATATTCTTAAAAAGAGCGGATGCGAATACAGCTTTTCTTCAAGTCTTGAAGAAGCAATTTCTTCGCTTGACGTTCTCTATATGACTCGTATTCAGCAGGAGCGCTTTAAATCCGAAGAGGAGTATGAGCGCCAAAAGGGCATTTATGTGCTTGATGAGGAAAAAATGAAGCTTGCAAAAAAAGACCTTGTTGTGCTTCATCCGCTCCCGAGAGTCGATGAGATTACCATAGGAGTTGATGATGACAGCCGCGCCAAGTATTTCGAGCAGACCGAATACGGTATGTATGCGAGAATGGCTCTTATTATACTTATGCTTGAAAACCGCGGGGGCAAAGTTCCCGAAAAGACATACAGTACCCATGATAAGCAGTGCAAAAATCCGAGATGCGTCACAAACAGCGAGAGCTATGTACCGCACCTCTTCTACGAAAACGGAGGAAAGCTTGTCTGCAAATACTGCGACAGCGAGACGGAAGAATGAAAATACTTATCCTCTTCGGTTCGCCGAAGACAAACGGCAGCACCGCAAAGCTTACCGGTGCTTTTATGAAGGGCATAAGAAAAAGCGATGATGTTGAAATAGTCCATCTTTTTTCATTGCAACCGACCCCGTGCAATGCCTGCGGATATTGTAAGGCGGCAAACGGCTGCTCTAAAAAAGACCTTGAAAAGTTTATGGCAAAGCTCGAAGATGCCGATGCGGTAATTGTTGCAACTCCGGTTTACAATCTGTCTTTTCCTGCACCTATGAAAGCCCTGTTTGACCGCTTTCAGCGTTATTACGAGGCGCATTTCAGAAGAAAAATTGCGCAACCTATAACAAAGCACAAAAAAGCATTACTTTTGGTAACCGCCGGAGATGACGAGGACGATGGATACAATATAATAGAAAAGCAGGTTAAGCTGTCTTTTTCTGTTATGAATACCGAGCTTGTCGGCGGCGTACTTGCCAAAGATACCGATAACGGCGGTGTCAAAGAGGACGATTTGCGCCGTGCTTTTGAGCTTTCAAAAATAATATACGGTTAAAAAAGTGCCGCTTTTCGGCGCTTTTGAAAGGAAGATGAAATATGTCCGTGACAAAAATAACACTTCAGAACTATGCTGACGAGGTATCGCACAGCGAAAAACCCGTTCTTATAGATTTCTATGCCGATTGGTGCGGTCCGTGCAAAATGACCGCTCCCGAGCTTGAGGCGTTTTCGCAGGAATACGACGACGTCAAAGTGTGTAAAATAAATGTGGACGAGTCCGCAGATCTTGCCGCGATGTACGGTATTATGTCTATACCGACGATGGTTTTAGTGAAGAACGGCAAGGAGGCAGACCGCCATGTGGGTGGCTGCGAAAAGGCTGATATCAGAGCGTTTTGCGATAAAAATATGTAGGGTTGTAATTTTTACCTATATATGCTATGATAAAAATCAATAAATGCGGTTTCTGACGTCGAAATCCGTTTTGAGACGAAAGATACGGTGAATAAGTAAAACTGCTGTGTGTTTGCACGGCATACTTAGGCTGTATCTTTAAAGATACAGCCTTTTTATTTTAATTGCAGGTGGATAATAATATGGAATCAAGAGTAGCCCTTATAGGGATAATAGTAGAAAACGAGGACGCTGTGGAAAAACTCAACTGTGTTTTACACGAATACGGCAGATACATTGTCGGCAGAATGGGTATTCCTTACAGAGAGAAAAAAATAAATATTATAAGTATAGCGGTGGACGCTCCTCAGGATATAATAAGCGCAATGTCAGGTAAAATCGGAAAACTCGACGGCGTAAGTGCCAAAACCGCGTACTCAAATGTGGTAACAGAGATATGACAGGAAGAAAAGAATGTAAAGGCTTGGAGCTTTCCACGCTTTCAAAGGTCCTGCTTTTAATACTGCCGCTTGTTGTTGCTGTTTTGGCGCTTTGTATAGGCAGACTCGGTATTTCTCCCGCCGAGGTGATAAGATCGATATTCGGTAAAATAACGGGAAATGCTGATTTGGAATCTAAAAACGAGCTTGTTTTATGGAATATAAGAATGCCGCGAATAATCCTTGCAGCCCTTGTGGGAGCGGGACTTTCGGTTTCGGGCTGTACATTTCAAAGTCTTTTTTCCAATCCTCTTGCCACGCCCGATACCGTCGGAGTTTCAAGCGGAACCTGCTTCGGAGCGGCTGTTGCGATTTTTTTTCGGGGCTGATTTTATTGTCACTCAGGCAGTTGCTTTTTTGTTTGGAATTATCGCCGTGTTGCTGACTTATCTTGCAGGTAGCGGTAAAGGCAAATCACTTAACAGCGTGGTTTTGGCAGGAATTATGATAGGCTCGCTTTTTTCGGCACTTGTCTCGTTTATAAAATCGGTGGCGGACGTGAATTCCGTGCTTCCGGTAATAACCTTTTGGCTTATGGGCAGCTTTGCGGGCGCAGGCTATCGCTCGCTTATGCTCGGTGCACCGGTAATGCTTGTCGGAATGGCTGTTTTGTATGTTATAAGATGGCGGCTTAATATTTTAACTCTTCCCGATGATGAGGCAAAGGCGACCGGCACGGATATTAAGGCTCTGCGTGCCGTTTCGGTAATATGTGCAACGGCAATTACCGCCTCGTGCGTTTCGATGTGCGGTCAGGTGGGCTGGGTAGGGCTTCTGGTGCCGCATATGTGCCGTATGAAATTCGGAAACAATCATGTGTCGCTGCTGCCTGCCTGTATCAGCATGGGTATGACCTTTATGATAATTGTCGATACCGTTGCGCGAAGTGCCACAGCCGCCGAGATTCCCATCTCTGTGCTGACCGCAGTTATAGGCGCACCGTTCTTTATAATTCTTATGCGAAAAACAGGGGGGTGGCAGCTGTGACCCTTACTGTTGAAAACGGTTGTTTTTCATATGACGGCAGGCACACGGTACTGTCCGACATAAGCTTTTGCGCGTCACCGGGAGAGATAGTGGCAATTCTCGGAAAAAACGGCTCGGGCAAAACAACGCTTCTCAAGTGCAGCGTGGGCTTGCTCAAATGGAGCGGTGGACATAGCGTCCTTGACGGCAGAGATGTTTTGCATATAAAAAGCAGGGAGCTTTGGAGCAAAATATCATACGTGCCGCAGGCAAAATCCTCATTCGGCGGCTATACCGTGCTTGACAGCGTTTTGCTCGGCTTCGGGAGCAGCATCGGGATTTTCGGAAAGCCGCAAAAAAGCGATGTGGAAAAAGCGCTTTCCGTTTTAAGAAGGCTGAATATAGAAAATCTCGCCTATAAAAAATGCTCGGATTTATCCGGCGGCGAAAAGCAGATGGTCTTGATAGCGAGAGCAATAGCGTGCGACCCCGAAATTTTGATTTTGGACGAGCCGGAGTCGAACCTCGATTTTAAAAATCAGATAACGGTTCTTGACGTTTTGTCAAAGCTTCGCGACAGCGGGATTTGTTGTATATTCAATACTCATTTTCCCGATCACGCGATGAGAATAGCGGATAGGGCATTGCTTCTCGGCGATGACGGAAGATGTATTTGCGGCAAGACAAACGATATAGTGACAGAGGAAAATATACAAAAGACATTCGGTGTGAATGTTAAAATAGCCGAGGTCTCGTCGGGCGGAAGAACCGTTAAAACGATAGTGCCCGTAAGTGCGGCCGACGGTTTCGAAAAAATCCGAAATAAATGCGAAGAGCATTTTTAATATAATTAAGAAAGAGGTAATGTAAATGAAAAAAGCAAAAAGAGTATTAGCTTTGCTTCTTTGTCTTGTGCTTATTTTGTCGGCGGTAGGCTGTTCCGCTAAAAAAGACGACGGCAAAAAGAGCAGTGACAGCGAGGTTGTCACCGTTGTTGACAATAACGGCAATACCGTAACCGTTAAAAATGACATTCAGCGAATAGTGGTATGCGATATTTACCCTATACCGTCGGTGCTTGCCGTGTTCTTTGATTCGGCTTCAAAAATAGTCGGTATGGCACAGCCGAGTATGGCAGCTGCAAAAAACAGCCTTTTGTCGGAGCTTTATCCGGAAATACTCAATGCCGAGACCGGATTTATAGACGGAACAACAGTTAATATGGAGGCTCTCGCGGCTTTGAATCCCGACGTTGTATTTTACAGCTCGGGCAATAAAGAGCTCGGCAAGCAGCTTACCGACGCAGGCTATGCCGCAATAGCGATTTCAGCGAATAAATGGCAATATAATGCCATTGAAACCCTCAATAACTGGATAGACCTTCTCTCTCAGCTTTTCCCCGAAAACAATAAGTCGGAAAAAGTAAGAACTTACAGCGAGAGTGTCTATAATATGGTTCAGGAAAGAGTAAGCTCAATTCCGGACGCGGAAAAGGCAAAGGTATTTTTCCTCTTCCAATACAGCGCGTCAAACATCTCCACTTCGGGAAATTCGTTCTTCGGTCAGTGGTGGGCAACTGCCATAGGCGCAAAAAATGTCGGCGAGGAACTCGATTCCGATAAATCCACCAATGTAAATATGGAGCAGATTTATAAATGGAACCCCGATTTTATTTTCATCACAAATTTCAATACCGCAAAGCCCGACGATATTTATAACAATACCGTAGGCAGCTTTGATTGGAGCGGAATAAAAGCAGTTAAGGATAAGAATGTCTATAAAATGCCTCTCGGTATGTACCGTACCTACACCGCAGGAGTTGATACCCCGATAACTCTTCTTTGGCTCGCAAAGGCGACTTATCCGGAACGCTTTGAGGATATTGATATAACCGCAAAGACCAAGGAGTATTACGGCGATGTGTTCGGTATAACTCTTACCGATGAGCAGTCCGCGCGCATTTTTGCACCGCTTACGCAAGCAGGTAAGCTATCGGTTAAATAAAGTCGGAACAAGACACAAAAGCTACGGTTAACCAAAATAAATAATGATAAAACGGACCGTTTTTCGCGGTCCGTTTTTTACTTTTATGCCTGAATTAAAAGATGTATTTGGTGCGGGGGACAGGGAAAAATTCTCATAGCTTACAGAAAATGTTACGTATCAGCACAAATGTAGTTAATAAACATCTAAAGTGTGCTGATACGTAACATATATTTCCGGACACTTATGTTTTGAGTTTGACTGTTTCATCACTATTTTACCGTCAAACTTCAACCCGATAAACAGAACAGAAATCAGCGGAGAGAACCGGTTGAGGGTCAAAAACAACAAAAATGCATTAAAATAACTTTTTGCGCAAAATGTAAGTTGTGATTAGAATTATCAAGCATACAAACATAAACGACCAAATGTGCTCAAAACTCCAAGGAATTTTTAATGCTTGAAGTGTTTTTTCATAGCTTGCAGATCCAAATAATTCGTATATTATTCCACTTGCCCCAAACAGCAAAACTAAAACAAAAGAAATTATATTTATTATCAGTAAAATAATATTTAGATGTTTTCTCATTTTAATGTATATCCCCTTGCTCCGTTATGTTGATAAGCTTATAACACAAAAAATATACTGTTATTTTACATCACATATCTATTTTACCGTCAAACAGTTCTTTGAGCCGTTGTGTCTGTTAAGCATCGGCAATCACCGCCGCTCGAATACCACGGCACTTGTCAAGAATTCCTTGAAGCCTTTAATAATGTGCGCCTTCCGGCATGGGCACCGTTTTTATCCAATCACACATTGCATCTACCTTCAGGGCTTCAATTTGATTTTCGTATTCTTCGGCCGTGTACGGTCCCATAACTACATCGTTTACCGTATCCACAAGATAATACGAGGGATTTGATGCATCCATATCTTCAATGTGCGCCTCTTGATAAGGAAGGTTCTCGTCAATCATCAATCGTTTTATACCAATATAGGAATCATTATAACAAAATTCCAATATATAACGATCAATCTTAATATCTAAGCTATCCCCATCGGCTTTGTCCAACTCTATATCCTCTGAATTGACATGAACAATCTCATAACCGTTTGGCAGTTTGTCATATGTCCAATCCTGAAAAGCTTGACTAAATGCTAACATAAGTATTGCTATTAGAAGCGCGATTAAAATTGCTATTATAAGCACGATTAAACGTATAATTCTACTCCCATTTCGTTTTATATACATAATTAGCCTCCCATTCATACTCCTTTCCCAAGTTTTTCTCTTGCGCCCAATAACCAATATTATTGAGCCAGCTTCCTATACGCCGTTTACGGTTTTGCTTACTCTGTCGCCGTCGGTATTGTAAGCGTAAACATATGTGTTATCGCCGTCGGTTATACGCTCAAGCTGCCTGCCGCACCACTCAAACGTCTTACTGCCGAAAGTGATGGGATTGCCGATTTCGTCATAGGTTACAGCCTGACCGTTAAAGCTTGTTAAAAGGTCAATGTGTTACGTATCAGCACAAATATAGTTAATATATATCTAAAATGTCCCGATACGTAACAAAACTGCCGAGAGTTGTAAAGTGCAAATTAAAAAGTGTTTATGGCAATTTAATTCTGTCACGGGTGCTCTCTGGTTGTGGCGTACTCATCTATTATATAACGTGCATATCTGCTTGCCTGTCGCTCTCTGCCCATTGATGTTAGTTGAAGATTATTTATCCACTGATAGTAGTGAGTCAATTCATGCGCCAATGAAATAAGAATTGAAGCAAGCGCATTGTCTTTTCCGTTCTTGCTTAGCAATTCCTCATAATCGCCTGTTGCAATTCTGATATATGGTTCATCATAGTATGAATAGGGCTCAAAAAAGGTTCCAACTACATGATCGCCGTCTTTTGCTCGAATCCTTTCTGTCTCTTTAACATAAACAACAATCCTTACCGGAAAGTAATACTCTGCACGCAACCATTTTCCGAATTGTAAGCATGCACGTTTAACTTCCGGGTCAACATTTTTGTCACATCGAAACCGTAACCCAGTTCGCCCTGAGCCGTCTTTCGGCAAAATCTTTTCCCAGTTATCTAATCTCCAAATATGCATATTATTTATACTTCCTATGTCCTCTGCCGGGTGTATGTTTCTTTTTTTGCGGTTTCGAGAGACTTTACTGTTGTCGAAGTTCTGTTGTCGACAATTATCAAAAACTAAAAAAACGGACAATATCATAGATATTATCCGTGCGTAAATTTAAAGTTTTTTAATTTGCCGCACGTTTTTTATCAAGCCGTGAAATTTTACCGCATGGGGCTTGCACTCCCGTTCAGCTGCATTTTAAACGTTGTTTACCGTAACGGTATGTTTTCATATTAACATTAACAGAATGTATAAAAAAAGTCAACAAAAAAGCAGACGATATGTGTCGATTTTTGGTTACGGTGCTTTTACTCGCTGCCGGAGACGATATTTAACCTTAATAAATATCACCAAAAAATCGGCCGCGATTTTTCACGGCGCGTTTTGTATTAAGAGTGAGCTGCACGGCAATAATCCTAATGACAATAGTTATAGGAGAGAGCGCCATGCAGTACAGCAAGGTTGAGATTTGCGGTGTCGATACCTCTAAGCTCAGGGTTCTTAAGGAAAAGGAAAAGCTTGAGCTTCTCAAGAAAATCAGGGAAGGTGATAAGTCTGCGCGCGAAAAACTGATAAACGGCAATTTGCGCCTTGTATTAAGTGTGATACAGCGTTTTACAAACCGCGGAGAAAACCTTGACGACCTTTTTCAAGTCGGCGTAATAGGACTTATAAAGGCGATTGATAACTTCGACGTGTCGTTAAAAGTGCGTTTTTCCACTTATGCGGTGCCCATGATCATCGGTGAAATACGGCGATACCTCAGGGACAACAACACGGTGCGCGTCAGCCGCTCTGTAAGAGATACGGCATACCACGCCCTCGGGGCAAAAGAAAAATTACAGGCAAAGCTCGGCAGAGACCCGACGGTTGACGAAATAGCAAAGAGCTTGGCACGAGCCGTTCTGACGTAGTATTAGCACTTGAGGCGATAGTGGAGCCGGTTTCGCTCTTTGAGCCTGTATACTCTGACGGCGGAGACACCATATATGTTATGGATCAGGTCGGAGGAAGTGAGACGGATACCGATTGGCTTGACGAAATATCCATTAAGGAGAGCATAAAGGAATTGTCACCGCGCGAAAAAAAGATACTGGCACTTAGATTTATGCAGGGGAAAACGCAAATGGAGGTGGCGTCTGAAATCGGTATTTCACAGGCGCAGGTATCAAGGCTTGAGAAGGGGGCTATCAGGAAAATCAAAGAATAGTGTTATTTTTTCGCCCTTTGCGTCATACGTATTTACGGCGGAGGTGTTTTTATGGTTTGCAGTGTGCAGGATTTGAGAGAACGTGAAATTATAAATTTAAAGGACGGCGCAAGGCTCGGCTCTGTCTGTGATGTTGAGATTGATACCCTGAGCGGCTCAATCGTTTCAATAGTCATATACGGCAAGGGCAGATTTCCGTTTAAGAGCGGCAAGCCGAAGGACATCAAAATAAAATGGGACGAAATTGAGGTCATAGGCGACGACACCATACTTGTAAGTTTTGACTGTCCTGAAGAGCTTATGCCGCAAAAGCCAAAAAATCCCATAGATACGCTTTTCAGACTTTGAATTTGAGGGGATATTATCATATAACGCAAAAGGGGCTGTAATTGCTTTATGCTTTACAGTCCCTTTTGTGTTTGAATATGGGTTATTATTTTGTTGTTGCACGGTGCTCTTTAAGTATTTCCGCAAGGCACAAAAGGCTCTCTGCAATAATGCCGGCCGCTATACCCGATGCGGCGGAGTACACTTTAAAGACAAGCATAATGATTGCCGTCAAAAGTGATACCGCGCAAACGAGCCGACATATTCTGCGATAAGCCGTTATTCTGCCGTCCTCATATCCCGTTCCTGTCGGTGCAAGAATAAAAAGAACTACAGTACCGGCTGCCGCCGCAAGCAGCATGAAAAAAGAAGCCTTTTGTACGGCGGTCATTTTTACCGCAATTATGAACGCCGTTATTATTGCGAGAGACGTTATCTGACATTTTAGTTCCGTATCCATGTGAAAGCCTCCGCCGAAAAGACGCAGCAAAAGAAAGGATATAAAAAATGCGAGCGCTCCCGGTAAAATCCTTAAGACCGTGCCGAGAATGACCGAAACAAGCAAAAACTCTATTATATTGAGCAGCCAAAAGATGCCGTATCCGCAGACATCGACATCCTCGGCCTCAATAATTTTTTTGCTTTTCAGCCATTTTGCGATCTGTTCCGATAAAGAACCGATCATTTACCGAGCTTTGAGAATTTCTCAAGACCTTCGGGCTTTTTCGGCTGATACATAAATGTGGTAGCCGCCGAATTGGCACTGCCCTTAACCGATGCCGTGATGAGAGCTTTGGCGAAGCTCTTCATGGTTTTTTCTGTCTTTTTCATTTGGTACTTCCTCCCTGTGTTTTTTTTGGATTGAGGTGTTGACCCTCTTTCCAAACACGATTATATGTGCTATAATAACACAAGTCAATGCAAATTGCTAAAGTGTTAAATCGTTGAAACTAAAATGCTTAAAATTAAAGTGAAAGGGTAAATTACACTAAAAAGAGGGGCTAAACAATGAATATTGACTACAAAGCAGCGGGAAAAATGATGGGTTCTTATCGCAGAAAGGAGAAGATCAGCCAAAAAGAACTTGCTAAAGCTGTGGGGATAAGTAACAACTATTTATCTAATATCGAAAACGGGTATACCATACCGAGCTTGGAAACCTTTACGGAGCTAAGCGTTACATTGGGCAAAACGCCCGACTTTTTCCTGCTCGGACACATCAGAGAAGATATTGTCGGAAATATCGAAGATTCTCTAAAGCTTTGCTCAAAGGAAAGGCTAAACCTTATCTATAAGATTGTCGAACTTCTTAAAGATTGAAATTAATCGGATTATGTAATATAATACAATATCGGTAAAGGCAAAGCGATATACCTTATTTTTTATTCGGAGGGGGAGCTAAATGAATATTGCAATATGCGACGACGAGCAGATTTATGCGGACGAGATAAAAAAGCACGTCGAATGTTATTTTACGCGCAGAGAGGTTCCGCACAAAATATATGTGTTCACCGACGGGCAAGCGGCTGCCAGGAGCGAAGTGAAATTCGACATTGCCTTTCTTGATATCGAGATAGGGCCTGTCAGCGGGCTCGATGTGGGAAAGGCGATGCGAAAAAACAATCCGAATATCGTTTTTATAGTTGTTACGGCGTTTTCAAAGTATCTCGACGACGCGTTGGATTTAAAGGTTCTGCGATTTCTCGAAAAGCCGATAAACAGCGAAAGGCTATATGCCGGTATAGACCGTGCCATAGACACTTTAAACGATACCACGGTAGGCTTTTACCTGCGTGACGGCGATATGGACTATAAAAAGATACTGCTTTGCGACCTTATTATGATAGAAACGGACAGGCGCAGAACAAAGGTCTATACCGATGCGGAAGTTTTCCGCACAAAGAAAACGCTTTCCGAGTGGCAAAGAGAGCTGACCGAGCCGTTCTTTATGATGCCGCACAACAGCTTTATCATAAATATGAATAAAATAGTAAAATTCTCAAGAACGGAAATCGAACTTGAGGGCGGCAAAAAGCATTATACCGTGTCGGTGGCACCCAAGCGTCAGGCGGAGACAAAGCGTATACTTATGAGTTATTTTGAAAGCAGGCGATGAACTATGCTCGGCGAGGTAACAACCGTATATGTTTTTCTGATAGAGCTCGGTTCTCTTCTTTTGTATTGCTACCGAGTGTTCGGAGTAAGACGTAGGATACCCTCGGCGCTGCTTATGGGCATAGCCTGTTTTGCCGTTTATTATGCCGTAAATAAGCTTGCCGATAACAATGTGGCGGTAAATATTATCTTTGGCTTCTTGGTAAATTACGTGATATTGAAGCTCGGCTTCAAGGTAAATGTCAAGTCGGCGGTTTTTCACAGCGTCTTGCTTGCCGGCGTACTTACGGCGACGGAATTTATAGGTATACTGTTGATTTCGGGCTTCTTCGGCATAAATATAGCCGATTACAGGTCAAACGATGTGCTGTATGCCATGGCGGCGGTAATCGCCAAAACATTGTACCTTATTTCCTGCCTTGTGATTTCCAATTTCACCTCGCGCGAAAAACAGCATATAGACCACGGCCATTCCTGGTATCTGTTGATTTCTCCTTTTTCAAGTGTGTATATCATAGTTCTTATAGCGAAATTGTCGCTGCTCGTTGACATAAGCGGCACTCTTGCTTATGCCTGTATAGGCGGCAGTGTTTTGCTCTTCATATCTGATATAATGGTATTTGCGGTATACGAAAATATGCAGCGCAAATCCGAAGAAATAATGAAGGTCAATATGGAACGCCAGAGAGAGGATATAAACAGAGATTATTACGCCGTGCTTGACAAGCAAAATGAGAATATGCATATTATGGTTCACGATATAAAGAATCATCTCGGCGTAATAGAGAGCATAGCGGATAATGACAAGGTTACGGCTTATATAGGTGAGCTTTGCAGTAATATCGGCAAATACTACGCGGTATCGCAGCTTACCGGAAATAAGATGCTTGATATTATCATAGGCAAATATACGGCTCTTTGCAGTAAAAACGGCCTCGATTTTAATGCCAAGGCTTTAACCTCGAATCTGTCCTTTGTGCATGACAGCGATATTTCGGCAATGGTGGGCAATCTGCTCGACAACGCTTTTGAGGCGGCGAAGCAAGCAGAAAACGGTAAAATTGAGTTTTCTCTTTATACCATTGACGGTAAGAGCTGCGTGGTCAGCGTCATAAATACAGCCTTGACAGCACCAAAATGCGAAAACGAAACTCTTGTGAGCGCCAAGCCGGACGCACAGTCTCACGGATACGGAATAAAAAGTATTAAAAAGACAGCTGAGAAATACGGCGGCAGCTATTCGTGGTTCTATGATGATAAAAACAGGGAATTTCACGCTATGGTTATGCTCCCGATATCGTCTGCAAGCTGTTAAAGCAATCAGCTTTACATATTGTTTTGACTGAAATGACTGTAAAACTCCGATAGGCACTCTGGTGCCGGTCGGAGTTTTTTGTTTTAATGACGCAATACTTGACGCTGTTTATTTTGACATAAAACAACGTTATTGTTATTTATTTGCTTAAAAAGTACGCTTCTGTTCATATTCCGTTCACAAATAGACTGTATTATATTTATCAACAATTGTCTATAAAGGGGAATGGCTTATGGAGAAAAAGAGGCTCGACAAGGAAAATAAAAAACGCAAATCAAAATTTCAAAAAGAATTTTTTTGAAACAGATGACGATAATCATCTCAGCGGCTATGAGGTTTTCTATATCTTTATGATATGTAACGTTATAGGCTACTGTGTGGAGATGGTGTTTTGCTATCTGAAGCACGGATATTGGGAGAGCCGCCAATCTCTTATCTACGGGCCCTTCGGCCTTGCCTACGGTCTCGGAGGCGTGCTTTTGAGCTATCTTCTGTTTAAGGATACAAAAAAGGCTTGGTGGAAAGTATTTATCAAGTCATATATTTGGGGCACCGTTGCCGAATACATCTGCTCTCTCGGTGAAGAGCTGGTGTTCGGTCACGTATCTTGGGATTACAGCAAAATGCCGCTTAATATCAACGGCAGAGTTTGCGCTCTTTATTCGGTGTTCTGGGGGATTATGGGTCTTGTATGGGTTAAACTCATATATCCGCTGTTTATGAAGCTGATACATAAAATACCGCTTAAAATAGGCAAGGTGCTTTTCTGGATAATGTTTATTCTTATTCTTATAGATATTATTCTGTCCTGTGAAGCCGTATCTCGCAGAAATGCTCGTGACAAGGGAGTGGCGCCGCAAAATCGCTTTGAGCAGTTTATGGATAAGCACTATACGGATGAATTTCTCGACAAGGTTTACGCAAATGCCGTTGCAACGTCATGATGATGCCGCGAAGCAAGCACGGTTGCCGATACCCCCTTTGCTGCATAGTATATACTGTGCAGCCCGATATTAAGTCTTGAGCAAACGGCGGCGAGATGCGCACTCCGGAGTCATCGCGCGGCATTGTACTCCGGCTTTTCGGAGAGAGCAATTAAATATAGCTTACACAAACGCCGAAGTGACGGCTGAGCGTTCCTTTTGAACGTATACCGTCTCTTCGGCAATTTTCATATTCCGCAGCGGCAATATATGTAAAGCAATATACATTTACACGTCATTGTTCGTTATATTTAACAAATAAGAACATCTTGTTTTTTACGTGAATTTAACATTAAAATGTGGTACTCTTTATATTTTTATGTTAAAATTAGATAAATTTATGATTGGGAGGAAGACAATGGAAAACAAGATGCTTGATGACCCTAACAGGAAATACGTTCCTAAAAAAGAATTTATAACATATTCCGTTTCAGCACTCGGGCAGGGCATGATATATGCGATAATGTCGTCGTATATATCCGATTTCTACTTGAATGTGCTTCGAGTAACACCTATATTCGTATTGCTTTTAATGTTTTTGGCAAGAATATGGGACGCAATCAATGACCCTCTATGGGTATGATAATGGACGCCCACGAGCCGAAGCGCGGCAAAATGCTGACTTATATTATCGCAACGCCTATTCCGATAGCTTTGCTTACGCTCTCGCTGTTTTACGCTCCCGATATTTCAATGACCGCAAAGATGATATATGCGTCGGTTACGTATGTTTTATGGGGAATGATATACACAATGTCCGATGTCCCGTTCTGGAGCCTCCCGAACGCAATGACTCCGAATCCTTCGGAGCGCGGCAGTATACTGTCAATAGCGAGAACGACCAACGGTATAGGCTCGGCCGTACCCATGGCCATATTTATGATACTCGGCTTTGTACTTCCGTCTCTTACAGGACTCTCGGGACTTGCGCTTGAAAAGACAAAGTATATGTCGATTGCTTTGGTGGCATCTATAATAGGTAATTTGCTTTTTGTAATGACGTATTTCAAGGTTAAGGAGCGCGTCAAAATACCCAAGCCGCCGAAGCGTAAAAAGGGTGAGCCGTCCTCTTTAAAGCTCATATTTAAATGCAAGCCGCTTATGCTTGTTGTCATAATGGGCATATTGGCGTCGGGCAGATATATGTATCAGGCGGCGGCAATACACGTTGCAAGATATTCGTTCTATATCGGAAAGGATATTACCGGCCTGTCGCCGGAGGAGACTGAGCAGGCTTTACAGTCGAGTATATCGCTTGTAAATACGGTGTTTGCCGTAGCGACGGCTGTCGGTATGTTCGGGGCAATGCTTATAGTTCCGAAGCTTATCAAAAGAGTGTCCTACAAAAAGCTTATAGTCGTTTCCTGCATACTCGGCTTTGTTTCGAGTTTTATCACATTCTTTATAGGCTACAATCATTTCTGGGCGTGTATACCGTTTGTTATTCTTTCTTGCGTTCCGTGCGGAGTTATAAACTGCGTATCTTCCGCAATGGTCGGCGATTGCCTTGACTATATGGAGCTGACCACGGGCCGCAGGCAGAATGGACTCGGAAATGCCTGCCAGTCCTTTGTAAGTAAGCTCGGGAATGCGGTTTCAACAAGCGTCATAGTGCTTATGTACATCCTGACCGAGCTTGACCTTAACAAAATAGGAACCTCTTATACGGTAAATCCGCTCACCATGTCGCACGGCATAAGAGAGGGTATGTTCTCGCTTATTTCGATAGTCCCGGGCATATCGCTTCTTCTTTGTATGATACCGATGTTATTCTATGACCTCACCGGCGACAAAAAAGAGCGCGTGACAAAAGAGCTCGCCGAGAAGCGCGTAAAAGAGGGTATGGTAATAAGCGAATAATGCCTACTGCCGCTGTAAGCCTTAAAAATGCAAGGAATATCAAACTTTAATTTATTTTTAATAATTTTACTCTTTACAATCCTTCCGAATGTGTTATCCTATAAGAAAAGATTTGACACAATTTTAAAATGTGTTGAAAAAGAATCGGAGGGGTAAATACGAAGGCTTATATAAATCGTATATTGCACGGTGAAAACAAGGCGAAAATGGGAAATAATATATTGGTGGGTTCTCAGAGCCGTTATGGTTGCGGCGTTCATTGATTCGGTTTTTGTGAGAAAGGACGTTCAGCAGAGCTTGCAAACGGCGGCCAATTTGCTGCTTATGTTCCTGTGGGAAATATTTATGATTTTTCCGGAAAAACGGTGGATGCATTATGTTCCGTCGTATATTCAGGACTTTTTGGCGGCAGGGCTGTTTATGGGGTCGTTCGGCGGCGCATATATGGACCTTTATTACAGCTTCCCTGCGTATGACCTTGTAATGCACAGCGTAGGCGGGGTCCTTTGCACATTTGTAGGATACGAAATACTGGTATGTATGCAAAAGCGCGACAAGGTTAAGGTCGATTTGCCGATTGTGATTTTCGGAGCGTTCGGTATATCGTTTTTTGCCGGTACCGCATGGGAGCTTTTCGAGTTTGTGTTCGACCAGGTGGCTCCGCAGATAGGCGACGCTCAGCATTGGTCGCTTGCTCTTGCCGAAAAGGCGGCGGAAGAGCACGGCATAGGCCTGCCGAATGTCATAGCTGCAAGAGATCCAATGCGCTATGCACTTATTGATACCATGGAGGATACTGTGTGTAATACGGTAGGTGCCGTTGTGGGGTGGATAATTTTAAAGCTTCGCCCGTATCACCACACAGGTAAGCACAATGTAAACGACCTTTTTAATACATATGAGGCCGAAAGCAAAGAAAAAGTGAAAAGCTAAACCAAAAAGGCAAATAAAAAATCCGATACGGCGTATACCGTATCGGATTTTTGCATATCGGGGCTTTGTCGGCACAAAATACTGAATGCAATAAAAAGTGTCGGGGTGCTCATATGAAAAAGCTGTTTAAAATGTCGGCTGTGATTTTGTTTGTACTTATTGTTTTTTCGGCGTGCGGAAGAAATGAAAGCGTCAGCGGAAAAATCACATCATTTCCGCCGTACGGCGAGCGAGTCGTTACCGCGATAGGAGATTCGATAGCCGCAGGCTACGGACTGGATTCACAGGAGGATAATTATTTGAAGCTGTTTTCCGATAATATCGGAGCGGTATTGAATAATGACGCCGTCAGCGGTTATGACAGCGGCGAGGTGCTGAAAAGTCTGTCGGACGAAAAGACTGCGGCAGATATAAAAAATGCCGATGCGGTTGTTGTATCCGTAGGCGGGAATGATTTTTTCCACCGCAAGGACATTATGATAGACGCACTTAAAAACGCCCTGCTGCACGGCGAGGGCTTCTTCCCGGAGGAAGTGACAAATATATACGATGAATACGAAAAAAATCTTTCGCGCATAATCGATGAAATAAAAAATATGAATCCCGATGCCTATATCATAGTGCAAACGGTTTACAACCCGTTCCTAAAGCAAACGCTCAATTTTTCATATATAAACGTCGGGAAAACGGCAAACAGGTATGTTACGAGACTTAATGACTCGATAAAAAATGTTTGCAAAACAAAAAACAGGGTTTTTGTATTTGATGTTGCTCCTGAGATGAATGAGGATGCCGAAAACTTTTACGGCACGGATGAAAAGCTTGATATTCACCCCACAAAGCACGGGCACGCTACGCTGGCAAGGGTGTTTACCGAAAAATTCAACGGGCTTTTAAAGGATTGAGCGGCAGCGTTTTCTAGAGCCGAAAATTTAATATCTGAAGCCCTCGCCGATTATTTCGTCAGCGCCCGTAATTACGGAAAAAGCCTTTGGGTCGGTCTCCTTGACTGCCGCCGTAATAAATGCTGCCTCCTGTATTTTTACGGCGGTTATTAAAACGCTCTTTTCTTTATCCGTGTATCCTCCGCGTGCGTTTAATACGCTGACGCCGCGGCGAAAATCCTTTGTTATTTTTTCCTTTATCTCTTTGCCGTGCTCGGTCACTATGAATATCAACTTGCCGTCGCCTGTACCGTAGAGCAGGTAGTCAATGGTTTTTGAACTTAGATATATTACGATTATTGAATAAAGCAGGTTTTCGACGCTTCTGTACACGAAGAATGACGAGCCGACGACCAAAATATCGAAAAATAAAATGATACGTCCCATAGACAGGTGCGGATGCTTCAGCTTTATAAGCTTTGCCGCCGTATCAACTCCGCCCGTGGTTGCGTTGCGGGCAAAGACAAGCGCGAGCCCTGCGCCTCCGGTAACCGCGCCGAAAAGGGACGAGAGAAGTCGGTCACCCGAATATACCGGCAAAAAAGCGGAGGTGTAATCTATTATAAACGATACTGTAAATGTTGCGAAAACCGTTTTGACTATAAAGCCTTTGCCGAGCTTTTTGTATGCCAAAAAGAAAAGCGGTATGTTCATAATGAATACCGCTGTGCCGATAGGCAACGAAAAAAGCCTGTTGAGTATGGTGGCTATCCCTGTAAAGCCTCCGTTTATTATGCCGTTTGGCGCAAGAAAGCTGTTTACGGATACGGCATACAAAATGCCTCCGCCCAAAAAATAAAATATGCTGACCGTAAATTCTCTTGCGATTTTATAAGTTATTTTCTCTGTCCGCGTTTTCTTCGCCGCCTTCGCATATCATACGGAACAGCTCTTCAAGACGATTTTCTTCGCCCTTTAAAAACAGCCATCCGAATAAGCTTTCAAGTCCGGTGGCATAGTGATAATCACCCTCGGATTGGTTTTTAGGTGTGTGGTTGGTGTGAGCGTTTCTGCCGCGCTTTAAAACCGACAGCTCGTCGTCGGTCAAATGCGGCATTATAAGCTTTGCCGCATTTGCCTGAGCAGCGGCGTTAACCGTCTTAACCGAAAGCTTATGTAATTTATCGGCGGGGCGATTCGCTTCAAGCACAAGGCGTTTTCTTGCAAGCAAGCCGTAAACCGCGTCGCCGAGAAACGCAAGAGTCAGGGGACTTAAATTATTTATATTATTTTCCATTATTTATTCCTTATTCAAAAAATTCGGCTTTGTATTCGTTGAATTTTAAGTAGCTCTTCCTCCGTGAGATACTCGGTGAGGCAGCCGACGCCCGTTACGCATTTACCACCCGTTAAATTCCCGAGCAGTATGCAGTCCCTGAACCGGTAATCGTTGAAAAGTCCGTACATAAATCCGGCAAGAAATGCGTCACCTGCTCCTGTAGAGTCCACGCGCACATATTCGTCTATTACGGGAACGGTAAAGACCTTGCCGCCCTCCATACCCATACAGCCGTCTTTGTCAAGCTTGACCATGGGATTTTCAAAATACCTTGACAGCACCGAAATGGCGTCCTCGGGCGATGCTGTTTCGGTTATTTTCATAGCCTCCTTTTGATTTGGGACATAGTAGTCGCAAAGCTCTATAAGGTCACGGTAGAGCGAAAGGCTCATATCGTCGGTATATCCCGTGTCCAGCACCAGAAGCGTGCCCTCGTCTTTTAATTTTCTGTATACGTCATAGTATCCGTTTTGAACCTCAACTATTTTGGCGCCCTTTGACATTCGGTAAATTTTTTCCGCGGTAACATCATTTTCTTCGGCGTCGGGGCCGTAGGTTACAAATGTACGGTCCTCCGGAGTTATCATTGCCGACGTTATGTTAAGCGGAAGTACACCGCCTTCATAAAGGTTTGTGATTTCCACGGAGTTGTCGCGGTACTCATTGGACGCAAAATCCGAAAACATATCAAGACCGAGCCACGTGGCGGTTCTAACCGGAATGTTCAGTCTGCCGAGATTCACCATTGTACCGGGGACTCCTCCGCCGAGACACAGCTTGAAACCGTCTGAATAAAGCTCTTCGCCCAACTGCGGCAGCCTTTTAAGACCCGCATAAAGAATATCGACGTTTGTTTTACCGGTACCGGCTATAAAAGACATTTGTTTTTCATCTCACTTGCTTTGAAAATATATTTTATTTTGTTATCATACAACATTTTGTCTCATAAGTCGAGGTATAAAATGCATAAATTGACAGTTCACAACATTGTATTGTACTACGTGAATATAAAAAATCGTTTCAAAGGTAATTTTTATTGACTTTGCACAGTTTCTATAATAAAATATTAGATATACTTTTGAGAAGGAGAGTTCATATGGATTTTAAACCGCTTATTGACAAAAAGACGAAGCAGCAAAGTACATGATTGACGAAATCACGCATATCTGTAAGGATATGGATACCCGCAGCCCCGGCACTAAGGGAGAGAAAGAGGCTTGCGAGTATATGGCAAAAGTTCTTAAAGAGGATTGCGGCTGCGAACGTGCGGACGTTGAATCGTTTAAAGAAAACCCCGGCTCATTCTTCGGCTGGATATACTTTACGATTACCTTCGTTCTTTTGGCAATCGCGCTTTACTTTGTGGCACCGATTATTTCGCTTATTCTCATTGTTGCAGGTCTTGCAATAGTATTTTTACAGTTCGGCCTTTACAAAAAATGCGTTGACCGTTTCTTCCCCGAGCTTACCGGTCACAATGTTACCGCAGTTAAAAAGTGCACCGGCGAAGTAAAACGCCGCATATTCTTTAACGGACATCCGGACGCTGCTTGGGAGTGGCCTGTAAACTATGCGCTCGGCGGCATAGGCTTTGAGGGTCATGCCGTAATCTGCGCCCTCGGCGCAGTTTATTATATGGTAATATCCATTATTTATATGGCCCAAAACGGTATTTCCTTCGGTGTTATAGATACTTCCTCTTATCTTTTCAAAATGGCTCTTTGGGGACTTCTTTTTGTTCCGTTCCTTGTAGGCCTTTATTGGATGTGGAATAAAAACCGTATTGTTGACGGTGCCAACGATAACCTTTCGGGCTGCTATATGGGTATTGCAATTCTCAAGGCTCTCAAGGATAACGGCATCGAGCTTGAAAACACAGAGGTAGGCGTTATCCTTACAGGTTCTGAGGAAGCCGGCCTTCGCGGAGCAAAAGCTTGGTGCGAGGCTCACAAGGGAGAGTTTGACGACGTTCCCACATTTATTTTCTCATATGATACAATTCATGACCCGAAATATCTTATGACGAATTATCGCGACCTTAACGGTACCGTTAAAGCCGATAAGGACGTCTCCGACCTTTTTATGGAAGCAGCAAAAGAATTGAATATTCCGTGCAAAAAGGGCTGGGTTCCTCCGCTCGGCGGTGCTACCGACTCTGCCGCATTTGCACAGGCGGGCTTCAGAGCAACAGGCGTTACGGGTCTTAATCATAAGCTTGAGGATTACTATCATACTCGCCGCGATACATATGACAATATGAACGCCGAGGGTCTTGCAGGCTGCTATGCCGTCAGCGTTAAGGCTCTTGAGATGTTTGATAACGGGGCAAAACAGTAATCCGGTTGTAAAATACAACAAACAGGCAAACCGAAAACGCTTTAGTTAAGTGAAATGTTACGAAATATGACTTTGCGTCGCATTTAATCTTGACTAAACAATATTTTCGGTATAAAATCTAAGCATAAACAGCGAAGGCGTTGTGATGTAGTTCACAGCGCCTTTTTTGTTTGTACGAGAGCTTTTAAAAGGATTTATTTTAAATCCGTATTACATTTAACTCTCGTGCTAATCGACAGGCGTTTGGTTCGTACCGATTGATAGAAACGCCGTCGGTTTCTGTCATACGAAAAGCTTCGGGCTTATATTCCGAACGGCTTTTCCGTACATTTTCCTCATCCCCTTGCAACTGTCTCGGCGGCTCTGCCCTTTTTTCCCGCCGAGGCAAGGGGGCAAACCTGCCTTTTCATTTTAATTTATTGCATAGGAAACACCGCCTCGGTAAAACGGGGCGGTGTTTCCGTTATGTTCTAATGTCCGCAACACAAAAGAGGACTGCAAAAACATAAGCTTTTACAGTCCCCGAACGCAATATTAAATTTATTTTTTCATACCGACAAATTCATACCTGCGTATTATTTCTTCTACCTCTTCGAGTACGCCGCTCCAAAGCTCCGAGCCGAGGGAGGCGTATTCCTCGTTTTCCTTACCCTTACCGCATAGCATTGAGAAACATTTACCTATGTTTTGCGATATGTCGTCGTTTTTTCTGACGGCGAGGTAATAGCTGTACTCGGCACCATCGGAGAACTCTTTGTAGAATTCCTCTGCCTTGTCGTGTATGTCATCGTACAGGGCATTTATTGCCGTGTTCCGGAGTATGTTATTTGGCAAAAGCGAGTTGAGCTGATACTCGGCGGCAAAGAACATAAGAATTTTTATCTGGAAACTCTCGGCCTTTGTGTACTCCTTATCGCCGATAATCGGACGAAGCTTTTGAAGCAGGACGTCCTTGTCAAGAAAAATCGAAGCAAGATAAGAGCCGAGCCTCTTTGATTTGTCGATGTTGCCGTTGCCTCTCTCCTCGTTCATTTTGGAGATAAGACCGATCTCGTCGAATTTGTCATCTCTTTTTTCTTTTTTGAAAATTTTTACATCGCTGTCGTCCATAGTAAACCCTGCCTTTTAAAGGCTGCCTTTCTTAGGTTAATTTGACTTTGCGGCTTCCTCAGCGGCTTTTTGAGCCTTTTTCTGCATTCTTCTGATTTTGGCCTTGTATCCGAGAAGCTTTGTAACGGCATCATCGGGAACGTCAATGTCGCCTACGGAAACCGGATACCTGTTGTAAAGACCGCAGAAATCTGTTCCGCCTGTCATTAAAAGCTTGTTTTTGGTAGCGAGCTTTTTAAGCTCGGCGCGCTGTGCTTCGGTTGCCGACGGATGCCAAACCTCAATTCCGTCAATTCCGCATTCTATAAGACGAGGTATTGAGTCGATGTTTTCGTATAGATACGGGTGAGCGAGAACCGCTATACCGCCCGCGTCGTGAATCGCACCGACAACCTCCTCGATATCGGGGTATTTCGGCGTTACCAAAATGTTGCCGTCGGACTCTTTGTTGAACAGCTTGTTATAAAGATCACCGAAAATGGTGTTTGTATAGCCGCTCTCCATAAGAGCCTGCATTATATGCGGAATAAAAATATTTGTTGACCCGGTGGCGCATTTGATGATAAATTCGGCCGATACCGGATAACGCTTTGTAATCTGAAGCATCATAAAATGAGCTGCTTTTTTACGGGCAAGCGAGTTTTTGTGGCAAAGTCCCTGGAGCCTGTCCGGTGCGTCGCTGAGATAGCAAAGTATATCTACGTATTTTCCTGTTTTTTCGTCTCTTGATGACAGCTCTACCCCGGGAATGACATTCACCCCGTATCTGTCTCCGATTATTTTTCCTCTTACTGTACCTGCGAGACAGTCATGGTCTGTTATGGCTATTGTCTCGATTCCCTTCTTTTTTGCCAAAAGAACCAAGTCCTCTATTCCGAGTGAGCCGTCGGACAGCTTGGTGTGGCAGTGTAAATCTCCGCCCAAAATGTTCCTCCTTGAATTACCTTACATACATACTGTTTTTACACTGAATGAGTAATTTACACCAAAAAAATGATAAATAAAGCGCAAAATCCCTCAATATAATATGACAATATTATACACTTTTCGCGAAGTTCTTGCAAGTTTAATATTCTTTTTACGGGTAATTTGTAGTATTTAGACATGCAATATGTATAAGTGACGATATTATTGTTACATTTTTGTGAGTTCGCACAAGAAACAGACGACTTTTTGTATATGTGAAATTGAATTTGCGGTTGTTTTTGTAAAGTATCCGGATATGCGTAAGCTTAAAAAAAGTATATTTTTTTGTTGTGCCGAGCTCGGGGAAAATAGACTTAAAACAGCCCTGTTTCGCACTTCTTTGAAAATTATTGACGTAAAAGCCTCTCCTTATTCAAATTAAGTGTTGACAAAAGGGTAGTTCCTTGTGTATAATATTCAAGCATTCGCAAGTAGTGCGGTTTGCTGATATGGCTCAGGTGGTAGAGCACATCCTTGGTAAGGATGAGGTCGGCAGTTCGAGTCTGCCTATCAGCTCCAAAAAAGGACTAAGCAAGAGCTTAGTCCTTTTTTATTTTTAAAAAGTCTGTTTTTATAAGCCGTTTTTGTAATCGTCTATCACAAGGCGGTGAGTAGACGGGATGTTTTTCGGTATCTCTTCCGGACAGAACCACTCGAGAGCCTCCGATTCGCCGTCGTTTATCATAAGCGTCCCGCTGAAATCCTTTGTGGTGTAGGCGGTTACGACAACATACCATTCGTCGCCGTTTTCCGCTTTGCAAAGATGATCCTTGCCGGAATACACACCGAGCAGCTTGAGATTTTCGACGGTGAGATTAGTTTCCTCCCGAACCTCTCTTACAGCTGTTTCAACGGTTGACTCGCCCAATTCCATAAGACCTCCGGGAAGCCCCCACTTGCCCTTCGGGTATGTTCTTTTTTGCATCAAAATTTTTCCGTCTTTGTTTTCTATGATTACAAGGCTGCCGTTGAGAACAATTCTTTTGTGACCTATCAGCTTGCGTAAATCTTCGATATAGCCCATTTTAAAGCTCCTTATACATAGACGACGCGCTTTCCTTTGTTGCGTATTCGGTTACATTCAAGACCTGATATTTTGTGACCTTTTGCCCGAAGGTGATTTCAATAACATCGCCCTCTTTTACATCATAAGATGCTCTTGCCGGCTTGCCGTTTACGTTGACATGCTTTGCGTCGCACACCTCGTTTGCCACAGTACGCCTTTTTATGATACGCGAAACCTTTAAAAATTTGTCAAGTCGCATTTCTTCACTCCCTTTACAGCTTAATTTTAAAATAAGAGCCGCCTTAAGTCAAGAAATTAAATTGTTGAATTCCTACTGCTTTTGTATTATTATAAAAAAGAAAATGTAATAACGATTTTTTTCGGCACAGAGGATGTTTCACTTATGGATATAAATACAAAGGAAGTTCTTCGCTATCTCGGCTATAAAGGTCGTGAGGCGGACGAAAAAACCCTCGACCTTATCAATCACGTTAAAATTGAAATAATTACGTCGATTCAGCCGAGAAGTCTGTACAGAGAGTGCAAACTCGAATACCTGTCCGACAGTGCCGTAAAGCTTGACGGTATCGAATTTCACTCTGAAAAGCTTGTGAAGCATTTGAGAAATTCCGACAGAATATTGCTTTTTGCCGCAACGCTCGGTATGCAGAGCGATATCCTCGTAAGACGGTACGCGGGGGTTGACACCGCGCGAGCGGCGGTTATGCAAGCGGCAACGGCGGCGGCTGTCGAAAGCTTTTGCGATGACGTCTGCGAAAATATAGCAAAGGAAGAGGAGAAGCGAGGCTATTATTTAAGACCGCGCTTCAGCCCCGGTTATGCCGATTTGTCGCTTGAGAGCCAAAAGGAGTTTTTTAAGCTGCTTGACTGCACCAAGCGCATAGGGCTTACCCTGTCGGAGAATTGTATGATGATACCCACAAAGTCCGTTACGGCGTTTATAGGGCTTACCAAGGATAAGGACTGTAATTTTAACGCCTGCGCCGCATGCGGAAATAAAAACTGCGAATTCAGAAGAGGTTAAGCTATGAAATTTATCGACCTTTTAGGTAAAGAGAGATTGTTTTTTGACGGAGCCATGGGTACAATGCTCCAAAAAAAACGGACTTTCTGCCGGCGAAATTCCCGAAACATGGAATATTACTCATCGGGATATCGTTTATGCCATTCACAAGGCGTATGCGGACGCCGGCTGCAATATAATAAAATCAAACACATTCGGTGCAAACGCGCTGAAATTCAAGGGTACCGATTACACGGTGGAGGAAATTGTTACTTCCGCGATAGATATAGCTAAAACGGCCGTGTCCGGCAAGGATAAAACCTTTGTCGCTCTTGATTTGGGACCTACGGGAAAGCTCTTAAAGCCGTACGGCGAATTACCGTTTGAGACGGCATATGAGCTTTACAAGCAGCAGGTTATCGCGGGCAAAAAAGCGGGCGCAGACCTTGTGCTTATCGAGACGATGGGTGACACATACGAAATAAAAGCGGCGGTTCTTGCCGCCAAGGAAAATTGTGACTTGCCGATAGTCGTAACCATGATATTTGATGAGAGCGGCAAGCTGCTTACCGGCTCCGACATCAAGACGGCGGTATTTTTGCTCGAGGGGCTCGGTGTTGACGCAATAGGCTTTAACTGCGGACTCGGACCTCGTCAGATGCTTTCTCTTTTACCGGAGCTTTTAAAATATTCAAGCACGCCTTTGGTAGTAAATCCCAATGCGGGGCTACCCGAATGTGTTAACGGAGTCACGTTTTTCAATGTCACACCGGAGGACTTTGCCAATGATTTAAAGGAACTTGCCGAAATGGGTGTCTCGCTGCTCGGCGGTTGCTGCGGAACTACGCCTGAACACCTGAAAGAGGCTGTAAAGCTGTGCAAGGGTATCCCTGTTTTGCCTGTAAAGCAAAAAAACATTACAGCAGTTACATCATACTCAAAAACGGCTGTAATAGGCGAAAGACCTATAATAATCGGTGAAAGAATAAATCCGACGGGCAAGAAAAAACTTAAAGCGGCACTCGTTTCGGGCGACAGCGGATATATCTTTTCCGAGGCTCTGTCTCAGGTCGAATGCGGAGCGGATGTACTTGACGTTAACGTCGGTTTGCCCGAAATCGATGAGCCGAAAGTAATGTGCGATACCGTTAGGGGCATACAGGGAATTACAAATCTTCCGCTTCAAATAGACACCTCCGATCCCGCGGCAATGGAGCAGGCACTTCGCATATATAACGGCAAGCCGCTTATAAATTCGGTAAACGGCAAAAAAGAGAGCATGGAAAAAATCTTTCCGCTCGCTAAAAAATACGGCGGAGTCGTGGTTTGCCTTACGCTTGATGAAAGCGGTATTCCCGAAAGTGCCGAGGGCAGAATCAAAATAGCCGAGAAAATAATAAATACCGCAAAGGAATACGGTATAGATAAAAAGGACCTCATAATAGATACGCTTGCTATGACCGTAAGCACCGGAGCTGAAAACGCAAAGAGAACGTTACAGGCTCTGTCATATGTTCGCAACACCCTCGGCGTAAATACGGTTTTGGGAGTTTCAAATATTTCCTTTGGCCTTCCGAAACGCGATAACATAAACGCGGCATTTTTCACTCTTGCCATGGGCAGCGGACTTTCGGCAGGTATTATAAATCCGAAATCCGACAGTATGATGAATGCTTTTTATTCCTATTGCGCGCTTAACGGGTACGATGAAAATTTTGAGACGTACATAAGCAAGACGTCGGATTCGGCACCGACGGCAAAAAATGATAAAACCGACCTTAAAACTGCGGTTATAAACGGGCTTTCCAAAGCGGCAGGGGAGAATGCAAGAGAGCTTTTAAAGACGGAACAGCCTCTTGACATTATAAATCTATATTTGATACCGGCACTTGATATTGTCGGTAAAGGTTTTGAGGACGGAACAATCTTTTTGCCTCAGCTTCTTATGAGTGCCGATGCGGCAAAGGCGGCATTTGATGAAATCAAGGCAAGCATACCTGCCGAAGCGAACGGCAGCGAGAAAAAGAATAAGGTAGTTATAGCCACCGTCAAGGGCGATATTCACGACATAGGGAAAAACATTGTTAAGGTATTGCTTGAAAACTACGGCTTTGACGTAATCGACCTCGGCAAAGATGTTGACCCGGAAATTGTAGTTGATACAGCAATAAAAGAGAAGGTCAAGCTCGTGGGTCTGAGTGCGCTTATGACTACAACGGTTGTGAATATGGAGGAGACCATTCGCCTTTTAAGAAAACGCTATCCCGAATGTAAGGTGATGGTCGGCGGAGCCGTTATGACTCAGGATTATGCCGACAGAATAGGCGCCGATTCTTACGCAAAGGACGCCATGGGCGCTGTGCGATACGCGGAAAAACTGTTTTCCGATGAGCAATGAAATAAGCTTGATACGGCAAAGTGTAATTTACAACTAAATATATTTAATAAAGGGTTTTGCGGATTCTTGTGTCCGTAAAACCCCTTATTTATTAGGAATTACGGGGCTTTTACTTTATGCGTTTCCTGTTTGTGCAAATTGCGAAAAAATGTCCTTGCAAACGGATTTTATATATGGTAAAATTACCGTTACAATGTAATGAAAGAGGGATATATATGTTTTGGTTCTTGGGAGTTCTTGCGGGACTTCTTTTGAGCGTTGCGGATATTTTTCTGTTGACGCGCAAGAAAAACGCGCCTGCTTGCATTATTGCTGTGTTACGCGATACTTTAGTGAGTAACTTGGCGTCGCTCGGAATTATGTCGCTGATACTGAAAATACCGAATGTGCTTTTGACATCGGCGCACGGTAAATGGTATCCGCTCAAGTATTTTGTATTTGTTTTGGCTGTCGGGCTTGTATTTTTGTTCGGTCGCGGTGTTGTCGAGGGTGTAATATCCTTTTCACACACAAAGCCGAAGCACAAGGTCGGCGCATGGATACTTCGTATTTTGTCGATGCTTTTTGCTGCTCTCGGTATGGCGGCATCACGGCTTCCATTTGGGCGGCAGATACATTTGCCGGACTTACACCCGACCAGATGATGATAAATTTGAATTCCGACACCGGCGGCGCAAGCCCCGAGGTTATGAATACGCTGTTCCAAGGCCCTGTTTTGCTTACGGCTGTGGTAACAGTTCTGTTTTGCGTATTTGCTTTTTCAACGAGAAAAATCTTGTACAAGCTTCACGAAAAACAGCGCACCGTATTTTCGGGACTTGCAAGACGTCTCACGGCTCTTTTCTTGGCACTTCTTATGCTTTCCGGCGGCGTGGCGTTCGGTATAAAAAAGCTTTCTCTTCAAAAGCTCTATGCGGCTTATGCTGATGATTCGCCGTACATAGAAGATAATTTTGCCGATCCCAAAAAGGTTAAAATGACCTTCCCGGAGAAAAAGCGCAACCTTATCCATATTTATCTCGAATCTATGGAGAACTCGTATTTCTCAAAAGAGCTCGGCGGATATATGGACACAAATCTTCTTCCCGACCTTGGAAAGCTCTCAAAGGAGGGCTACAATTTCTCGGATCTTCCCGAGGGCTTCGGCGGTAATCCGTCCTCGACGGGCGCCAACTGGTCTGTGGCTTCAATGGTGAATATGAGCAGCGGCTTGCCCATGAAGGTGCCGGTCGGTGCCAATGCATACGGCTCTGCCGACAACTTCCTGCCGGGAGCTACCACAATAGGTGATATATTAAAAGAACAGGGCTATAATCAAACCGTTATGTTCGGTGCAGATGCATCCTTCGGCGGACTTGACTACTTCTTTGAGGAGCACGGCGATTACAATATAATGGACTACAAGCGTGCGAAACAAGATAACTTCATTCCTCAGGATTACAGCGTTTGGTGGGGCTATGAGGATGATAAGCTCTATGAATATGCAAAGATGGAGCTTACACGCTTGGCAGGCGAAGACAAACCGTTCTATTTCGTTATGGAAACGGCTGATACGCACTTCCCGGACGGCTACCTTTCTCCCAATGCCAAGACTCCGTTTGATAAGCAGTATGCAAACGTAATATTCTACAGCCAGGCAGAGACGGTTAAGTTTGTACGTTGGATACAGTCTCAGCCGTTCTATGAGAACACTACCATCGTAATTAACGGCGACCACCTTAGTATGGATCAGAATTTCTTTAAGGACTTTGACCCGAATTACAGACGTACATGCTTTAACCTTATACTTAATCCCACACCTAACTGCACCTCGGCTCCCGATACTCGCTTCCATAACCGCGAGTGGGCAACGTTTGATATGCTGCCGACAATGCTCGCAAGTATCGGCGTTGAGATAGAGGGCAATAAGCTCGGTATAGGAACAAACCTCTTCTCTGATACACCGACTCTCTTCGAGCGTGACGGAACCGATTTTGTAAACGAAGAGCTTGAAAAACGAAGCAATTTCTATAACGAGCATATTCTTGTCGATTGGTCAAGAGTAGGCGGCGATAAAAAAGACAAATAATAAATTCGGGATGTAAAACATAAGTTTTACATCCCGTTTTTTGCTTATACGATTTTTGTATGCTGAACAATGTAATTACTAAATAACTATGCCGCCGTTTACGGAGATTATTTGCCCCGTGATATATGACGATTTGTCATCGGCTAAGAATGAAACCGCATTTGCCACGTCTTCGGGAGTACCGAGCCGCATTACGGGGATTTCTTCACGCAGCATATCTACGGTATCTTTACCGAGCTTTGTCACCATTTCGGTGTTTATAACGCCGGGAGATACTGCATTTACAGTAATTCCGGACGGAGCAACTTCTTTTGCAAGTGCTTTGGTAAGACCTATAAGGCCTGCTTTTGACGCGGAATAATGCACCTCGCACGAGCCTCCCGTCTCGCCCCACATAGAGGAGATGTTTATTATCCTACCCGATTTTCTGTGAACAAAATAGGGGAGCACGGCACGGCAAAAGTAAAAAGCACCGCTTAGATTTGTGCTTATCATATTTTCCCAATCCGAATCCGTAATATCGGTGAGGAGCTTTGCTCGGATATTCCGGCATTATTTACAAGTACGCTTATTTCGCCGAAGTCACGCTCTATTGCTTCAATTGCCGAAGTTATTTCCGAGCTGTTACGTACATCGCATTTATACGTTTTTGCGCTGCCGCCCGAAAGAGTTATTTCGCCAGCCGTTTTCTGTGCTTTTTCGGCGTTTCTGTTATATATAAGTGCAACGGAAAAACCATCCTGTGCCAGTCGTTTTGCAATTTCGGCACCGATACCTCCGGAGGCACCGGTAACTACGGCTATGCTCATTATATTACCCCTTTAAATAAAAAGTACAGCTTGTTTGCGAAGTAATCGAAAAATCCGATTACAGACAGCCTGCAAGCTTATAATATATTATCACATATACGGCGATTTCACAATCCAAGATGATATGTTTGTCAAAAACTGAACTTTTTTGCTTTTTTTACTCTTGCAAAAACAGCGCGGTTCATTTATAATATATGTGAGCAGCTAAATCAAGGCTGTTTTTGTTTTGAATAACATTTGCTACTGTGGCTCAGTTGGTAGAGCAGCTGATTCGTAATCAGCAGGTCGCCGGTTCAAGTCCGGCCAGTAGCTCCAAGGGCAGAGATAATCTCTGCCTTTTATTTTTTCTTTTTCTGAAACGCATTTCAAAATTCAATTCGCAATAAAAAATCTCACTCTTTTTTTTTACGGAGTGAGATTTTGTTTATTTATTCGATTTGAAATGCTTCAAAAAAATATCTAAAATCTCCTGTATGTAGGGCTCTTTTACAACACATTCAAGCTCATCGTCATCTCCGCTTTTATTTAAAATCACATATCTTTCTGTTATAAAATCAGATAAATTTTCAGCTGATATTTTATACGGATGATTTTTAACGCTTTCATAAACAAAGTTGACGGATTCTCTTTTGGCAAAATGAATTTCAAGTGAAGAAAAAGTCAGCAAAATTATCTATAATGTAGGGCAAATTTTCAGAATTCAACGGAAATGAGAGCTCAGGCAATTTGTACGACAAAAAACCTGATGGCTTCATCTGTTTATAATCATAATCCGTCTTAAGATAGTTGGTTGTCTTTAAAATTGTTTCTTCATCAGCCCTTATAAAAACAATCCCGGAAAAACGATTATAAAGTAAAGAGAGAGCTTCGTTTAGAATTTCAGTTATACAAGACTCCGGTGCACATACGGCCGTTCCTATCATTTTTTGGGCGTGTAGCTCATCTATACACCCTTCGGACAAATAAAACGGAGCTATATCGTATAATAGTTTTTTCATATGAACACCTCTTTAAGCTGAAGCTGTTTTACCTGTAACGGTCAAAGCTGCATATTCAAACACATTATTACTTTAATATTTTTATATAGTAGATGATGAAAAGCAGCAAGCCTGTCAGCGAGAAAATCGTTGTACCCCACAAAACAGGAGACGGATTTTGATGTAAAACAAAATACTCAAATAAAAGATTCAGCGGCGGTCCGAGACAAACCAATATCATTAAAATCAATGTCGTTATATTATATTTTTTCATAAAGGCACCTCATTTTAAATAATTATCGCTCGGTTAATACGCAACAGGGCAAAAGTGAGCTTGTGCTGCAAAAAATATTAAGCATTGGACTTTGCTTTTTGTCAAGGGACCCTGTTTGGGTATACAAAAAAGCAAACGTAAATGTCGCGACCGCTTATCGATTTTTACGTCTCGAATTTTAAAATTCGGTGTTTAACAAAAAATCTCGCTCCGTTGGCTGAGTGTTCATAAGGAAGTGTTGGTTTTTTGCATATAAATCCATTGCCGAAAAGCCTTGCTTCCTTTCTCGGCTGACTTCAATATATAAATAATGTAATGTTTTATAAAATCGATACTTATAAAACGAGATTTACTTGACTATTTAATGATAATTCTTTTTATTTCATTTGCGGATAAAGAAATTTCAAGGGCTATATATCCGCTGTTGTATTCATATTCCGCATTGCTAACGCCTTAAATTTCTTCTTCTTTTTTAAATATATAATCGCAAGCGGAATGTCTGCAAGAAGCCATGCGGCAGGGGCTGCGTAGCATACTGCATTGAAGCCGATAAGCGGAGTGAAAATAAGCGCTATTGATATTCTTCCTATCAGCTCTCCGGCACCCGCAACCGCATTTGCATATGTAAAGCCGAGACCCTGCAGAGTGTTTCTTAAAACGAACAGCACCGCGACAAGACTGAAGCACTCCGCCGTGGCGATAAGATATTTATGGGCGGCAAACAAGACGTCTTCATTAGGCTCTGTCATAAACAGCCTGACTATCGGCATACCTGCCGTCAGAAGAGCAACGCTTAAAGCGACGGAAAGAAGTATGTTGAGCGTAAATATTTTTTTAACCGATTTAATTATTCGATCGTACTTTCCGGCCCCGTAGTTTTGCCCGACGAAGGTTTGTGTGCCGACGCTGAGTCCGCTCAGCGGTATATTTGCAATATTCTCGACCCTTCCTGCGGCGGTAAAGCCTGCAATAGTCGCCGTGCCGAATGAATTTACCGCGCTTTGAAGACACATCGACCCGATAGAGGTAACGGTAAACTGAAGCGAAACGGGTATTCCCAATTTTAACTGTATGAATGCTGTTTTGAGGTCGAGTTTGAGCTCTTTTTTTGAAATGTGTACGCTTTTATTGCGCCTTAAAATGTAATTTCCTGTAAGGACGGCTGCCGTAATGTGAGAAATAAGCGTAGCAAGCGCAGCTCCCTCAACGCTCCAGCGAAATACCTTTATGAACAGCATGTCAAGCGCGAAATTTACAAAAATACTTGCCGTAAAATATATGAGCGGTTTTCTGCTCTCACCGACGGCTCTTGAAATTGCGGTAAAATTGTTTGAGAGCATCTGAAACGGTATTGCAAAGTAAAGAATGTTTACATACGCCGAGGAAAGACCGAGAATTTCGTCAGGCGTGCCGATAAGCTTCAAAAGAGGAGTGGAAATAATGTGCGCGACAACAACAAGTAACAGGCCGAGCAAGAACGACACCGTAATGCTGCTTCCGGAATATCTGTTGACCCTGTCTTGGTCCTTTGCGCCGTAAGCATGCGCCACCGGTATTGTAAATCCGCTTGTAAGGCCGAGTGCCGCACCGACAATAAACGAGTTTATCGAGGCGACTCCGCCGACTGCGGCAAGAGCGTCCGTGCTTACATATCGCCCGACAAGTATATTGTCGACCAATGTATAGTTATACTGTAAAAGCGATGAAGCCATAATCGGCAGCGAGAATTTAATTATACTTTTTATCGGCTTGCCGGTAAGCATAGAATTTTGTTTTGTCATTTGCCAACTCTTCCAAAGTGTTTTTAAAAATTAAATTCAATTAGAATTTGCTTAAATTTTAGCACTTGTGCAGTATTATGTCTATAAAAATATTCTGTGGGAGAGCTTTAACAACAGCAGGATAAAACCAATGGCGGAGCGGCACAATCAAAGACATCACGGCAGCTTTGAGCAGGTTGAAATAAGCTCCTGCGGATTAAACTCAAATCCGTTGATTGCAAAAGGCAAATATCCGTCGGTAATCGCCTGTAATATCACAAACGGAAGAATGCCGAGAGTCAACACGATAAAGGACATTGAAATGCAGCAGCTCGCCGAATACTTTGGAGTAGATTACAGAAAAGACTTTTTGAATTTGTAAAAAACAAGGTGCAATTCATTCGGAATTGCACCTTTCTTTATTTTTTCGCTTTAATGCAGTGCCTTTGTGGGGCAGTTTTTTGTACACTCGTAGCAGAGAATACACTCTGTTCCGTTTTTTCGCTTGCGTGAATCCTTGTTAACCTCAACATCCATTGGGCATACTTTCAGGCACTTGCCGCAATGAACGCATTTACTCTCGTCACAGTGGACGCGCAGAAGCGAATAACTCATAGGCTTCAGAAATACTGTGATAGGGCAGAGATATTTGCAGAACGCGCGGTTATCCTTAAATATAAAGGCAAGCGCAATTCCGGATATATAGTAAAGCGCATTTCCGGCGAGAAACAGCCAAAACATAATTTTCTCAAGATTTGCGACCTTGAACAAAAACAGACCCGACACAAGAGCCAATGATAACGCAAACATCACATAGCGCAGAATTCCGAGCTTTTCTTTTCGCGGCTTCCGTGGCTGCTTATAAGGAAGAAAGTCCAAAACCATAGCCGTCCAACAGGCATAGCCGCACCATCCGCGTCCGAACAGCAGCGGTCCGAAGATTTTGGCCACGGCATAGTGAATGGTTGCTGCTTCAAAAACGCCGAGGAACAGATAGTACCAAAAGCCCTCAATCTGCATATTTTCTCGGGAGATTATGCCGAGGTACAGCAGCATATAGCTTCCGACTGCCAGCTGTACAAAATGACGCGCATAGCGTTTCTCGGCGGTAAAAAGTGCCGTCCCCAATGCGAGGCAGGCGCCTATGTAGCTGAAATTCAGCAAATAAAACAGATTATCCTTTATTAGCCATAGTGTGATTGCCACCGCTTCGAACAACAAAAACAGTAATGCCGACACAAGGTATCTCGATAAACCCTTGTTATTTCCTTTCTCTTTTTTCTTTTTCATTGTTTTTTACATCCTTTTTTCGTGAATATGAAACGGCTGATTTTATTCGGATTTATACCGATTCTCGTGCCGCTTTAATGCCTGCGACAATATAACTATATACTGTAATTTTAAAGCTTATGAGCAAAATGTGCAACTGTAATTCTGTTAAAAAACGGTAAAAGCGCCGCAAATTGTGAAAATCGGCAATCGGTCTGAGGATGCTCGGCCGTTTGGCATCGCCGAATATGCCGCAAACAATATAGACGTATTTATTATCGACTTGTTTAATAGAATAAAATAACGGACGATTTGGCAAAATACGGGACTATACGGCAAGGCAATATAGTAATCTTACATACGGCTGCACATACAGAATTTTACGGATATTTTTTTTTCGCATTTAGTTGCGAAAACGTTTCCGCTGTGATAAAATTCTTTTGTATTTTACGGGCGAGGCGGCTTTGCGCCTTTGCCTTCTTTAACGGAGTTGAGATTGATGAAAACTGCAGTTGTTACGGGCGGTTCGAGCGGAATAGGACTTTCCTGCTGCCGTAAGTTTCTTGAAAACGGATACAGGGTGTATGAGCTGAGCCGCCGCGAGCCGAAGATTCAAACGGTAGGCGTTAAGCATATTTCGTGCGACGTCACGGATGAGCACTCGGTTTCAGAGGCATTCAAAAAAATATATAATGACAGCGGAAGCATTGATATACTTGTGAATAATGCAGGCTTCGGCATCTCAGGGGCGGTTGAATTCACAGAGCTTGCAGAAGCTAAAAAACAGTTTGACGTCAATTTCTTCGGCTGCTTTATTTGCTCAAAAAACGTAATTAAATATATGAGGCTTCAAGGCGGCGGAAGAATTGTTAATCTCAGCTCTCTTGCGGCTCCGCTTGCCATACCGTTTCAGGCGTTTTATTCGGCGTCAAAGGCGGCTGTAAATTCGCTGACTCTGGCTCTTGCAAACGAGGTGCGACCGTTTAATATAAAGGTCTGCGCCGTAATGCCGGGCGATGTTAAAACGGGTTTCACCGCGGCAAGAGAGAAAAATACCGCCGGTGACGAATTTTACGGCGAGACACTTAAAAGAGCGGTTGCCGGTATGGAGCGCGACGAGCAAAACGGTATGTCACCGGACGATATAGCCGATGCGGTGTATGCTGCGGCAACCAAAGCTCGTCCGAAGCTTTTGTCTACAAAAGGCACTAAATATCATCTGTTTTTGACACTTTCAAAGGCATTGCCGGTTTCGCTTGTGAACATCATAGTCGGAAAGCTTTATTCTTAATAATTCGGGGCGTAAAGCAATACTGTTATTAGCTGCTTTTGCCCCGTTTTCTTGTTATTCAATAAAAACACATTCGGAGGTACTATGCAAAATTTGTAGAGCTTATTCAGAATATCAACAGTAAGGTAAACAGCGTCGTTTGGGGGCCTCCGATGCTCATATTGATGCTGCTTACCGGTCTTTATCTCACGTGCGGTACGCGATTTTTTCAAATACGCCGTTTTTGCTACACAATTAAAAATACGGTTGCCGCAATTTTTAAAGACCGCAAGGTAACAAAAACCAAGGATGAAAAAGCCATATCGCAGTTCCAGGCACTTGCAACGGCTCTTGCCGCAACGGTAGGCACGGGCAACATTGTAGGCGTAGCCACCGCGATTTCCTCCGGCGGAGCGGGTGCGGTATTTTGGATGTGGATTTCTGCTTTGCTCGGTATGATGACGAGCTTTTCCGAAAATGCGCTCGGCATATATTTCCGCAGAAAAAACGAAAAAGGCGAGTGGGTGGGCGGCCCTATGTATTATATTGAAAAGGGACTCGGTCAAAAGTGGCTTGCGGTTATATTTTCTGTTTTTTGTCTGTTCGCGTCGTTCGGAATAGGCTCGGTGGCTCAGGTCAACGGAATATCCACGGCACTTAAGGGTTCGTTTAATATACCGGGCGTTGTCACGGGGATAGTCGTTTGCGCCCTTATAGCCGTTATAATTTACGGCGGACTGAAAAGAATAGTCACGGTGACGGAAAAATTTGTGCCTTTTATGGCGGCGTTTTACATAATAGGCGCGCTTATAATAATAATCGTAAACTTCCGCCATATAGGCGACGCTTTCGGCGAGATATTTTCGGGGGCGTTCAGTATGCGCTCCGTCGGAGGAGGCGTTATGGGATACGGTATTTCAAGAGCTATGCGTTTCGGTGTGGCGCGCGGAGTATTTTCTAATGAGGCGGGCCTCGGCTCGTCGGTAATGGTCCATTCCTCCTCTGATGCCAAGGAACCCGTAACACAGGGTATGTGGGGCATATTTCAGGTGTTTTTTGACACCATTGTTATATGCACCCTTACGGCACTCGTAATACTGACTACCGGGGCAAATCTGCAAAGCGGACTTGAGGGAGTCAATATAACAATATATGCCTTCGAGAGTGTGCTCGGCAAATGGGGCTCTTATATAGTATCCATAGGTATAGTTATGTTCGCTTTTTCAACCATACTCGGCTGGTCGGTGTACGGCTCGCGCGCCGCAGAATATATAGGCGGAAAAAAGCTGACTGCGGTGTATAAAATAATATTTCTCGCAATGACATTTATAGGTGCCGTGTCGAGCATTCAGCTTGTTTGGGATCTTTCCGATACGTTTAACGGTCTTATGGCTCTGCCGAACCTTATAGGTCTGTTGCTTTTGTCGGGGACGGTGTTTAAAATAACCAAAAACTACGAGCAGAGAGTGATAGGCGGCAAAAAGATAAAGCCGATGCTGTCTTTTTATGACCGTGAGAAATAATTTTCGGTATTCACATTTAACTTCGAATTTGATATAATATACGGGATTTAAAAAGATAAAAGAGGAAATTTATGTCAGGTAAAAAGGACTACATCAGAAATTTTTGCATAATTGCCCATATCGACCACGGCAAGAGTACGCTTGCCGACCGTTTGTTGGAGCTTACGGATTCCGTAGCGAAGCGTGATATGGAGGCGCAGCTTCTTGACAATATGGATATTGAGCGTGAACGCGGCATAACCATTAAGGCACGTGCCGTAAAGCTTGATTACAAGGCTGCCGACGGCAAAAAATATGAACTGAACTTAATAGACACTCCCGGTCATGTTGACTTCAACTATGAGGTGTCGCGTTCCCTTGCGGCATGCGAGGGAGCTGTGCTGATAGTTGACGCGTCACAGGGGATAGAGGCTCAAACTCTTGCAAATACCTACCTTGCGCTTGACCACGACCTTGAAATTGTGCCGGTAATAAATAAAATCGACCTTCCCGCCGCAGAGCCGGAGCGCGTTGCTAAAGAAGTGGAGGACGTTATAGGCATACCGTGTATGGATTCGCCGCGAATTTCGGCAAAAACGGGCGAGAATGTCCCCGCTGTGCTCGAGGAAATCGTAAACCTTGTGCCGCCTCCGGATGATAACGATTCAAAGCCGCTCAGAGCGCTTGTATTTGACTCCGTATATGACAGCTATCGCGGTGTAATTGTCTATGTCAGAATAGTTGACGGTGTGGTAAGGCCGGGGCAGACCATGCGTCTTATGGCTACGGGTGCCGAATTTACAATTGTGGAAACGGGATATATGCGCGCCAAGAGCTTGGAGCCGACAAAGCAGCTGTCCTCGGGTGAGGTCGGTTATATCACCGCTTCGATTAAAACCGTAGGCGATGCGCGCGTAGGCGATACCGTGACTCTTGCCGAAAATCCGGCTTCGGAGCCGCTTGCAGGATATCGTAAGGTAAATCCGATGGTTTTCTGCGGAATTTATCCGGCGGACGGAGCGGATTATGAGGCTCTTAGGGACGCTCTTGCCAAATTACAGCTGAATGACGCCTCGCTCTCGTTTGAACCCGAGACGTCAAGTGCCCTCGGTTTCGGCTTCAGGTGCGGTTTCTTGGGGCTTTTGCACCTTGAAATCATACAGGAACGCCTTGAGAGAGAGTATGACCTTGACCTTGTAACAACAATACCTTCGGTTGTTTACAAAATACATCTTACCGACGGAAACGTAGTCGAAATAGACAATCCGTGCAACTACCCCGACCCCGCAACAATCGATTTTGCGGAGGAACCCATGGTGGAGGCGCACATCTTTTCTCCTAAGGATTATGTGGGAGCCATAATGGATCTTTGCCAGGACAGACGCGGCGAATATAAAGAAATGACGTATCTTGACGCCGACAGGGTGGACTTAAAATATATACTCCCGCTTAACGAAATAATCTATGACTTTTTTGACGTCTTAAAATCGCGTACGCGCGGCTATGCTTCGTTTGACTATGAGCTTTGCGGCTATCAAAGGTCAAGCCTTGTAAAGCTCGACGTTCTTTTGAACGGCGATATGATAGACGCCCTCTCGTTTATTATTCACTCCGAAAAGGCATATCCGAGAGCGCGCAGAATAGCCGAGAAGCTTAAGGACAATATTCCGCGCCAGATGTTTGAAATTCCCATTCAGATAGCCGTGGGCGGCAAGGTAATAGCGCGCGAAACCGTAAAGGCAATGCGTAAGGACGTGCTTGCTAAATGCTACGGCGGCGATATAACGCGTAAAAAGAAGCTGCTTGAAAAGCAAAAAGAGGGTAAAAAGCGTATGCGCAAGTTCGGTACGGTAGAAGTTCCGCAAGAGGCGTTTATGGCTGTGCTTAAATTAGACGATGAATAATATAGGACTGTATATTCACATTCCGTTTTGCAATTCAAAGTGCCCGTATTGCGATTTTTACTCGTTTCGCGCCGATGACGATACAAAAAACAGATATGTTTCGGCTGTTTTGCGAGAGCTTCGGAACAATTCAAAACAGCTTAATTGTAAAGCCGATACGCTTTACATTGGCGGCGGAACTCCGTCGGTTTTGGCTCCTGATTATCTTTGCCAAATCATAAACGGCGCAAAATCAACGTTTTTGACCGATGATGCGGAAATAACGGTAGAGTGCAACCCGTTTTCGCTCGGCGACGAATTTTTTGAAAAAGTAAGCGAGTGTAAAGTGAATAGGCTTTCCATAGGGCTTCAGTCGGCAAATGACGGCGAACGTAGGATTTTAGGCAGACGAGCCGATAAACACGAGGTCTTGGGTGCCGTTTCAAGGGCAAAAGAAGCGGGAATAGGCAATATTTCGCTTGATGTCATGCTCGGCGTGCCGGGTCAAACTAAAGAGAGCCTTAAAAGCACACTTGATTTCTGCATTTCTTCGGGTGTGCCGCATCTCAGCTGCTACATTCTCAAAATAGAGGAGAATACGCCGTTTTTTCGTATGAGAGACAAATTGCCGTTCCCCTCTGACGACGATACGGCCGATATGTACCTTTTTATGTGCGAATACCTCGAAGAACACGGTATTATGCAGTATGAAATATCAAATTTTGCGGTTCCCGGCTTTGAGAGCCGCCACAATCTGAAATATTGGCATGATGAAGAGTATATCGGCATAGGTGCTTCGGCACATTCGTTTTTAGGCGGAAAACGCACATATTATCCGCGTGATATTGAGTATTTCATAAGCGGCAACGAGCGTTTAACTGAGGGTGACGGCGGCGACGAAGAGGAATTTTGTATGCTCGCTTTAAGGCTTCGCGAGGGGCTTACTCAAGAGCGTTTTTACGCCCGTTTTCATCACGAGATACCGCAAAAAATGCTTGAAAGCGCAAAGCAATACGAAAAATACGGGCTTTGCAGCTGTGAGAGCGGCGGAATTTTTCTGACGCGGCGCGGATTTTTACTCTCCAACTCCGTAATATCCGAAATTATCTTATAGATATAAATATTTCAGGGCTTGTAATTTGCTTTACAAGCCCGTTTTTTTGTGCTTTTCGGGCGTTTGTGAAATTAAAACGGCTTTTTGTTACAATGGCGTTTTTTTGTCGCACAGCACGTGATAAAATCAAGAGACTAAACGGAAGAGTTCTATGAAAGAGAATTGATTACATAGAATTTCCGGTGTATAATTTGTAAAAGATTACCAAAAGCGGCTGCAATTTTTGTCGAAGTGTGCTCGCAATCTAAAATTTTACATATTTTCATTTCAAAATGACAAAAGAATGTCAAACTGCGTTCATAATTTGTTAATATTTGGTTTAAAGACTGTTTAAAAAGAGTTTTTAAATTAGCTAAAAACTCTTTACACCAAGTCATTTTTGGTGTAAACTTAAGTATAAATATACGGTGTAATAGTGTACCCATTTGTGCCTTAAAAACGGTAAATAGACGCTCTTTCGCAAAATGATGAGAACAAGCGTTAAAGCAAACCCGAAGCGGTGCGGATTTATCGTATACTATTATATATAGCGTTTTTAATCAATTTATCGGAGGTTTTTTATTTGGCAGATCTTATATTTCGGCATCTTGCCGGAGCCGATGGCGAGGGCGTTTACAAAAACGGCAAAACCGGCTTCTCGGTTTCTTATTTCAAAAAGAAAGAAATAGACTCGCGCTATCCCTCGGGCGGCTATATGGTTGTCGGTCAAATAGGGAAGGGCAAACGCGAAATCGGTAATTTGCAGTCTGACGACGGGCAAACCGAAAAGGTGTATGCCGCAACGAAAATGCCTCATACCGCGGTAGTCGGCTACATAGAGACAGAGGCTGACAAATTCATTGCGATAGTTAAAGACAGGCTCTTGCTTTGGCTTTTGTTTGCGCTTTTGATAGCGGCACTTATAATAGGTCTTATATTCCTTTTAAAGGCCGTTATACCGACAGGCGGCGATGGCGGAACCACAACGCCCCCCGCAGGCGTAATCGACCAAAATGCCGTTTTGGGCGAGGGCGAAATCTCGATTCCCGATAAAACAAAAACAAGGGGTAGGCAGATAAAGGTCTACGGTATTCCCGAGCTTCCCTTGGCGGCAAATACCAAGGAGCAAAGCTTTGTATTCTCAAACCCCGAGGAAAACCCGTGCTTCTTTGTTATAGAAATAGAGCTTTCAGATACAGGCGAGGTTATATATACCTCAAATCTCTTGCCGCCGGGCTATTCAATATCAAAGTTCACGCTGAACCGTGAGCTTGCGGCAGGAACTTATCCTGCAACAATCCATGTTAAGACCTACAGCTTTGATAAAGAGCAGCGTAAACTTAACAATATGGATTTAAAAACGACCATCGTGGTTTCATAAGAAACTATATTCAAAATACAGATTTTGAGGAAAGGAGTTGCAGTTTATGCAAAAAATTTCAAAGATTAAAATCGGAAAAAGCATAACTGCTGTGCTGCTTTGCGTAGTGCTTTTGGTAACGTCGATTCCCATGGTTCTCGCGGCCGGCGAGGGCGAATATGACCCGATACCGACCTTTACCGAATCGGATAAAAGGGAAGCGGCTGCAACACTTAATGACGACGGCGGAATTACGGTCAGCTTCCCCGCGGCTAAGGTTAGCGAGCGCAAAACCGGCACAAAAACAATTGACGGGTATATGTTAGAGCTTGTTGATCTCGGAACATATACCGAAGTTCACACAAGCACGGTTTTGCTGCGCAAGATGGTTAGTCCCACCGGTACCGCACCGTACACGGCTGAGATTACGGCAGACGAAATCAAAACGAAGGTGCCTGCGGGTCTGTCTGACGACCACCGTTACAATATTACGATAACGGCGTACGACAGCGACGGCTGGTTCTCGGAGGCTGTTAACGCATACGTTTCGGATGTTCCGACTTATGTATACGATGCGTCCGCTTATGCCCGTTACAAACAACGTTCTTGCCGTGCGTGAAATTCTTACCTTTGATAAAAAAGGTAACGCAGATGACCACGGTTCGTTTTCGGATACCGGAATCAACGAGAGAACCGCCGAAGTCAACAATGTACGCAGTACGTCAGGCTCACTTGACTATATGCAGGAGGGTAATCACATTTCATTCGAAGGCAGAACCGATGGTGTAGGCGTTAAAGACACGGGCAATAGCTACGGCTACGCAATGCGTATCGAGTCCGCCGCAACCACCGACAGCCCTCAGTCCTTTGATACGTCATGGAGCCGTCAGACTTGGGACCCGACGGGTGCTTCCGAGATTTGGTACTATCTCGACTTCTCAGAGGTCAGCGTAACGGGGCTTTCATTCCGCCTTCGTTCAAACGAAAAGTATTTTGTACAGGATTTTGACAACAGCTACAGTGAAAGCAGTAATGCTTTTAACAGATACGGCGATATAATTTACTCAACAGTCGGCACCACAAAAGCAGGCTATATGGGTGAGGCCCCATATTTATTCCTGCAGCAAACGGACGGCAGCTGGAAAAAGGTTATGTTAAAAGACGGTACTGTTGACCTTGACCATTTCAAGGGATATGTCCGCATACCGCTTCAGTTTATGTGCTCCGAAACCGACTCCGTTGTCACGGATTCCAACGAGGATTTCGGTGTAAACAAGCCTGTGTCAGATATGTATGTATGGAACAGCTCGGATAAAACTAAAGCAAATGCCAACAAGTATTATAACGAGAAAATTAAGCTTTCGCAGTCGGTAGTTGTTGACCCTGCCGGTACTTCGATATCCGATGCTCTGCTTATTAGACGCTATTCCTTCAGAATTAACAAGACGTCGACTCTTAGCGGCGAATACTATATCGACGGCGGCACGATGCTCGCTCCGTGCATGACTACGGCGGACGGTGGCAAGACAACAGCCGATTCGCCCAAAAGAGCTTATATCGATAAGACCAAAATCGGTACGGGTGAAGATCCGGTAGTTAATCGTACAAATGCTTTTAAAGCTATCGAGGATATTATGTCCGCCGGCTTTAAGTTTACAGGCTGCTCGTATGATCCGGCTTCTACGAGCCTTGAAACCAACAACGGCAGCGTAGGCAAAAGATTTTCCTTGATAATGTATTGTTCTACCGTACAGACGGTCAGAAATACAGCGAAAATACCCTTAACGGAGCAGCAAACACAGGCACGCCCGTTAAGACATATTATGACCAGGAAACAGAAATTCCGCGCGCTATTTTCAATGCCTGCCAAAAGTACATTGAAAATCCGAACTCCTACGATTACCGCGCCGTTAAGTACATCGAGGACTTGATAGCCGGTTATAAAAAATCAATTGAGGAATATAACAAATCCGAAGAAGCCGGAAAATCCGGTATAATCGATGCTTCATTCCTTGAGGATTCTGCGCTCGATACCAAGGCGGCAGCACTCGGTATGACTGAGGCTTGGGAAAAGTTCAAGACCGCCAAGCAGGCTTGTATAGACGGTAAAACCTATGGCTCGGCTAACTCGGGCGCCGAGGACTTTGTTCCGATGATTGCTACTAAGCTTGAGCAGCTTCCCGATTTCGACGAAAATACTCTCGCGGTAAGCGATGAGGATAAAGCCGTTGTTAAGAGCCTTTATGAGGTTTATATCCGCCTCAACTTAAGCCAGCTCGCTATGCTCGGCAGAGCGGAAGAGGAGAAGCTCTTAAAGTACTTCAGCTTCATAGAAGAAGAACTTGCCGACAACTCTGTTGTAATAGGCCAGGCGCTTACAAACAACAAGGTTATACCGTTCGGCGACTTTGATTCCTTGGAAAAAGGCACCAGAAGCTGGCAATTTGAAAACTCAAAATATACCGGCCAGGTAGGTAAGGATTACTACTATTCTAAGGGATATTTGACATATCAGGTTCCCTTTGCTTCACTTTCGGCGCACTCTCAGGATACCGCAACTCCTACACTTATACCAACCGGTGCTCTCGGTAGTGACCCGCAGAGAAACGGTATTACAAGCTATCGTCAAAACGGTACTTCGGCAATCATTACATCAAACGGACTTGAAGGCAAAAACGCCGCAACGGTTACCATAAATAACCAGTATGCCGAAGACAGAAAAGGCTGGTATAACTGCATAAGCATTACAAAGGGGCTTGTTGACGAAGAACCGAGCAGCAGCGGCGATTACTCCGCGCTGAGAGCCAACAATATGTCGTCTGAGAGTCTCGGCGATTTTGCTAAGTCATATACCAAAAACGACATAGGCGAAACCGACCGTCTGGCACTTGTATTCTACGCAGACTTCTCTCAGCTTGACACATTCTCAATGGCGTTTAATATCAGCTCATACTATGACGGTGCCGCTGAGGACTACACCCTCGACTTCGGCAGCAACAACGCGGCTTCTTACTTCTATCTCATTAACCCCAAGACGGGTGAATGGGCTAAATGTACTCCCAAGGATGAAAGCAAGAGAAGAATTTACGCTTACACCTCGGAGTACGGCATAGATACGGGAGACGGCGATTACCTGACCCTTTCTCACTACAAGGGCTATGTTATGGTTCCGCTCTTCCAGTTCGCGAGAGGCGTTCAGGGCATTTCGGTAACCTCTAACTATCGTATAGATGAAAAAGCCGAGGCCCTTAACAACATTTTCCGTGTTACCATAGGTATAGCGCCCTTGTCAAATTACGACGATTCGACCGTAAACGCAACGAGCGCAGCCGCATTGAACGGTAAGAGCTTTACAATAGGCTCTGTCGGCTTTACATACAGACAGGGTACCTCGGCATACGGCGCAGGCGTACAAAACAGAACCGGCGACGTCTCGTTCGACGATTATGCACAGGTTAAGTCTCTTACTTCAATGCAGTTTGAAAACGCGGTAGCGGATGTTGATATTTATAAAGCGAACACTCGTACCGAAAAGATAAACAAGGCACTTGCTCTTTATGCACAGCTTTCTGATTATCAAAAGACAATACCGTCCGTTGCAAGAGCATACAGCGTGCTTCAAAAGTACAAGAGCATCGACGACGGCATCACTTTGCTCGATCAGCCGCAAATTGCGGTTGCCGATTTGAAACCTTTGATTGAGGCTATGCCGGCTGCAGCAACCGGCGGTTCCGTAACAGACAGCAACGCCTTACCTTATCCCGGTTTTGTTATCGGCACCGATGAGAGCGGAACAGAGAAGCCGCTTATAAATTACGGCGCATATTCTATCACCGCGGCTGACGTACAGAACATAATCAATTGGTATGAGCAGTCTTATGAGCGCTATACCGACGAGGCGATTGCGGCGCTCGGTACGGAGAACGTCACAAAAATGGAAAACCTTTATAAGGTTGCAAAACGCTTGAGACTTCTCGAATCTTACCGTGACGGCTACACGAGTGACTCCGGTACCGCTATAACCGGTATTAAAGACCTTAACGCTCTTGTTGCTTCAATGTACGGCGAGACCGGTAAAGCGACCGACCTTACGACCGACTGCAGGCTTATGCCTACCGGTCAGACCGCGGCGCTTGAAAACTACCTCGAAAAGTATAACGACCTTGATTATTACGCTAAGTATATCTTAACTGATAAGGCCGACAAATTTGCAAGTGCTCCTCAGTATAAGAATTATGCTAAGGCGGCCGAGGCGGTTAACAAGGTGCTTGCCAATATCAAACTTACACCGACGACATCACCGGTAAGACGGTTAAGGGCGGCGTTGTTAGACTTGAAGAAAAGTACACGGCTCTTTACAATACCGTTAAGGGTCAAATGGACAATAGCGGTATTCAGGACCTCACCGCAATAACGGAAGCGGTTGAAGAGTACAATTCGTTTAAGGGCTATATAAGGCAGGTTCAAGAGGTTAACGACGGTAACACCGTTAATTCCTCGGACGGCGAAGCTCTCCACGGTATTATAGATACCCTCCGTCTTTTCCCGAACTTTGTTTCGGCGGTAGACAAAGACAGCGTCGCTCTCAATAAGGATGCAACAACGGGAACCGCAGTCTTTACTCTTTCAAATGCCGTTAACTATCCGGACGGAAGCTACACACTTCGTGTAACCTCTAAAAACGGAGGTCTTAAGGACGTTTCAGGCAACATCCTCGATTACAACGTTGCAATGACGGGTGCGATTGAAAAGACCGTAACGGCAAAAGCTCTTAACACTTCTCCCGAAACCGCGGATGTCGCAAATAACACCGCTTCGGCGGCAGCTCCCAAGGCAATAAACTTTACGTTTACCGTCACGGGCGTTACCGTAACGAGTGAAGATGTTATTACAATAGAGCTTATCGATAATGCTACCGGTGAGGTTGCTGTTGACAAGACAACAAACGAGCCTGTCAGAAAAACAATCAATATTCATTTTGCCGCAGACGACTTCTTTGAGGTTACAATTCCTGCGGAAATAGATGTTCCTTGGGGCGAGACGGAAGCCGTTGATGTTTCCTATAAGGTTACGTCTTCGCTTGATACGGGCAGCAAGATTGGTGTTTCCGTAGCACGCAGCGCTTCTGTCGCAAATGACACTCTTACCAATGCAGCAACATCGACATACGCTCTTCCGTATACTTCACAGAACTTTACTTCCACAGAATTTACAGGTAAAAATGAGGGAGCGCTTCCCGCTCAAAAACCGTCATTGACGATTTCCGGTTGGACGGACGCTCCGATAGCCGAGTATTCGACTACTCTTACTTATACCGTAGATTACACTAAAGGTTAATTAACAAATTAAATGCTTTATCAAGACCATAAGGAGGTGGTTCTATGAAGAAAACATTATCAGTTTTGCTCTCAGTGCTTTTATTGTCGCTCGTGACTGTTCCGTCTTTCGCGGCTCCGGCTACGCTGAACAAAGAGAACCCCGTAGGTTCCGTAAAGATTTCTACCGGCGAGGGCAAACAGGATGAGTATGAGCTTACAATTCCTGCCGATACCGAAATACCGTGGGAAGCTACTTCTTACGCAATAGGTAAGGTTACGGCAACTAAAATGTGGCTGTCTCCCGGCAAGACCGTTAAGGTGGCTGTTTCGTCGCTCAACGGCTCAAAGCTTGTCAACACTTTGGACAGCTCAAAGACTATCGCCTACACGCTTACAGGCGCAGAGCAAATGGCGTTTTTACCGGGCGATTATATGAAGTCTTATGACCTCTCCGTGAACATCGCAGAGGGTGAATGGCAAAAAGCCGCTTCGGGTGAGCATACAGATGTTCTTACCTTTACGGCAGAATATACTAACGCGTAATAAATATAAGGAGATAAAATTATGAAAAAGCTTATTTCTATCGCACTCGCAGCGGCCATGCTCGCAGCTGTTTCGGTTCCCGCTTTTGCAGCTAATCCCATAACCAAGGAAACAGAGCAGACCGGCACAACCATAATTAAGACATCCACAAAAACAGGTCCCGATTCGCCTGAGGATGTTGCTGTCAGATACACCGTTTCTATTCCGGCAGATACAGAAATTTACTGGGGCACCGAGGAGACAGATCTTGTTTACTCTGTTGAGTCTCACCTCAAGAGAGGCCAGGCTCTCAAGGTTACCGTAGCAGGCACAGGCTCTATGAAGACCGATGCCGCAGCAGGCGAGGTTTACACTCTTCCCTATACTCTTTCGGGCGACACCGCTTTCACGGCAGACAGCCCCGTAGTTTACGGCAACAAGGAAACTCCGGCCGTTGACAAAAACCTCAAGGTTACAATAAGCAGCGAGGACTGGAACAGAGCTGTTGTTGATGTTTACAACGACACCCTTACCTTTACCGCTGAGGTTTAATTATTGAAAGGAGACTACTATAATGAAAAAGCTTATTTCAATTGCACTTGCAGCGGTTATGCTTGCAGCAGCTTCGGTTCCCGCTTTTGCAGCTAATCCCATAACCAAGGAGACTGACAATACCGGTACAGCTATTGTTAAGACCTCCACAAAAACAGGCCCCGATGCTCCCGAAGACGACGCTGTTAAATACACCGTTACAATTCCGGCCGATACCACAATTTACTGGGGCGCAGAGGAAACAGCTCTTGACGGATTTTCTGTTGAGTCTCACCTTAAATACGGTCAGAAGCTTAAAATCGGCGTTGAGGGCTCAAGACTTATGAAGCTTACCGAGGATGCAAACGAGACATTGGCTTACGATTTCTCGGCTGACTCTAACCTCGAATTTATAGCTGACGGCCCCGTTATCAATCCCGCAAAGGCACTTACCCTCAAGGTTAAGGTTGCCGCAGACGATTGGAACAACGCTATCGTCGGCGAGTACAGCGATACTCTTACCTTCACCGTAAGCCTTTGATTTTGAAAGGAGATAACCACAATGAATTACTTTCAATAGTTCTTGCGGCGGCAATGCTCGCAGCGGTTTCCGTTCCGTCATTTGCAGCTGACAAGACGCTTACAAGCGACCATACCTCCGATACGGCTAAGGTTATTACTTCTACAAAAACCGGTCCCGACGGTCCCGAGGCTACTTCTTACACGGTAACCTTCCCGGCAGAAACCACTATTTACTGGGGCGTAGAAAGCACAGACTTTACATATAACGTAAAGTGCCAGCTCAAATCAAATGACCGTCTTAATGTTACGGTAGCAAAGGAAGACGGTACAACCGACCTCAAGGCTATCGCATCAGGCAATACCGCTACTCTTCCTTTCAGCGTAGCAGGCACCACAGCTTATACTTCAGCTTCTGCAGTTGTTGCAGATGAAGCTGTTAACGCTGCAGTGAACATTGCCTCAGCTGATTGGGCAAAGGTTCCGGTAGATGAGTACGAGGGCAATCTTACACTTACGGTTTCGATAGCTCCCGCTACAATCTAAGAGTCGGAAACCCTTCCAAAATACAAGGAGAACCAATTATGAAAAAAATTCTTTCAATAGTCATTGCGGCTGCGATGCTCTTGGCTATATCGGTTCCCGCTTTTGCTGCAACTGCGACAATAGATCAGTCTACTTCCGGTGGCGTCGGTAACTCCTCGGTAGTTACCGACCGAAGCGGAATAAGCGGTACCTTTACCGTTTCTTATCCCGCCGAAACCACCATTTATTGGGGCACCGAAAGTACCGAAATCGGTTACACTGTATCGAGTACGCTTGTGAGCGGAAATAACCTTCGTGTTACTGTAGCTCAGGACAACGCAAATCTCCATACAGGCGGCGGCAGACTTCTTCCTTACACTATAGCCGGTGATACCAACATAACAACCGGTCACGAGACAGTTACCAACAGCGCATATTCGGTAAATGTCAATATTACTAAGGAAAACTGGGAATCCGTTTCCATTGATGAGTATGAAGATACTCTTACATTTACAGCTTCTGTTGAAGCGATAGCTTAATTTTTTAATCCTAAAAGGAGTTATATTATGAAAAAGTTACTTTCATTAGTTCTTGCAGCTGCTATGCTTGCGGCAGTTTCAGTTCCGTCCTTTGCAGCTGAAATCAATCAGGATACAGCGGACGGCAAGGGTGTCGCAACCGTTAAGACCGATACAACAAACGTTCCCGCAGACGGTTATTTCACAGTAACATATCCTGCTGAAATGAGCGTTAAATGGGGCGCTGAAACCACAGCCTTCACCTACAATGTTACGTCAACTCTCAAGACCGGCAAATGTCTTTCCGTTTCGGTTGCTTCTGCCGACGGCAAAATGAAGCCCGCTACCGATAACGGCTATACCATTCCTTACGCCTTCAGCGGCGACACTTCCGTTAAGACTGCTGCCGAGGTAGTAAATCAGGAGTACAACATCAACGTTGACGTTGCAGCAGCAGCTTGGAACGCTACCATCACCGATTACAGCGATGCTACCGTTACCTTCACAGCAGCAGTTGTTGACAAATAATTTGTTTAACAGTTAAACATTATTTCATTAAGGAGTTATAATTATGAAAAAGATAGTATCAATTCTTCTTGCTGTTATGATGATAGCAGCTATAGCAGTTCCCTCGTTCGCAGCTACAATAACAAAGGAATCAGATCCCAAGACCGCCGATGTTCAGGTTAAGACAAAGACAACCGATAAGGAGAACAACGATCCCGAAAACTACACCGTTACCATTCCTGCTGAAATCACAGTTGCTTGGAATGACACCGCAGCTCAGGACGCTTCTTACACCGTTGATTCTCAGCTTAAGCTCGGCGCTAAGCTCAAGGTTTCGGCTACTGCTAACGATGCAGGAAAAATGACAAACGCTGCTACCGATAAATTCCTCACCTTCACCGTAGCAGGCGGAGATGCTGCTGAATATTCCGAGCTTAACACCGCTGTTAAGTCTTCGACAACCGTTACAATCGCTGACTTCAACGCTCCCATAGCTGAGTATGTCGGCCATATGACTTACACCGTAGAGTACGTTGCTGCATAATTATTGCCAGATTTTGATTTTTAAAATTTTTAAGGAGGTGGTTTCATGAAAAAGGCTTGCAGTGTGCTGTTGTCTGTTTTGCTTATATTCACCATGCAGCTTTGCGTTTTCGCCGAGGCAGGTGAAATCGGTAAAACACAGCTTAAAACTGTAGTCCCGAGTACCCATGAAATTACCGTAACGTATAACGACGGAGGTTATGTCCTTAAAGACGGCAACCTTATTGCAAGCGGTGCTAAGTTCGCCGTTGACCGTTTTGATTCGCTTTCTCTCGGAGCTGTTGCAAAGCTTGACAGCCACCTTGAGCGTGTCACGGTAAACGGTAAAGATTATACCGGTAAATTGCAGTACGGGATGTTGAGATTTGATTCGGTTACCACCGATATGAACATTGTGTTCACATTTAAAAAATGCTTCGGACCCACAGAGCCGACTACAAATCCCACAGAACCTACCGAGCCTACAAGACCCACAGAGCCGACAGCTCCGACGGATCCGACAAGACCCACAGAGCCGACAGCTCCTACAGATCCCTCAGGCACAACAAATCCTTCAGGCACCACTAATCCCTCAGGTACTACCAATCCTTCGGGTACCACTAATCCATCGGGCACTACAAATCCCGGCGGAGATCACGAAGATCCTTGTGTTCGTATGGGTATGAAGGGTAATGTGTATCGCGGTAAAAACCTTTTCCCGGGCGCTAAGCTCGACATTGACCTCGGCGAAATCAAGGCTGAGGCAGGAAAGACGGTGCATACAGCGTAGACGTTATCAAAGACGGTTTCCATGTTGTAACAATCACCGACGAAAACGGTGAAGTAGCCGGCAAGACTACTTTCTCGGTAAGCGTAAGTGATACGGCAACAGAAACAACCGTTATTAAACTTGATGACGGTTCGCAGATTGCAGTTGTTCCGAAGGGCACAAATACCTTATGGCTCGACTTTGTCGTTAACGACGACGGTACTATTACTATTGTTCCAGGCACACCCGTAGAGGAGCCGACAAGCGAAGTTCCGGTAACCAAACCGAGCGACAGCGGCAACCCGATAATGAATAACCCGGTAATATCCAAAACCGGTGAACTTATCCGTGAAAATCCGCTCGCCGCAGCTGCTGTTTTCCTTTGTGGATTGTCACTTATATTCTTCATAATTCTTCGTAAAAAACGTAAGGATGACGAGGAAGAGGAAAACACAAAACCCGTTTGCTGATATAAACGGTAATAAATAAGTTTAAAATACCCCGACTGCGGTCGGGGTATTTTTATGTGTATCGGCATTGCAAACGGTGATGTGTTATGTTATAATACTTTGTCAGAACTTAAACGGGTAAAAGACCGAGGTTCGTCTTCTTGAAAGAGGTGGCTGTATGCCCATAAAAATAGATAATCAGCTTCCGGCGCATCATAGTCTGGAGCTTGAAAATATATTTGTTATGACGGAGGACAGAGCCGTCAAGCAGGACATTCGTCCGCTTAAAATTATAATACTGAATTTAATGCCTACAAAAATCGAGACCGAAACTCAGCTTTTAAGGCTTCTCAGTAATTCTCCGCTTCAGCTTGAAATAGACTTGCTGCAGGTAAAAAGCCATATTTCAAAAAATGTGTCAAGGGAGCATATGCTCAAATTCTACAAAACCTATGACGATGTCAAGGACGAAAAATTCGACGGTATGATAGTTACCGGCGCACCGGTTGAAATGATGGATTTTGAAGAGGTCGATTATTGGGACGAGCTCTGCAAAATATTTGATTGGGCAAAAACAAATGTGTATTCCACATTTAATATATGCTGGGGAGCGCAGGCTGCGCTTTACTATAATTACGGTATTCCGAAGCATCTGCTTCCCGAGAAGGTTTTCGGCGTATTTCGCCATCAACCGCTTGATTTGTATCATCCGCTTTTGCGCGGATTTTCTGATGTCTTTTATGTTCCGCATTCACGTCACACGGAAAACAGAAAAGAGGATATAATAAGAGTAAAGGATCTTCAGATTTTGTCTTATTCCGAGGAAGCCGGAGTCCATCTCGTGTCGGATATGGCGTGTCGCAATTTTTACTGTTCGGGTCATTGCGAATATGATAGCGACACCTTGGCTCGCGAGTACTTCCGCGATTTAAAAAAGGGTCTTGACATAAAGATGCCGCACAATTACTTCCCCGATAACGACATCAAAAAAAACGCCCGTTGACACCTGGCGCGGTGCGGCAAGCCTGCTTTTCCAAAATTGGCTTAACTACTTTGTGTATCAAAAAACGCCTTATGACATAGCCGATATTAAATAGTCGGCGAGGCACTAAGCTTTGTAAATATATAAAAATTATAAGTAAAGGAATTATATTTATGCTTCAATACGAAGAATTGAGACTGCGACTTATAAACCACGAAAAGACTCTTGATGACCTCTCCGAGGCTCTGGGTCTTGATAAGATGAAAGAAGAGATAGCGCAGCTTGAAAAAGAGCAGACTGTTGACGGCTTTTGGGATGATATAGCAAATTCTCAAAAGGTCGTTCAGCGCACAAGCAACCTCAAGAGCAAAGTGGCGGCTTATGAAAAGCTCAGGCAGGATTATGACGATGCGCTTGTTATGATTGAACTTTCAAATGAAGAAGAGGACGAGGGTATGCTCGATGAGTGCACCGAGAGTGTAGAAAAGTTTGAAAGTGATCTTGACACCATGACCCTTACAACCCTTTTGAGCGGTGAATATGATGCCAAAAATGCAATTCTTACTTTCCACGCCGGCGCAGGCGGAACCGAGGCGCAGGATTGGGCGCAGATGCTTTTCAGAATGTATTGCCGATGGGGCGAGCGTCACGGTTTTAAGGTTACTACGCTTGATTTCCTTGACGGCGACGAGGCAGGGCTCAAATCGGCAAGTATCCTCATAGAGGGCGAAAATGCCTACGGCTTTATGAAAAGTGAGACGGGCATACACCGCCTTGTAAGAGTTTCCCCGTTTGATGCGGCAGGCAGACGCCATACCTCTTTTGCTTCGGTTGAAGTAATGCCCGAAATCGATGATACGGTCGAGGTTGAAATAGCTCCGGAGGACATTAAAATGGATGTTTACCGTTCAAGCGGTGCAGGCGGTCAAAAGGTAAACAAAACCTCATCTGCCGTAAGACTTACTCATATCCCGACGGGAATTGTTGTAGCATGCCAGGTTGAGAGAAGTCAGCATCAGAACCGAGAGGTTGCCATGAGAATGTTAAAATCCAAGCTTCTTGAAATCAAGGAGCGCGAGCATCTTGACAAAATTTCGGATATTAAGGGCGACCAAAAAGAGATAGGCTGGGGCAATCAGATACGTTCGTATGTATTTATGCCGTACACACTTGTCAAGGATAACCGCACCGGCTACGAAATGGGTAATATCAATGCGGTTATGGACGGCGATATTGACGGTTTCATAAATGCGTATCTCAAAATGCAGTCTCAGAAAAAGCTTGAGGAATAAACGCTTTATCGGGGCGGTAATGCGGTATATCAATATGTTATTAAAGCGCGGAGTGTGGAATTCCGCGCTTTTTTGTTTGTTCGTATTGTATAATCACTAAAACACAGACCGGCTTATAATACTATTTGTAAAAATGTGTGCATTGAAAAAATATGTAGAATTTGTTATTATTTGTATGTAAAAACGGTTTTTCAGAGAAAGGAAGATCTGTATGCAAAAAACATCAACCAGGATTTTGAGCGTTTTGCTGTCTGTCCTTATGCTGTTGACTTTGGTTCCGTCTGCTCTTGTGAGCTACGCGGCAGGAGTCTCGCTTAACATTACGGATGAAAACGGTAATGACATTACCGAAATACAGCAGTTGACCGAGTATAAAACGCTTCAACTAAAGTATACCACGACAGGCGAATTGCCTGAGGGTACTACGGTAAAGTGGGAGAGTACCCTACCGCTTCTTGCCGATGTAGACGATAACGGCAAGGTTACGGCATATGATTCGTCAAAGACAGCTATAATTCAGCTTTGGCTTGATGAAAACGTGCGCGTGCTTCCTCTCGTAGGCGATAAAATGGCTGACGAGATTATGAAACAGCTTGAAAAGTCGGGTATTAATCTTGACAGTATGAACGATGACCTGATAGTTTCTATTGTCAGAGGCATTGCAGGTGATACTCTTGCGGACAGCCTTGCGTCTGCTCTTGCCAATATGAATGTCGAAATAACGGCAACCATATATGACGCAAGCGGAGCAAAGCTTGCAAGTGACAAAATTAAAATAAAGGTTCAAAAGAGCGTTATTGCGAACATCTTTCCTACCGGAACTCATATAACCAATAAAAAGAGCGTTCCTCTTACCGTTGCCGTGGGCAAAACGGTTCAGCTACGCGGCGGTAACACCGGTAAGACTTAAGCACTCTGTAAAATGGGAGATGGGCGGCAGCGTATTTGATACAAGCTCCGGCAAGCGTGCAACGATTTCCGATACGGGACTTGTCACATTTACTGCAGCAGGCTCGGTAACGGTTAGGGCATACGACGCGAGCAATGTAGCTTTTGTCGATACCATAACCTTTAATGTAGTTGAGCAGAAGGCTCTCCCGGTTGAATCCTTTGATATTATAAGCGGCACAAAAACCGTAACAGATTCATCCGTATCCGTAAGTGAAGGCTCCACAACGCAGCTTGCAATTACAAATGTTGTTCCCGCAGGAGCATATACCGGCGACCTTACTTGGGAAATCGCCGATAAGTCGATTGCCGTGGTTGATGCCTCCGGTACGGTAACCGGCCTTGACGGCGGCGACGGACTCGTTGAATACAGTAAATCCACAACCCTTACCGCAACGGCGGGCGGCGTTTCCAAAAATGTTACAATAAAGGTGTCAAGAGCCGGTGTGGTCGGCAGTATCTCCTCTGTTGAAATTGAGGGTAACAGTGCCGTTCCCAATGATACGCCGACTGCCTTTAAGGCAAATGTGTTACCGTCAAGACTTAACACAAACTCGTCGGTAAAACGAGAGTGGGGTCTTACAAATCCCGATACAAAAGAAATAATATGGGCAACCGCCGAAGCACCCGCCGAGACAAAGCTTGCTACGCTTTCGTCCGATGGTGTATTCACCCCGAAATCGAGCGGTATTAGCGAAATACACGTAAGAGCAACTCTTAACGATAAAACCGTTGAGGACTCTCTTACCGTAACGGCGGGCAAGGCGATAACAGACTTCAGCATCAGCGGCAGCACAGCGGTTAATGAGAGCAAGACCACGCAGCTTGCAATCGCGAATATAGCACCGTCTGATTACGATCAAGCCCTTCTCGGAACTGTCGTATGGACTTCTTCCGACCCGTCAATAGCCACTGTTGATGCAAACGGTCTTGTAAAAGGTCTTGATTCCGGCGGAACGGCCATTTGGAACACCAAAAAGGTCACAATAACCGCAACCATCGGAAGCGTGTCTAAATCCGTAGAGGTAACGGTACGCGGTAACTCAATAAGACACCTCACGGGAGTTACCATAACGGGAAATGATTATGTAATCAAGGATTTTCCGGTTACCTACACCGCTAAATTCTCTCCCGAGAGAATTTCGGTCGATAAGCAGCGTTGGGGTCTCACTAAGGATGACGGCTCGGCTCCCTGGACCTCCGACTGGAATATCGGCGACGTAAATCAGAAGAATGCATATGCTTCGGTCGATTCAAACGGTGTTGTCACGGGTATTTCGGCAGGCGATACAACACTACATGCATTCGGCAGGAACGGCGTTACAAAGGTTGACGGCGCATACGTAGAAACTCAAAAGAATATAACGGTAGTTGAGGTTGAGCCGATAAGTATTGCGTTTACCGCGCCCACTAAGACCGATTATGTAGAGGGTAGCACAGAGCTCGATCTCACCGGTATGGAGGTTAAGCTTACATATAATCGTGCGGATATTGCCGAATATTACGGCGAAGAGGCGGCAAACGCCTATACCGACGATCAGCTTTCCGTTCCGGTAACGGATTATACGGTAAGCTCCGTCAACACTTCGATACTTGATTCGGTGCAGTATATTATAGTTAACGTAGTAAGAGCCGGCAAAACATATCACGCAATATTCCCGATAACCGTTCACTCTAAGGCGGTAACATCAATTGAGCTCGAAAATCCTAAAAAGGATTATCTCGAGGGCGATAAGACCCTTGATCTTTCGGATCTTAAGGTTAAGGCAAATTACAGCAACGCCGAGTCCGAATACGTCACCGATTACACGGTTGACACATCGTCATTTGACCCGGAGCTTTACGACGTAGAGCAGAATATAACCGTTACATACACACATGCGGGGCGCAGCGCTTCGGCTACATTCCCCGTAATTGTATACGGTAAACCCGTTGTCAGCGTTGATAAAGGCGATTATAACGGCGGATGGACAAGCAAGGACGTAACCTTTACTCTTTCATCGTCTCACGAGCTTGACGGAGTTAAGTATTACTTTAAAACCGATTCCGCAGGCGTGGAAGCACCATTGGAAGGCAACACGCTTACCGTAAATGTGAACAGCAGCGATACATATTATTTTAAAGCTGTAAATTCCAAGGGCATTGAGAGCGATTACACCGAGGGCTACACCGTTATGCGTGATGATATAGAGCCTTCGTTCACTCTTACTCCCGCCGTAACCGAGCTTACAAATAAGAGCTATGATGTTACAATAGGAAGTCTTAATGTAGGCGCTTCGGGAATAGCCTCCGTTACATTAAACGGTGAGGATATAACCGCTTCTCATGATTCGTTTACCGTTGCTGAGAACGGAACCTACAACGTAGTTGTAACTGCGGGGAACGGTCTTACGGCAGAAGAAAGCATCGTTATAAACAATATCGATAAAATTGCTCCCACCGTAAACAGCATAACCGTTTTACATAAGGACATAGGCGGTGTCGCAAGAGAGGTTTCCGGAAGCTTCTTCAGCAAGGCGGACACTTTATGCAGATTCTTTAACAAGACTGTTGAAATTACCGTTGATGCGTCGGATGAGGGCGTATCGGGAATAGACAAAATTGAATATCGCTTTGTAGATGAAAACGGTCAGCCGACCGGCTCTGACTGGAGCGTCTACGACAGCGAAAACAAACCGGCTAAAGACCCCGATTTCAAGGGCTTTGTAGAGGCAAGAGCTACCGATAAGGCAGGCAATGTTTCCGCGATACTTCGTTCGGACGGTGTGGTTATAGACGGTACGGCTCCCACCGATGTTACCGTTTCCGCTGTATATGGCGGTGATAAGGAATATCAAGAGGGTGCTTGGAGCGCAACAGATGTAAATATAACTCTTTCCTCCGAGGCTTATTCGGAAATTTACAAATATTATTACCGCATTGACGGCGGCGAATGGCAGGAGCTTTCGGGCAATACCTTTACCGCAACCGAAACAGGTGAGCATAAATACGAATTTAAGGCCGAGAGCTATGCGGCTCTTGAGAGCAACGTCACTGCGTTTACGGTTAAGATAGACCGTCAGGTGCCTGTTATCCGCGTTTCGTTCGAGGGTACCTTCGGCAGATGGACGGGTGAAGGCGTTACATTCAACTTCTCTACCGAGGAAGCTTCTCTTTCCGGTATTAACTATTATTATGACAACGGAAACGGCTGGACTCTTATCGACAGCGGCGCGAGCATTGAGATAACCGATACAACCAACGCCGTTTACAGATTTAAAGCCGTTAACAATGCCGGCACCGAGAGTTATCCCTCTGACAGCTATCACGTAATGATAGATGCAAAGGTTCCCGAAATAACTCTTACTCCCGAGGTTACCGATGTTACTCCGAATCCTTATAAGATAAACATAAGCACCGAGGTAGGCGAGTCGGGACTTCGTGAGGTTACCTGCAACGGTCAGGATATAACCAATGAAGACTCTTACACCGTGTCACAGAACGGTACATACGTATTTACCGTAGTAGGCAAAAACGGCAGAGTTGCAACAAAGATATTTACGGTTACAAATATCGACGGCGATAAACCAGTGCTTACCGTATCTTCTTACGGTAAAACAGGCGAGTGGACAAGCGGCGACGTTACAATAGTTCTCTCGGCCACAAGCAATACCGGCGTTACATATTACTATGACGACGGAACGGGCTTTAAGGAGATGAACGGCAGCGTTCTCAATATTGCCGAAAACTGCAATAAGACTTATACATTTAAGGCTGTTAATAAAGCGGGCGTTGAGAGCGATGTGTCGGACGGTGTTGTCGTTATGATTGATAAGAGCGTTCCGACGGACGTTACGGTGACGGCGGCTTGCGGTGAAGAAAATGTGGCTTCCGGTTCGCTTGTAAGGCAGGATGTGACATTTACTCTCAGCTCTTCGGCTTCGTCGGGCGTTAAATATCAGTATTCGCTTAACGGAGGCGAGTGGACAAATATTGAGGGCAACACTCTCACCACAAACGGCAGCGGAGCATATAATTACAAATTCCGCGCTGTCAGCGGCTCGGGTCTTGTCAGTGATAAGAGTGAATTTAACGTACAGGTTAAAATACGTTTGTTCGGCGATGTGAACGACGACGGCAAGGTTGACAGTACGGATTACAACCTTATCGTATATCATTCGCTCGGCATTGAAACTCTTACCGATGATCAGCTTGCTGCGGCGGACCTTAACGGAGACGGTGTTGTTGATCTCTCCGACGCTTCCGTGCTTGACCTTGTTATGGCAGGCAAATATAAAGCAGGCGAATAAAGTAAGCAAGCCCAAAATAAAACGCTTATTCCGATTTTTCGGAATAAGCGTTTTTTGTTTAGTAAGCAGCCGGAGTTTTTATCAGAATTTGTTGTGAACCTTTTCGCAGAATGCGTACATATCTTTAATATTAAGCTCCGTGCCGTCGTCGAGAACGACCTTGCCGCTCCAAAGTCCGTGAACCTGATGCGTTTTCATACCGAACAGGTTGAGCGGAAGCAGATTTGTGTAGTGGTCGTAGTACGGCTTCATAGTCAAATCAAGTCTGCCGTCCTCCGAAATAAAATGCCATTCATTCATCCATCCGGCGCCATCTTCAGGGTCTTTCTCAAGATGCACTGCGCCTATTTTATGGCATTTACCGTCATAGAATATAGCTGTTTCGGTTGCATTTGACTCGTCGCCGAAGCCCCATGTAAGCTCGAATCCGAAGAGCTTGCCGTCAAGATAAGTGCTGCCGTTTCCCCAGTACCATGTATTCGTGTGCGGCCACACACCGCGCCCCCAGTCAAGAACCGTAAATGTTTTATCCTTTGTAAATGTGTATTTCTCGTTCCCGGCAACAACGGTGCCTTCTGTCGCAAGGCAGTTGAGCTTTTGAGTAAGGAAGAAGCATCCCTGTTCATTAAACGGGGTCGCTATTGTTATGCTTTCGTGCTCGGGAAGCTTATAGCAAGTAACGTCGAATTTAACCTTTTTGCCTGAAGCCGTGCCTTCAAAATAGAGGCGTCTCTCCGTTTCGCGAACGTCAAATATAAGCTTTGTTCCTCCGCGCTTATATTCGGTATAGTTCGGAACGTCGCCGTTTTTGCTGAGTCGGTTTTTGTGCGGCGTGAAAAGCTCAGTTGCCATACCGCTTATTTTTCTGCCGGTCTTGAGGTTAACAAGTCCGAAAGTGGCACAGGTGGCAAGCGATATATTAAAGAAATTGAGCTGTATCATTATATTTCCGTCGCTTATCTGGTAATAATCCCATTCCTTAAGGCGCATGGTATTTTCACGTTTTATCATTTCGGGATTATATCTGAAAAGGTTGTGCTTACAATAGCCGGGTCTTGCAAGGTTCCCGTCCGGCATAAGAAGGACGGTGCTTTCTTATTTCGGTCTGTTTGTTCATTTTATCCAAAATCTCCTCGCTTTATAAATTTTATATTATTATACTCCAATATAAATACAAATTCAATCTGTGTTTTTTTGTCTGAAATACACAAATACTGCTCGTGCAATTATAGACAACTGTTAAGCTGCTTGACATAATATGTAAAATGTGATTTTTTCGCAAAAAAAAGTTTATTTCTAAAATGATTTGTATTATACTATTTAAGTAAAGTTTGTATGGAGGAATACTTATGGCAAAAAACAAAATGAAAAAAACCAACACCATACATTTCGGTATTCAGCGCAAGATTGTAGCAAATATGACGACCGAATCGTGGGCAAATGTTCCTCACGTTACATACAACTACGAGCCGGACGTCACCGAATTTATGATAGAGTATAAAAGGCTTAATGAAGATTGTCCGCCTGAGAAAAAGGTCACTTTAAATACTCTTATGCTCAAAATAATAGTTGAGGGGCTCAAAGCGGATCCGATTATGAATTCTCATATCGAATTTGACCGCAAGCTTGTAAGAGGAGAAATACATACCTTTGAAAATATTGATATTTCTATGCCGATGGTCTTGCCGAACGGCGAGATGATGACAATAAATCTTCACAACTTTGAAAACAAAAACCTTGATGAGATGGTTGCGTATATCGCGGACGTAAACCGCCGTGTCGCAAACACAAATCTTGACGAGGTTATGTTTGATGTCTCTCTTGATAACACGCTTACAGCTTTAAAGCAGGGCAAAATCAAACAAACCCTTTATCGTCTTATCGGCTCAAAGACCGGTAAGCACAAGGTTAAGACACTCAGCGGAAAGGAAAAGAGCAATTATTATAAAATTCCCGAAAATGACAGGCTTACAAAGCACGATATCGAGCAGGGTACGATAACCGTTTCAAATATCGGCTCGGTTTACCGTGCGCAACGCGGTGAAACCTGCTTGCTTGAAATTGTTCCGCCGCAGGTTTGTGCCATAGCGGTCGGTGCCGTTCAGGATAAGCCCGTAGTCGTTGTAAATGAAGCGGGCGAAAAGGAAATAGCCATTCGTCAGGTTATGCCGCTTTGTATTGCTTTTGACCACAGAGCGCTTGATTTCGGCGAGATTGTTCCGTTTATCAAACGTCTTGATGAGATATTTGCCGCTCCGGAAATAATCCATACTTGGCGCAACACCGGTATCAGCGAGGAGCATATGGCTGAAATAAAGGTTGAGCGTGAACAGCGCGAAGCAAAGTACGAGCAGAGCAAGGAACGTGAAAAAGCGCGCAAGGATGCAGAAAAGGCCGCCGAAAAAGCCCGCAGAGATGCCGAGAAGGCACGTAAGGATGCGGAAAAGGCAGAGCGTGACGCGGCGGAAAAAGCCGAGAAAGCTCGCAAGGATGCAGAAAAAGCCGAGCGCGAAGCGGCGGAAAAAGCTAAAAAAGCCGATGAAAAGGTGAAAAAAGAGGCTGAAAAGGCACGCAAAGATGCAGAAAAGGCTGAGCGAGATGCCGCAGAAAAAGCCGAAAAGGCACGCCGAGAGGCAGAAAAAGCAAAAATAGAAGCCGTTGCCAAGGCGGAAAAAGCAAAACGCGATGCCGAGGAAAAGGCACGCAAGGAATCCGAAAAAGCCCGTAAAGAAGCCGAAAAAGCAAAAGCCAAAGCGGCAGAGGCAAAGGCAAAAGCCGAAAAGGCTCGTAAGGCAGCGGAAGAAATTAAGACTGATAAAGCCGAAAAGGCGGCACAGAAAGCCGAAAAAGAGGCGAAGGAAGCCGAAAAAGAGGCTGAAAAGGACGAGGCAATAGCCGAGCAAACCGAAAAAGAGGCAAATAATAAATAAAACAAGCCAATGGGGCTAAAGGAGAAAAACAATGGGTAAGGACATAACTTTGGTTGTTATGGCTGCCGGTATGGGCAGTCGTTTCGGCGGATTAAAACAGCTTGAGCCGATAGGAAAAAACGGAGAGGTAATTCTTGATTTTTCGGTTTACGATGCGGTAAAGGCAGGCTTTAATAAGGTTGTTTTTGTTATAAAACACGCAATCGAGGATGATTTTAAACGTATCGTCGGCTCACGTATAGAAAAAAAGGTTAAGGTTGAGTACGTTTTTCAGGAGACAGATGCTCTTCCGGAGGGCTTTACCTGCCCTGCAGACCGTCAAAGCCGTGGGGAACCGCTCATGCAATTCTCTGCTGTAAGAATGTTGTAAAAGAGCCGTTTGCGGTTGTAAATGCCGATGATTATTACGGCAGAAGCGCATTTAAGAAGATATACGACGAGCTGTCATCGGCCTCAGAGGATTATTGCATGGTCGGCTTCAGACTCAAGAATACGCTTACCGAAAACGGTACCGTTTCAAGAGGCGTTTGTGTTACAGATAATAAAGCCTTAGAGAGCGTCACCGAATATACAAAGATTCGCAGCGATTGCTCATTTACCGAGGATGACGGCAAGACTTGGAATGCGTTGTCGCCGGATACGGTCGTTTCCATGAACCTTTGGGGATTTCGTCCCGACGTATTCAAATACATAGAGGATGGGTTTGTTTCTTTTCTTAAGGAAAAGCTGAATGTGCCGAAATCGGAGTATTATCTCCCGTCCGTCGTATCTTCTCTTATTGAGAGCGGAACCAAAAAGGTTAATGTTCTCGTCGCCGAGGATAAGTGGTACGGCGTAACGTATAAGGAGGATAAGCCGGCTGTTGTAGCTTCGATAGGCGAGCTTATCGACAAAGGCTATTACGACGGAATATAAAAAAGAACAATAAATTTAACGGCTGTAAGATTTGCTCTTACAGCCGTTTTGTATTGCGTTTATTTATTCCTTCCAGAATTTTCGGTCGAGACTTCTGTATTGTACCGCCTCGGCTATATGCTTGGTGTCTATCACGTCGCTGCCGTCAAGGTCGGCTATTGTTCTTGCCACTCTCAGCACCTTGTCATAGGCTCTTGCCGAAAGACCCAATTTATCAAAGGAGAGCCGCAGTATGTTGGCCGCTGCCGTGGTCATAATACAGTATTTTCTTGTGAGTGCAGAATCCATTTTAGCGTTACAGGTGACGCTTGTCCCCTTAAAACGGCGGCGCTGAATTTCTCTTGCCTTGTTGACTCTTGCCTTAATTTCGGAAGAGCATTCTTCGGAGCCTTCCTTTTGCGAGAGGGCGTCAAAATCAACCGGCGGAACCTCAATATGTATGTCAAGCCTGTCAAGCAGAGGACCCGATACCCTTGACAGATATTTTTGCGGCGCACCCTTCGGACAGGTGCATTTTCTTGTCGGATGTCCGAAGTAACCGCACGGACACGGGTTCATGGCGCATACAAGCATAACGCTGCAAGGATATGAAAATGTTGCGGCAACGCGCGCTATTGTTATTTTACCGTCCTCTATCGGCTGACGTAAAACTTCCATTGACGTTCTCGAAAATTCGGGCAACTCGTCAAGAAACAGTACGCCGTTATGCGCTAAGGATATCACCCGGGCGCGGTACCGTGCCGCCTCCGGAAAGTCCGGCAGGGGAGACGGTGTGGTGCGGCGAGCGGAAAGGACGCGCTTTTATAAGGGATATTCCCTTGGGCAAAACTCCCGCTACCGAGTATATGTTGGTTGTTTCAAGCGATTCTTCAAATGTCATATCGGGCAAGATTGACGGTATGCGTTTCGCGAGCATACTCTTACCCGAGCCCGGAGGCCCTATCATCATAACATTGTGTCCGCCTGCGGCGGCAACTTCTAAGGCTCTTTTAGCTTCGTGCTGACCCTTGACGTCGGAGAAATCCGGCAGATTATCGGGTAGGCTGTAAGATTTGAAATCGGATTCGGAAACGGGTGTTATTTTTTCTCCGCCCGTGAGATGTGACAGCAACTGCCCGACGTTCCTTACGGGATATACGGTTATGCCGCGCACAACAGCACCCTCGGCAGCGTTCGGGGCGGGAATATATATTTTCTTAACACCGCAACGCTGTGCTTTAATAACCATCGGCAAAACGCCGTTAATTCTGCGCACCTCGCCGTTTAACGACAGCTCTCCCAAAAAAGCCGAGCTGTCGGTATCGCAGGATAGCTGCCCCGTGGATTTAAGTATTGCTATAAGAATTGGCAGGTCGTAAATCGGCCCCTCTTTTTTTATGTCCGCCGGTGCGAGATTTATTGTAATGCGTGACGGCGGAAAGTCAAATCCGTTATTTTTAATGGCGGAGCGGACTCTTTCGCGGCTCTCGCTGACTGCCGTATCGGGAAGTCCTACAACGTCAAAGCGCGGCATACCGCCCGAAATATCCGCTTCTACGCCGGTCATATAGGCTTCCATGCCGAAAAGCCCGACGCTTATGATTTTAGCAAACATTTATATACCCCTTTTTGATACCGCGGTAATTACGGTATATAGTCGAATTCAAGATCGTAAATCGAAACGGTGTCACCCTCTTGAATTCCCTGCTTTACAAGCTCGTCGATTATTCCGCTCGACTTTAGAACCGTTTGAAAATACTGAAGCGACGCGTAGTCGTCAAGGTCGGTCTTTGAAAGTATTCTGTAAAGCCAGTCCGCCTCAACGGAATATACGCCGTCGTTCACGGTAACTTTAAAGCCGTTGTTCTTTTTGCTTTCAAGCACCGAAAGCGGTATTTCCTCCGCCTCATATTTTTACGGGAGGCAGGGTAGAGAGCTTCTCCGCAACAGCATTTATAAGCTCCTTTGTGCCGTATTTTATCGGTGCGACTATCGGGAAGTAGGGAAGTCCCTTTTTCTCAATGAAGCTCTTGAAATCCTCAAGCTGCTCGTCGGTTGCAAGGTCTATTTTGTTGCCGGCCACTATCTGCGGACATTTTGCAAGCTCGGGATTGAACTTTACAAGCTCCTCGTTTATCTTTTCGAAATCCTCCTTCGGGTCTCTTCCCTCGCTGCCGGCGACGTCAACTACGTGCACCAGCATACGGCAGCGTTCTATATGCTTTAAAAATTCGTGACCGAGACCCACACCGTCCGCAGCACCCTCTATAAGACCCGGAATATCCGCCATTACAAAGCTCTGCTCCGGACCCATGGTGACAACGCCGAGAACGGGTATTATAGTTGTGAAATGATAATCGCCTATAATGGGCTTCGCCTCACTCACCACAGACAAAAGTGAGGATTTACCTACATTTGGAAAGCCGATAAGACCAACGTCTGCAATGAGTTTCAGTTCAAGCGAAATATCCCACTCCTCGCCAGGAGCGCCGCTTTTCGCAAAGCGCGGAGTTTGGCGTGTCGAGGTGGCAAAATGAGAATTGCCCCATCCGCCCTTACCGCCCTTCGCCGCTATAAACGGCTCGTCGGTTGACATATCCGCCATAATCGTTCCGCTTGTTACTTCGCGTATTACCGTGCCGCGCGGAACACGTATTATAAGGTCCTGACCTTTTTTGCCGTTTTGCCTTGCGCCTCTGCCGTCCTCACCGCTCGGAGCCTTATATTTTCTTTTGTATCTGAAATCGGATAATGTGGCAAGACTGTCATCTGCCTGAAATACTATGTTGCCGCCTCTTCCGCCGTCGCCGCCGTCGGGACCGCCCGCAGCCACATATTTCTCCCTGTGAAAAGCAACCGCACCGTTTCCGCCGTTGCCTGCTTTAATATTTATTTTAGCTATATCTACGAACATTTCTTTTTACCGTTCCTTACTGAAATTACATATATTTGACCGTATTATTGTACCATAAATATTATCCATAATAAATACCGAACAAGCAATTATTTGGTCGTTTTATGTATAAATAGCATAAGTTGTGCCTAAAGTATTGACTAACACAATATGTTGTGGTATTATGCGTTTGGAATTAAAAAAGTATTAGCTCTGCAACGCAAATGTCCTGATTTTAGGACTTATATACCGAAAAAATCCGAACATTTGTATTGACAAAATATAAATTGTTGGTATAATAAGGGTGTAATGAAACACAAACAAATGTTCTAAAGAACCGGAGGTCCTGTATATGTCAGCATTCACAGCCATTTCTTCTATGATAGAGCTCGCAGTTATTATCTTTCTTATATACGGATTTTATAAGGAGGATAAGTTCATCGCCTTTGAGCAAAAGGTCAAGATGATTATAGTTGTCAATTACCGCAGATACAAGAGAAAAAAGCGTATTGAGCAAATGCGTAAAAACCGTGAATTCAAGCTTGTTGACGGCGGCAGAAAGGGTGCCGAGAGAGGCAACTTTCACGTAGCTTAATCTTCCATTTCTATATAAAGTCTTAAAGCAAGAAGCCGTGGGTATTATCCGCGGCTCCTTGCTTTTTTCGTAGTCTTTAAACTGCGGAACGCCGTATGGATTTTAGAACATAAAACGACAAAATCAACGGCTTTTCAAAAGTGTACAAAAACAGAACACTGTGTTTGTGCAACTTCGTCATTTTTTCGCGACTAAATTTCGGCAATTTATTGACAAATCCTATTTTTGCGTGTAAGATAATTTTCATCATAAATGATTTATTGCAGGATTCGCTTTTAAATCTTGCAAAATTAGCTACAGGAGGTCATTTTATGAAAATGTCATTGAAAAAGGTTCTGGCAGCAGTTCTTGCTTTGACTTTCCTTGCAGCTTGCTTTACGGCTTGCGGCAGTAAGGGAACCGGCAGCAGCTCTTCAGACGGTAAAACACTTAAAATAGGTTCCAGCGGACCGCTTACAGGCGACGCGGCGGCTTACGGTATTGCCGTTAAAAACGGTATACAGCTTGCTGTTGACGAAATTAACGCTGCAGGCGGCGTAAACGGTATGAAGCTTGAGTTCCAGATGGAGGACGATGAAGCCGATGCCGAAAAAGCAGTAAACGCATATAATACTCTTAAGGATAACGGTATGAAGGTATTCATAGGCACCGTTACCACAGGTGCTTGCCTTTCTGTTATCAGCCAGACTAAGGCTGATAATATGTTCCAGATAACACCTTCTGCTTCGGCAGCTAAGGTAATAGCAAATGACAACTGCTTCCAGGTTTGCTTTACAGACCCCAACCAGGGTACTGCTTCTGCAGACTATATCGCAAGCAAGGGTCTTGCTACAAAGGTGGCTGTTATCTATAACAGCTCCGATGCTTATTCTTCGGGCATTTATGACAACTTCAAGGCTGAAGCGGCTGCAAAGGGTCTTGACCTTGTAGCTTCCGAAGCATTCACAGGCGACAGCAAGCAGGACTTCTCTTCTCAGCTTTCAAAGATTAAGGCTTCCGGCGCAGAGCTTATATTCCTCCCGATTTATTATCAGGAAGCTTCTCTTATCCTTTCTCAGGCTAAGAACGCCGGTATTACAGCTAAGTTCTTCGGATGCGATGGTCTTGACGGACTTCTTAACATCGAGAACTTTGATAAGTCTCTTGCAGAAAACGTAATGCTTCTTACCCCGTTTGCAGCTAATGCTACCGACGAGACAACCAAGAAGTTCGTTGCCGCTTACAATGCAAAGTATGACCCGTCTACTCTTAATCAGTTTGCGGCAGACGCTTATGACGCTGTTTATATTGTAAAGGCAGCTGCGGAAAAAGCAGGTGTTACAGGCGATATGAGCGTTTCCGATATTTGTAATGCTCTCAAGGGAGCCATGACCGAAATCACCGTTGACGGTGTAACAGGTTCAGGTATGACCTGGAAAGCAACAGGCGAAGTAAACAAAGAGCCGAAAGCGGTTAAGATTGAAAACGGCGAATATCAGCCGATGGACTGATTTCCTCGGTTAAAGGCTGAATACGGGTCGGCAGCTTACGGTTGCCGGCCCGTTTTGTTTCCTGCATTATCTTTAATTGGGTGAAATATAATGAAAAGCGCGCCGCCTGATTATTCATTTTTGCATATTTTTCTCGTTGTAATGGCAAAGAGGATATGTTATACTATTTGTATTTTAAACAAGAAACATTTTTAGTTTGGGGTGCAGTAAATTGACTTTTATAACAAACCTTATAAACGGCGTCAGTCTCGGCAGTATATATGCCGTAATAGCGCTCGGCTACACCATGGTTTACGGTATCGCCAAAATGCTTAACTTTGCGCACGGCGATGTAATAATGGTCGGTGCATACATAGTATTTGCGTTGACCTCATACGCCGGTGTAAATCCTTATCTCGCACTCGTTATATCTATGGCGGCGTGTACCTTGCTCGGTATGGCAATAGAAAGATTTGCCTATAAGCCGTTAAGAGGCGCTTCTCCTCTTGCCGTTCTTATAACCGCAATAGGTGTCAGCTACTTTCTTCAGAATATGGCACTTTTGATTTTCGGCTCGCAGGCGAAGCTTTACCTCTATTGTAAATCTACCGGCACTTACGCTTGCCGGCGGTAAAATAACAATAAGCGCCGAAACTATAGTTACCATAATAGTTTCGCTCATAATAATGGTTTCGCTTACTCTCTTTGTAAATAAGACAAAGCCGGGCCGCGCAATGCTCGCAGTATCCGAGGATAAGGGAGCGGCTCAGCTTATGGGCGTAAATGTAAATGCGACCATTTCTCTCACATTTGCCATAGGCTCGGGGCTGGCGGCCGTTGCAGGCGTACTCCTTTGCTCGGCTTATCCCACACTTTCGTCGCAGACAGGCGCAATGCCCGGCATTAAGGCATTCGTAGCTGCCGTTCTCGGCGGTATCGGTTCTATTCCGGGCGCCGTAATCGGCGGTGTGCTTATAGGCGTTATCGAAATACTCAGCCGCTCTTATATTTCTTCGCAGATGGCTGACGCTATCGTGTTTGCCGTACTTATAATAGTGCTTCTTGTTAAGCCGACGGGCATTCTCGGCAAGAAGTATATTGAAAAGGTTTAAGGAGGGTACAAAGATGGCATCAACAAAGTCAAAACTGATCAAAAAAAGTACCCGAAGCGACCTCATAACCTACGCTATGGTTTTAGTTGTATTTGCCGTAGTCGAAATACTCAAGTCCACGGGGAAATATATCGAGCCTTTTGAGGGGCCTTTTGGTTCCTCTGTGTATGTACTCCATACTTGCCGTTTCTCTTAACCTTGTAGTCGGTTATCTCGGAGAGCTTTCGCTCGGCCATGCGGGATTTATGTGCGTCGGTGCGTATGCAAGCTCGATTTTCTCGGTAGTTACGCAAAACACTCTTACAAATGCATGGATTCGTTTTCCGCTCGCCATACTTGTCGGCGGACTTTGCGCGGCAATATTCGGCGTGCTTATAGGCATACCCGTTTTAAGATTAAAGGGCGACTATCTTGCAATAGTAACGCTTGCGTTCGGCGAGATAATTAAGAACATACTCGGAACAATATACGTCGGATATGACAGTCACGGTATTCACGCATCCTTTACGAGTCAGTCGTCGTTAAATCTTGAGGCTGACGGTACTGTTCTTATAAACGGGCCGCTCGGCATAACCGGAACACCCAACGATTCTACATTTATAATAGGTATAGTTCTTCTTCTTATCACGCTGTTTGTAATTCTGAACTTTATTCATTCGCGCGCCGGCAGAGCGGTAATGTCTCTGCGTGACAATCGTATAGCCGCCGAATCGGTGGGTATAAGCGTGACTAAATATAAGCTTATCGCCTTTTCGCTTTCCGCATTTTTTGCAGGCATAGCCGGCGTTTTGTATTCGCATAACCTCAGCGTGCTTGCCGCAACATCAAAGAATTTCGGCTACAATATGTCAATAATGATACTCGTATTTGTAGTTCTCGGCGGCATAGGCAATATACGTGGCTCTATAATCGCAGCGTGTGTGCTTACGGCTTTGCCGGAGGTTCTCCGCGGACTTCGCGATTACAGAATGCTCATATATGCGGTAGTGCTTATTGTTATGATGATAATGACCTCAAGCCCCAAGGCAATCGCTTTCTGGGAGACTCATTCAATAAAAAAGTTCTTCAAAAAGGGAAACGGTAAGACCAAAAAGGAGGCACGGTAATTATGGCATTGCTCGAAGCTAAAAATTTAAGCATAACCTTCGGCGGTCTTAAAGCCGTTGATGATTTTAACATAGAAATAGAAAAAGGCGAGCTCTACGGCCTTATAGGACCGAACGGCGCAGGTAAAACAACCATATTCAACCTTCTTACGGGCGTATATAAGCCTACCGAGGGTCAGGCTACTCTCGACGGCACCGTTATAACGGGCAAAAAGACCATTGATATATGCAAGGCAGGCGTTGCAAGAACCTTCCAAAATATCCGTCTTTTCGGTCAGATGTCGGTTCTTGATAATGTTAAGGTAGGACTTCACAATCATTATAAGTACAATACGGCAGCAGGTATATTCAAGCTTCCGTCATATTTCAAAAAAGAGCGTGCAATGGACGAAAAGGCGATGGAGCTTTTAAAGGTTTTCGACCTTGATAAAGAAGCGTCTTATCTTTCTTCAAATCTTCCGTACGGAAAGCAGCGTAAGCTTGAAATAGCGAGAGCACTTGCGACTGAGCCGAAGCTTTTGCTCCTTGACGAGCCGGCGGCGGGAATGAATCCCAATGAGACAGAGGAGCTTATGGAGACAATACGCTTTGTCCGTGATGAGTTCGATATGACCATACTTCTTATAGAGCACGATATGAAGCTTGTTTCCGGTATATGCGAGGAGCTTACGGTTCTTAACTTCGGTCATGTCCTGTGCCAGGGCAAAACGTCCGATGTGCTCAATAATCCCGAAGTTATCACAGCATATCTCGGCGAATAAGGAGGAGCAGCTATGGCATTACTTGAAATTAAGGATCTTGAAGTTAATTACGGCGTTATAAAGGCTATTAAGGGCGTTTCCTTTGATGTAAACGAGGGCGAAATTATTGCCCTTATCGGAGCCAACGGCGCAGGTAAAACAACCATTCTTCACACGATCACCGGCCTTATTCAGGCTAAAAAAGGCTCTATTGTGTTTGACGGCAAAGAGCTTACTAAAACTCCGCCGCACAAAATAGTTTCCATGGGTATGGCACACGTTCCGGAGGGCAGACGTATTTTCCAGCAGCTTTCGGTACTCGAAAACCTAAAGCTCGGGGCGTATACCCGCAAGGATAAATCCGAAATTGCCTCAACTCTTAAAATGGTTTACGAGCGTTTTCCGCGACTTGAGGAACGTAAAAATCAGGTTGCAGGCACGTTGTCGGGCGGTGAGCAGCAGATGCTTGCAATGGGCAGAGCACTTATGTCCAAGCCGAGAATTATTTTGATGGATGAACCGTCCATGGGACTTTCCCCGTTGCTTGTTTCGGAAATCTTTGATATAATAAAGGTGATCAATGAGAGCGGAACAACCGTTCTTTTGGTTGAGCAAAACGCCAAGAAGGCTCTTTCGATTGCCGATAGGGCATATGTACTCGAAACGGGTAAAATAACTCTTTCGGGAGACGCAAAAGACCTTATAAACGACGAGTCGGTTAAAAAGGCTTATCTCGGCGAATAATATCATATCGTTTTGAGAGGTTCGGTGAGTTTATGAACGAAAAATTTGTAATTACCATCGCAAGAGGATACGGAAGCGGCGGCAGAACAATAGGCAAAATGCTGTCAAAAAACCTTTCGATTCCCTTTTATGACCGCGACCTTGTCTATATGGCGTCGGAGGAGAGCGGAATAAACGTAAAGCTGTTCGGCCAAAACGATGAGTCTGTGAAAAAAAGCATTTTTTCCCCGGCAAGCGACAGATATACGGGCGATTTGATTCCGCCGGAGAGCAGTGCTTTTGTTTCACATAAAAACATCTTTAATTATCAGGCGAAAATAATTAAAGACCTTGCCGTAAAGGGCTCGTGCATAATAGTAGGCAGATGTGCCGACTATATACTTCGCGATATGCCGAATGTCGTGAAGGTGTTTGTTTGGGCACCCATGAGTGATTGCATTAAGAACGTCAAGGTGCTTGAGCCGTCGCTCAGCGATAAGGAAGCAGAGCGTAAAATCAAAAAGATAGACGCTCACCGCAGCGATTATTACCGCTACTATACCTGCCGCGAGTGGGACAGCTTCAAAAACTACGACCTGTGTATAAACAGCTCGTCGGCGGGATTTGATAAGACCGCAAAGTATATAGAGGAATTTGTAAAAATTAAACTCGGCAAGTAAACAAAAAATAAGCTCCGCAGTTTTGGCTTGTGACCTTAACCGCGGAGCTTTTTTATTATTCTGTCGGGATTTAATATACGGCAAACTGGCTGTTATAGAGCTTTTTGTAAAATCCGTTTTGCTCTATAAGCTCATCGTGACGTCCGCGTTCGATTATTTTCCCGTCGCGCATTACAAGGATTACATCGGCATTTTTTATGGTGGAGAGGCGGTGTGCAACGATAAACGTTGTTCTGCCCTCCATCAAAAGGGCAAACGCCTTTTGTATTCTGACCTCGGTTCTTGTATCAATGGAGCTTGTGGCCTCGTCTAAAATGAGCATAGGCGGCTTTGTAAGCATTACTCGTGCTATGCACAAAAGCTGCTTTTGACCTTCCGAGAGGTTATCTCCGCTCTCCGAGATATAAGTGTCATAGCCGTTTTCGAGCCTTTTTATAAAGCTGTGAGCGTGAGCCGCCTTTGCCGCCTCAATTACCTCCTCGCGTGTGGCGTCCGGCTTTCCGTAAGCTATATTGTCAAATATTGTGCCGGAAAACAGCCAGGTGTCCTGAAGAACCATTCCGAATCCGGAACGCAGCGAGTCGCGCGTGACAGAGGCTATATTTACGTTGTCTATGTCAATTTCACCGTCGGTGACATCGTAGAATCTCATTAAAAGGTTTATGAGTGTTGTCTTGCCGCAGCCTGTGGGCCCTACTATGGCTATTGTTTTGCCGCTGTCAGCCCTTATATTAAGTCCCTCGATAAACGGCTTGTTTTTGCTGTATGAAAACGAAACATTGTTAAATTCAACCGTGCCGTTTTTGGCTTTAAGCTCCTTTGCGCCCTCGTCCGACGGTTCATCATTGCAGTCAAGAAGCTTGAATACACGTTCGGCGCTTGCAAGTGCATTCTGAAATTCGGCAACAACGCTTGATATTTCGTTGAACGGCTTTGTATACTGTGTGCAGTATGTGAGAAAAGAAGATAGCTTACCTACGGAAATACCGCCCTTTACCGTGAGTATCGAGCCGAGAACAGCAACAACGGCATATATCATAGCGTTAACAAATCTCGTGCAGGGATTAGTAAGTGCCGCATAGAAATGCGCGGTTGTACCGACCTTCTTAAGCTTTTCGTTTATTTCGTGAAAATGACGGTAAGCGTCCTCTTCGCCGTTGAATGCTGTTACTATATCGGCTCCCTCTATCATCTCGGCGGCAAATCCGGTTATTTCACCGCGGTATTTTGCCTGCTTTACGTAATTTTTGTGCGCGTGCTTTGCTATAAACGAAGCGACAAAAAACGAAAGGGGAGTCAGCACCACAACTGCGAGCGTGATATACCAGTTTATCGTGAACATAAATATCAGCGTACCGAGTATTGTCACAATGCCGGAGAATATCTGGGTAAAGCCCTGTAAAAGACCGGTGGAGACAATATCTATGTCGGTGACAACGGTGTTTATTATGTCACCGTGTGCCGTGGAGTCAATATATGAAAGCGGCACCTTTGTAAGCTTTTCAAAGACCTCGGTTCTCATTTTTTGAACGGTTTTAAATGAGAGCTTATTTGAATTATACGTCATTATCCATTGGAAAAGCGCCGAAACAACAATGCATATCGCGAGAACCGCGCCGACCTTAAAAAGCCTTGCGAAATCGACATCGCCCTTAGCCGTTATGCAGTCTACGCCTTTACCGATGAGAATGGGTACCATAAGCGACAACGCAATGCCGACAAATGCAGAAAAAATCGCCCCGAAGAGATTTGATTTAAACGGACTTATATATTTTATGAGGCGTTTTGTGTTTTTCATACGGAGGCAACCTCCTTTTCTGAAAGCTGTGACAGACAAATGTCGCGGTATACTTCATTAGTTTTGTATAGCTCCTTGTGCGTACCGGTTGCCACAAGCTCACCGTCGTCGAGAACGAGTATTTTATCGGCATTCTTTACCGTGTTGACGCGCTGCGATACCAAAAATACGGTTGTGTCATTTAAGTTTTCTTTCAAAGCTTTTCTCAGAGCTGCGTCTGTGGCGAAGTCAAGCGCGCTTGATGAATCGTCAAAAATCAATATCCGAGGGTGCCCCATTATTGCCCTTGCTATGCAAAGACGCTGCTTTTGGCCTCCCGACAGATTTTTGCTCTTTTCCTCAATTAAGGTGTTTGTGCCGTCCTTTAGCTTTGACAAATTCCGCGCTTTGCGAAACCTTGAGCGCAAAATCAATGTCTCTGTCATCGGCGGAGCGGTCACCCATCAGCAGGTTGTCCTTTATTGTACCCGAAAAAAGATTGCTCTTTTGCGGTACAACATGTATGACGTGTCTTAAATACCCGAATTTACAGTCTCGCACATCGTGGCCGAATACCTTGACGCTGCCGCTTTTAACGTCGCTGAAGCGCGGTATCAGATTTACGAGTGTGCTTTTGCCTGCGCCCGTACCGCCTATAATTCCTATCGTTTCGCCCTTCTCGGCTGTAAAGCTGATGTTTGACAGGGCGTTTTCGTCGGATTTTGGGAACGCGTAGCTGACATCGGTGAATTCGACCGCCGCAGAGGCTTCATCGCCGTTTTGATATGCTGCGTCGTCATCCTTTATGCTCGGCTCGGCGTCCAATACCTCTTTAACGCGCTGAACGCTTGCGAGTGCCTTTGTAAATACGACTATGACATTTGCAAATACGATTATTGAAAGAAGTATTTGAGTCATATAGCTTATAAGTGCTATTATTTTTCCCTGCGACAGCTCGCCCGAATATACGTTTTTTCCACCGAAATACAGCAAAATTACTATTGCGAGGTTCATCACGGCAAATGTCATTGGGTTCAGAAGTGCCGAAAGGCTGCCCACACGGAAGTTTATCTTAGTCAGCTCGTCATTCTTATCGCCAAAGCGCTCTTTTTCGTGATTGCTTTTTGAAAATGCGCGTATAACTCTGACGCCGGAAAGATTTTCCTTGACAACAAGCGAGACCTTATCAAGTACCTTTTGTATCACCTTGTAAAGCGGCAGGCTCTTAGTCAGAACATAGTACATAATAAGACTGACCAAAAGACCTGCTGCAAAGAAGATTATTGACATTTTAAGATCAAGCTTCATTGCCATAATAAGCGAACCGGCTATTAAAAACGGCGAGCGAAACATAAGACGTATAAACATTGCAACGCCCGACTGTATCTGGTTTACGTCGTTCGTAATTCTCGTTATAAGCGATGACGAAGAAAAGGCGTCAATATCGCTTTGTGCAAAGGAATTTATCTTTTTAAACATATCGTTTCTGATTTCCGTGCCAACTCCCTGTTGGGCAACGGCGGCGCTGTATTGACATACTATGGCACACAAAAGGCCCAGTATACCGAGGCTTGCCATCAAAAGCCCCATTTTTATAATGTATGGCACATCGCCGTTTTTGATTCCCACGTCAATGATTTTAGCCATAACGAGCGGGACCAAAAGTTCAAGTATGGCCTCGGCGAGCTTAAACGCCGGCCCTAAGATAAATTGCTTTTTATAAAGAGCGTAATACTTTTTCATAGTTGCTCCTTTTGAATGAAATTTTGATTATAATAGTATATCACTTTTATTCTCTTTTTCAATCTCTTAAGTATATATTCGCTTTTTTATCGAAAAAACAGCCGCCCGAGAACTGCTTTTGTCTCTCGGACGGCTGTTATGTTAAATCTCAAAATCGCTTTTTGAAAATTCGGGCGCTGTCGGGTGTAGTTTCGGCTCACGTTTAAAAATATCATACTTGTATTTTTTACAGCACCAATCTTTTGACACAACGCCCTTTTTGGGGCAGAGCACCGTATCGCCGTCATTTGTCGGCGTTGAAAATTCACAGTATTCACATTTCGGAGAAATGTTTCCGCCAAGCATCTTATCCTTCATCCGTTTCACCCCGATTACATTGTGTATTACTATGCTAACACATTTTTTTATCCGAATCAACCTCTAAGATGAGCAGCACGCTCATTATAAGCAGTGCCGCAAGAGCCGGTACGGAAACCGAATAGGCTGCCGGAGTTACGGAGCTGTCGGTTGCAAAGACAGATACCTCGCATGGGAAGACCTTTAAAAGCTCCATACATATTATTGCCGAAAAAGACGCGCATACCGCTCTTGCCGTGTAAAAATACCGCATTTTGAGCTTTGTGTATCTGAGATACGACATTATCTGGCAGTGTACCGACAGACCGCCGAAGGATATTATTGCGGCTAAGGCGGGTATCGGAGCTTTTCCGGCGGCGGCGCGGCAGCCGTTTGTGACCTCGAGGATGAATTCAAAGAAAAGAGCAGCTCCGGGCGGTATAGGCAAGGTAGATAAACCGTCGCATACTGTTTTAAAAATAACTACCCAGGCGCATATTTTTATTACGTCGTTTGTGGCGTCACCCACGGAACGTACAAAAGCTCCGACAGGGTCGCAAAGTGTAAACGGAATTTCGCTTTTACCCTTTTCCTCCGCTGCTTTATCATACAGAGCCATTGAAAAGATACCGGTAAAAAATGATGCCGAAACAGTGGATATGTATAACAGTACGCCGGCTTTGACGCTTCCGAGCATCTCCGAGCCAACCGTCCCTATCACAAAGGCGGGGCCCGCGTTTATGCAAAAAAGACAAGCTCTTTGCGCCTCGTTTTCGGTTATCGCGTTTTTCTTGAGCAATTCATATGTCATTTTTGCGCCTATGGGAAATCCGCCTATCTGCGACATAATAATAACCGGAGCCAAAACGCCCGGAAGCCTGAACAGCTTTTCGCACACCTTATCAAACGGTTTTCCCGCGGCTTCTCCGAGACCCGAGCGCAGAAGAAAGGAGGCTACCGTCATAAACGGAAACAGGGACGGCACGACCGTTTCCGCCGCCAAAAGTATTCCGCTTCTGACGCCCTCGGAGCATATCTCCGGCCTTGTAAACAAAAACAGGCACACCAAAGCAGTCAATATAACCGGAACTATATATTTTCGGCATTGCTTTTTATCCATTCTTTTCACCCTTTTCCGTAATTTAAATATATGAGGCGGCATATTTATATATGAGCTTAAAATGACTTTTCGGAGGGATCGGTTTTGACCGCAAGAAGAAAGCAGCGAAAAAAAAGCGTCCGAGCAAAAAATTGTCGGCGCGCTTGATATGCCTAAAATTTTGAGCCCGTCCGTGCCGCATATTGAGACGGAGGGCAATAAGGAGGCGGTCGTTGACGGCTGCTTCGGAATAACGGAATATGACGATGACAGGATTTCTATTAATGCAGGCTCTTTGACTATTACCTTTTGCGGCAGCGACCTTACGCTGTGTTCTTATTCCGACGAACAGACGGTGATAAAGGGCAGTATAATTTCGATTGAATTTACGGGCTGAGGTGATTTTATGTCGATAATACGTTTTTTGAGATTTATTTTCGGGTATGTTGAATTTTGCGCGGAGGGTGGTTTCCCCGAACGCTTTATAAATCTGTGCTCCGTTTATCACGTAAGATTGTGGGATGTAAAGCGAGTAAAAGACAAGCTGTATGCAAAAACTATGCTTCGAGACTATAAAAATATCAGGGAGGCGGTAAGGCGTTCCGGAGTAAAAACAAGAATAATCAAAAAAACGGGTTTGCCTTTTTTTACATTTAAGCAGCGAAAGAGAGTGGGACTTGTAATAGGCGTTGCCGCGGCGATAATCACCGTTTCGTATTTATCGACCATGATATGGACTGTATCCGTCAGCGGAAACGAAAACATATCAGACGAGCAAATTCTCAATGTATTTTCTTCGTTGGGAGTAAAACCCGGAGCAAAGCGCCGAGATATAAACGCAAAAGAGATTTCAGACGAGGCTTTAAAAATATTTGACGGTGATTTGTCGTTTGCGGTTGTCAATCTGAACGGCTCTAATGCGTCCGTGGAGGTGCGTGAAAGCGTGCCGGCACCGAAGATAGAGGACAACGAAACCCCATGTAATATAGTTGCGTCGGAGGACGGCGTGGTGACCAAGGTACAGTTGTATTCCGGGCAAGAGGAGATAAAGGCAGGCTCTGCCGTGCTGAAGGGCAATCTTCTAATATCCGGGGTAAAGACAAATCAAGACAAGACCGAATCTCTTGTACATGCGGCAGGCAACGTGTATGCGGAAGTCGAAAAAAACATTTCTTCCGATTTTGAAAATTCGGAATTTTGCGCGCCTTCGCGTGAAAAAATAAGGTATGCGCTGTATTTTTTCAATGTTAAAATTCCGCTCGGAGGTGTTCCCGATTACGGAGAAAAATATGCGGTGAGCTTTCTTGCGTCAACGGATAAAACCGTCTTGCCCATGGGTATAATAAGGGTACGTTCTACCGAATATAACAGAGATTTTTTGTTGGAGGATGAAAGCTGTCGGGAGCTTTTGTCGGCAAAAAAATACACAGACCTTTGCAGGAGTGAATTGAAAAATTGTAAGATTATTTCCTCTGATATACAAAAAAACGGTTCAAGACTCAGCGGAGCATACAAATGTGAAAAACAAATAGGCGTTGAGAGCGAGATTTTTGTTGAAAAATTAGTGACTAATCACAAAAATTGTGATACTATATATTAAATATCGACAGAAAATTATCTAAGGTGGTTTTTCAGTGTTTGAGCAGGTCCTCAGTATTGACCGTATGGAAAATGCCGTAAGCTTATTCGGCAGCTTTGACGAGAATATAAGACTTATAGAAAGTGAATTTTCGGTTACGGTTTTAAATCGCGGCTCCGACCTTAAAATAAGCGGCGAGGCGGAAAATGTGGCTAAGGCCACAACCGCCATAGAGCGCCTTTTAGCCCTTATAAATAAGGGCGAAGCTCTTTCCGATCAAAACGTGCGATATGTCATATCTCTTGTTAAGGACGGCGAAGAGGACAAGCTTATGTCCTTATCGGGCGATTGCGTCTGCATAACATCTAAGGGCAAACCCGTAAAGCCGAAAACGCTCGGTCAGAAAAAGTATGTCGAGGCAATACGAAAAAATACAATAGTTTTGGGTGCGGGGCCTGCCGGCACGGGTAAAACATATCTTGCCGTCGCCATGGCTGTCACTGCCTTTCGCGCAAAGGAGGTCAATCGCATTATCTTGACACGTCCGGCGGTTGAGGCAGGCGAAAAGCTCGGATTTTTGCCGGGCGATTTGCAGCAAAAGGTTGACCCTTATTTAAGACCGCTGTATGACGCGCTTTTCGATATGCTTGGGGCAGAGGCGTTCGCCCGTTATCAGGAGCGCGGCTCTATTGAGGTGGCACCGCTCGCGTATATGCGCGGCAGAACTCTTGACGACAGTTTTATAATACTTGACGAGGCGCAAAACACCACTCGCGAGCAGATGAAAATGTTTTTGACCCGTCTCGGCTTCAACTCTAAAATGGTAGTAACCGGCGATGTTACCCAAATAGATTTACCGGACGGGAAAAGGTCTGGGCTTACCGACGCTATGAGAATACTCAGAAATGTTCCGGATATTTCAATAAATACGTTCACCGAAAAGGACGTAGTAAGGCATAAATTAGTACAGGATATAATCAAAGCATATGAGAAAAATGAGGAGAAAAGAAAATGACAGACAAAATTAAGGTAATCATCTCAAACAAACAGAAAACGGTAAAAATACCTACGGGTGTGCGTATGCTCGTCCGTCGCTGCTGCAATGCGGTACTCGCAATGGAGCAATTTGAAGGTTCCGCCGAAATCAGCGTGTCATTCGTGGACGACGCCGAGATAAGAGAACTTAACAAAAAACACCGTAATATTGACGCGTCAACAGATGTTTTGTCTTTTCCGCTCGGTGAAAACGGCGTTTACGATATAAATCATGACACCGGTGCAAAAATGCTCGGCGACATAGTTATATCAATCGAGCATGCAGTAGCTCAAGCAGAGGAATACGGACACTCTCTTCAGAGGGAAATCGCGTTTTTGACTGTCCATTCTCTTTTGCATCTTCTTGGCTATGACCATGTGAACGGCGGTCTTGAAGCGGTACATATGCGCGAAAAAGAGGAGACTGTGTTAACACAGCTCGGTCTCAAACGCAACGGCAGCTATTATATAGACCAGAGTGAGGATAAGATCTGATGCGCGGGCTCATAAGGAGCTTCGGCTATGCTTTCCGCGGAATATTTTACACACTTAAACACGAGCGCAATATGAGAATACATTTTGTCTGTATGATATATATGTATTCTTTTTTGCTGATGGCGGACTTTTTTGAGATTACAAGAACTCAGTTTGCGATAATATTTCTTGCAAACGCACTTGTTGTGTCTCTTGAGCTTGTCAACACCGCCGTTGAAAGAACCGTCGATTTGGCAAGCACCGAATGGACGGATAACGGCAGGGCGGCAAAGGATACCGCGGCAGGAGCCGTTTTGGTATCGGCAATATTTGCCGTTCTCACGGGAATTATGATAATGTGGCAGCCAAAGGCCTTTTCGGCACTTTATGTTTATTTTAAGGAGCACATATTATATTTTGTGCTGTTTCTTTTAAGTCTTGTTGTCGCTTTTATTTTTATATTTAAAGGTTTTCCGCAAATGAAGAAATCTTCCGACAGAGCGGATAAGGAGAAAAAATGAACGAATCAAAATCAGCATTTGCAGCCATAGTCGGCAAGGCAAACGTCGGCAAATCTTCGATACTCAACCGACTTATAGGCAGTAAAATAGCCATAGTATCCGGTAAACCTCAGACCACCCGTACAAAAATTATGGGCGTTTTGACTACCGATGATAATGTGCAGCTTGTTTTTACCGACACTCCGGGATTTTTTAAACCTAAGGACAAGCTCGGCGAATATATGGTTGAGGCGGTAAACGACAGCATATCCGGCGTTGAAGAGTGCCTGTTTGTCGTCGATGCGACGGATAAAGAGCTTAACGCCGCGGAAAAGGAGCTTATAAATAAATTTCGCTCGGCAAAAATGCCTGTTATAACAGCTCTTAACAAAATAGATATGATAAGCCGTAAGGAAGAACTTATCTCTAAAATTGCCGCTCTTTCGGAGCAGTATGATTTTGAAGCGATTGTTCCCGTCAGCGCAAAAACGGGCGAGGGTATAGAGGCTTTGCTCTCGGAGCTTAAAAAGCACGCCGAAAACAGCCCGCACTTTTTCCCGGATGACACGTTGACCGATCAGCCCGAAAGAGTGCTTGCAGCTGAGATGATACGCGAAAAATGCTCCGCCTGCTTGATAAGGAGATACCTCACGGTGTTGCGGTTTCCATCGAGCTTATGCGCGAGCGTGATACGAGCGATATTATGGACATAGAAGCCACTATTTACTGCGAGCGCGAGTCCCACAAGGGAATAATTATAGGCAAGGGCGGAAGCATGTTGAAAAAAATATCGACCTTTGCCCGTGAAGATATGGAAAATTCTTCGGTATAAAGGTCAATCTCAGATGCTGGGTCAAGGTTAAAGAGGACTGGCGTAACAGAGAGGGACTTATACACAATTTTGGTCTTGATTGACAGACATAATACCGCCGCACACGGAGAATTTAAATATATAAGTTTTCCGAGGGCGGTGTTTTTTATCTATAACGAGATTTATTGGAATTTGTTTGCGAAAAGCGGTAAAATCGAGGACTATCTTATATACCGCCGAGAGCAAAACAGCGTCGGTTGTTCAGCCGAAAAGGGCAAAAGCGATGGGTGTGAATGTAAAGGGGCTTATCTTAAAAGAACAGAATATAGGCGAGAACGATAAGCTTGTAACGGTGCTGACTGACAGCCTCGGAGTGTTACGCGCATTTGTCAGGGGTGCCAAAAAGTTAAGCAGCAAAAAGCAGTCGGCAACTGGGCTTTTGTGCTATTCCAAACTGTCGCTTTACAAAACTAAGGACAGCTACATAATAGAAGAGGCCGAGAGCATAGAGAGCTTTTTCGGCTTGCGAAACGATATAGAAAAGCTGTCGCTCGCACAGTATTTTTGCGATATAGCCTTTGAGCTGTCGCCTAAGGAGGACGATGCGACGGACTTTTTGCGCGTGGTGCTCAATTCGCTGTATTTTTTGGCAAACGGAAAAAGACCTCCGCTTTTGTTAAAGGCAATAACCGAATTAAGACTTGTTTCTCTTGCCGGCTATATGCCGAACCTTATCGCCTGCGAAAGGTGCGGAGCATTTGAGACGCCGATAATGTATTTTGATATGGAAAGAGGCTTGCTTTACTGCGATAACTGTGCCGACGAGAACGCTCTTTTTCCTCTTGAGATAGGCGTTGTCAGCGCAATGCGCCATATAGTTTTTGCCAAAATAGATATATTATACAATTTTAAGCTGTCGCCTGAAGCGAGCGAGGACCTCAGCTATATCACCGAGAAATACCTTGCCTCAAAGACGGACAGACCGTTTAAAACACTTGATTTTTATTATTCTGTAAAGGACTAATTATGAATAAATACCACATTTCACTTGAGCTTCCGAAAATACTTTTAACTCTTTCGGAAATGACCTCCTGCGAGGAGGCAAGGCTTGCGGCGTTGTCGCTGCAGCCGAGCGGCGATTTTTTTGAGGTGCAAAAACGCCTTTCCGAAACGGAGGCTGCTCATATACTCATAGCAAAATTCGGCGCGCCCTCGTTCGGAGGCCTTATAAATGTTAACAATCAGCTGAGCCGTGCGTCGTCCGGCGGCACGCTGTCCATGCGTGAGCTTTTGGATATTTCCTGCGATTTGCGCGTGATACGCGGTATAACCGAGTGGCGCTCAAAAAGTGCCGGTATGGATACCGCGATAGATGACCTTTTTAATTCGCTCTACACAAATAAATATCTTGAGGATAAAATAAACAATGCTGTTTTGTCCGATACCGAAATGTCGGACAATGCTTCACCTGCGCTTAAAGATATACGCAGGCACAAAAGACTCGAGGAGTCCAAAATACGCGACAAGCTTGACGGTATGATACGCTCTCCGAAATACAAATCAAGCTTGCAGGACGCTATAATCACACAGCGAAACGGCCGATTTGTCGTTCCCGTAAAGGCCGAGCACCGAAGCGAGGTCTCGGGTATGGTTCATGATACATCCGGAAGCGGTGCCACGGTATTTATTGAACCGGCGGCTGTAATAGAGGCAAATAACCGTATAAAGGTGCTTGAAAGCCGTGAACGCGATGAAATAGAAAGAATTCTTTCGGAACTGTCAGAGGAGGCAGGGAGCTTTGCCGATACAATAAAAATAAGCTGCGAATCGGCGGCGGAGCTTAACCTGATTTTCTCAAAGGCTCAGCTTGCCTATAAGATGAAGGCTACAATGCCGATTATAAATTCGCGCGGTGTTATCGAACTTAAAAAAGCTCGCCATCCGTTACTTGACCCGAAAAAAGCCGTGCCCATAGACGTGTCGCTCGGTGACAAATATGATTCTATTGTCATAACAGGCCCCAATACCGGCGGTAAAACCGTCTCTATAAAAACAATAGGCCTTTTAACTCTTATGGCGGAGTGCGGTCTTTTTATACCGGCAAACGAAAACAGCAGTATAGCCGTATTTAAAAACGTGTTTGCCGATATAGGCGAAGAGCAGAGTATTGAGCAGTCGCTCTCCACTTTTTCGGCACATATGACGACGATCGTAAATATAAGCAATAACGTTGATGAAAGCTCTCTCGTTTTAATCGATGAGCTCGGAGCGGGAACAGATCCCGTAGAGGGCGCAGCTTTGGCTGTTGCGGTGCTTGAGGATCTTCGCCGTAAGGGTGCCAAAATAGCGGCGACAACCCATTATTCCGAACTTAAGGAATATGCGCTTCGCACGAACAGAGTCGAAAACGCATCCTGCGAGTTTTCTGTCGATACCTTGAAGCCTACATATAAGCTGATAACGGGTATACCCGGTCGTTCCAACGCATTTGCGATATCTCAAAAGCTCGGCTTGTCAAAAGAGGTCATAGATGAGGCGGCAAAGCTTATCTCGGAGGAAAATACCAGATTTGAGGATGTTGTTGATACGCTCCAAAAAACACGCCTCGAAATGGAAAAGGAAAAAGAAAAGACCGCCGAAATGCAAAACGAGATAGACGAGATAAAGAAAAAGGCGGAAAACGAGCTGTCACTTGCAAAGCAAAAGGGCGAAACGCAAATACTTATGGCTCAAAACGAGGCGAAACGCATACTTGAAAACGCAAAGCGTGCCGCAGCGTCTCTTATGATGGAGCTTGACCGCCTGAAGCGCGAGCAGTCGAATGAGAAAAACGCTTCAGAGATGGCACGCAAGGCAAAGGCGGCGTTAAAGCAGCATCTCAACACCATAGATGATATGACATACGAGAAAAACGACTTTGACGGCGATGACGACGATTACGTTTTGCCGAGACCGTTAAAGACGGGTGATAATGTATTTGTTAAAACGCTCGGCACCGAGGCCGAGGTCGTATCGCTTGATAAAAACGGTAACGCCGAGGTAAAAGCAGGCGTTATGAAGATGAAGGTCAAGGCATCGGAGCTTCGCCTTTTGGCTCCGAAGAAAGCCGAAGAAGCAGAGCCTTTACCGTTCCGTAAAGGAAAAGTCCTTGCCGAGCGGCAAGTCAAGCGTGGATTTGCGCGGTGAATCGGTTGAGGAGGCAATAGCCGACCTTGATATGTTCATTGACGGAGTGCTTCGCTCCGGTCTTAATGAGCTTACAATAATTCACGGTAAGGGAACAGGCACGCTCAGAAGAGCCATACAGCAGCACTTAAAAGACCATCCGAACATAAAATCGTACAGAACGGGTGTATACGGCGAGGGTGAAGAGGGCGTTACGATAGCCGAATTAAAGTGATTTCGTCATATATTATTTTTAAGATTATTACGGTGTGTTGCATTGAAATGACGATTGTGCTAAAATAATTTCAGCAAAAGCCGCAAAGGAGAAAAATATGAATAAAAAAATTATTGCTGTCGCACTTTTGATACTTATGATTTCGGTGGTGTTTATTTCCTGCGGAAAAAAGAGAAGCTGGGAAAAGGACGATACTACAGCCGCCCCCTCCGAGACAACGACCATTGAATACACAACCGATGAATCGGGCGAAAAATTCGTAACAAACATAAACGGAGAGCTTATTCCCGTAACCACCGGCAAGGACGGTTCGGTTGAGTTCTACGAAGACCTTATAACCAAGACCTCCGAGCAGGCTGCCGAGACCGAGCCGAACGGCAAGGATGAGCCCCAAAAGCCGAATGATGCTCCCACTAAAGGCGAAAGCGGTACTGTAAAAATAGGAACAGGTGATCCTGCGGATGAGAGCCATGCGGCTGTTATTGATTGGAGTGCTCGATAATAAAAGGAACTAAAATGAAAAAACTATTCAGTATTTTGTCAGCGGCCGTAATTGTGCTGTCGGTTGCGGCGGTAATGGCTTTTGCTGTCGGCGACGGTAAAAACCGCGGAGACGTAAACGGCGACGGTAAAGTTGATTCGGCAGATGCCATGCTTGTTATGAAATGTGATGCCGGACTTTTGAGCCTCTCGAATGACGAAATCAAAAGAGCCGATTTAAACGGTGACGGTAAAATTGATTCGTGCGACGCCGTATACATTTTGCGTATAGCGGCAGGGCTCAAGGTTCCCGATGCCGAGACTACGGCAAAAGAGACTTCGTCCGTTTCCGAGCCGACAACCGAAGAAACAACGAAGCCGACAACGGAAAATACTACGAAGCCCACGGAGCCTGTAACCGAGCCCACCCGGCCGGCTACAAAACCCTCTGAGCCCGTAACCAAGCCCACCGAACCCGCCACAACGCCCACAACCGCCGACTCCAACTGGGACCCCTCAAAGAACGCCGTTATTGACTGGGGCGGCGGAACAACCAAGAAGAACTAAACTTTTTCTTGACAATTACAATATAATTTAGTATAATATGTCCTTGTAAAGTCGCTGGCTTTACAGGGACTTTTTCTTTAAGGAGTGGTAGTTTTGGCAAATAATGTTGAAATAACGATTTTGCTTGATTTCTACGGTGATATGCTTACTGCGAAACAGCGTGATTTTATCAATCTTTATTATAACGACGACCTTTCTCTTGCCGAAATTGCCGAGAACGAGGGCATAACCCGTCAGGGCGTGCGCGATGCGATAAAACGTGCCGAGGGGCAGCTCTACGAGATGGAGTCGAGACTCGGATTCGTAAAAAAATGGAATGGCATAAAAACCACTCTTGGCGATATTATAAACTGTGCCGAGGAAATCAGCGATTATAATTTAAATCACGGGCTTTCTCGAGAGATAAACGACACTACGGTAAAGATAAAATCTCTTGCTTTGTCTATCATAGAGTAATTACAGAGGTAAGTTTATGGCATTTGAAGGATTATCGGACAGACTTGAAGCTGCTTTTAAAAGGCTTCGCAGCAAAGGCAACCTTACCGAGAGCGACGTTAAAGAAGCTATGCGTGAGGTTCGCCTCGCTCTTCTTGAAGCGGACGTTAACTATAAGGTCGCAAAGGATTTTACAAATAAAGTTACCGAGCGCGCAATAGGCTCACATGTTTTAGAGAGTCTTACACCGGCTCAAATGGTTATAAAAATAGTCAATGAGGAATTGACCGAGCTTATGGGCGGAACCGGCTCAAAGCTCGCATACGCTTCACACGGACCCACAATCATTATGATGTGCGGCCTTCAGGGCTCCGGTAAAACAACTCATTGTGCTAAAATAGCATTGAAGCTTAAAAACGAGGGTCACAGACCGCTGCTTGTTGCGTGCGATGTGTACCGACCGGCTGCCATAAAGCAGCTGCAGGTAGTCGGCGAGCAGGCCGGAGTCACCGTGTTCGAAGAGGGTCAGGGCGACCCGGTTAAAATAGCGAAAGATGCAGTTTCCCTTGCCAAGGATAAGGGATATGACTACGTTTTCATAGATACGGCAGGTCGTCTTCATATAGATGAAACGCTGATGAACGAGCTTAAAAACATTAAGGCTGAGGTTCATCCCCACGAGATTCTTCTTGTTGTGGACGCTATGACCGGTCAGGACGCCGTCACGGTGGCAAGTGCATTTGACGATGCGCTCGGCATCGACGGTATGGTACTTACAAAACTTGACGGTGATACAAGAGGCGGCGCGGCGCTCTCCGCGAGAGCTGTTACCGGTAAGCCTATAAAGTTTGTCGGTATGGGAGAGAAGCTCACGGAGCTTGACTATTTTCACCCCGACCGTATGGCTTCGCGAATTCTCGGTATGGGCGATATGCTTTCCCTTATCGAAAAGGCGGAAATGGCTCTTGACGAAAAGAAGGCCGCCGAGCTTGAAAAGAAACTCAGAAAAAACAAGTTTGATTTAAACGACCTTCTGTCTCAGCTTCAGCAGATAAGAAATGGGCTCTATGAAGGATTTGCTCGGTATGCTCCCCGGCGTCGGCAGTAAGATAAAGGATATGGACGTAGACGAGAGTCAGTTTGACTGCGTTCAGGCAATCATCTTTTCGATGACATATAAGGAGCGCTCCAACCCCGATATTATAAATCCGTCACGTAAGCGCAGAATTGCCGCAGGCTGCGGTATGCAGGTGGAGGATGTCAACAAGCTTTTGAAGCAGTATCGCGATATGCAGAAGCTGTTTAAACAGTTTAATTCAAAATCCGCACGTCGTCGCTTCAGTAAAATGGGAAATTTCGGAAATTACGGAATGTAACTTTTGTTAATCGCACTTTATAAGTGTAGTTTATAAATTTAATAATTATATATTTGGAGGAAAAAACAATGGCAGTAAAAATCAGACTTCGTCGTGTAGGCGCTAAAAAAGCTCCTTTCTATCGTGTAGTTGTTGCAGATTCAAGAGCTCCGCGTGACGGCAGATTTATCGAAGAAATAGGTACTTTTGATCCTATGAAGTCTCCGGCTGAAATTAAGATTGACGCTGAAAAGGCAGAGCAGTGGCTCAAAAACGGCGCTCAGCCCACAGAGACCGCTAAATCTGTATTAAAGCAGAGCGGAATCATTAAATAATAGGAGGTCTTTTAGTTGAAAGAGCTTCTCGAACAGATCGCTAAAGGACTCGTTGATGAGCCGGACTCGGTTTCCGTTACAGTAGATGAGACTGATGACAGAGGCGTTACGGTGTATCACCTTCACGTTGCCGAAAACGATATGGGCAGAGTTATAGGCAAGCAGGGCAGAATAGCCAAGGCTATCAGAACCGTTGTTAAGGCTCGAGCCACAAAGGACGGCACAAGAGTTCAGGTTGAGATCGACTGACAGTAAACGAGTACAGGGGGGCTTCCTCTTGTACTCATTTTATTTAGTGCCGTTTTAAAGCGGCAATCGGTGAATTTATATGTTAAAACAATTTCTTGAGGCCGGTAAGGTAGTCGGTATGCACGGCGTCAGAGGCGAAATGCGCTTTGACGTATGGTGCGACGGCGCGGACTTTTTGAAAAAAATCAAAACATTGTATCTTGATGCCGACGGTAAGAGGGCAGTCGGCGTTGTTTCGGTGCGCCCTCATAAAAATGCAGCCTTGTTAAAGCTCGACGGCGTTCTTACAATCGAAGAAGCAGAGAAATACCGCGGCAGAGTGTTGTATTTTGACCGAAAGGATGTTCATCTTGACAGCGGCAAAGCGTTCGTTGAGGATGTAATAGGCTGCGCTGTTTATGACGCGGATAATACCGATGTATTGTACGGAACAGTTACCGATGTTATGAAAGGCGTTGCAAATGACGCTTGGACTGTCAAAGATAAAAACGGAAAAGAGACGTTGGTTCCCGTAATTCCTTCAGTGGTAGTGAAACTTGATGTCGAAAACAAAAAAAGTATATCTTCGTCCGCTCAAAGGCCTTTTCTCCGATGAGTGTGCAATAAGGGAGGACGGAGAATGAGAATAGACATAATGACGCTTTTTCCGGAAATGTGCGAGTCGGTGCTGTCCGAAAGTATTATAGGCAGAGCGCGAAAAAATGGCTACGTCGAGATAAACTGTGTAAATATAAGAGACTTTACACTTGATAAGCATAACCGTGTTGATGATGCGCCGTACGGCGGCGGAATGGGTATGCTGATGGGTCCGCAGCCCATATATGACTGCTATAAGAGCCTTTACGGTGACGGCGAAGAAAAACCGCACCTTATATATATGTCGCAGGGCAAAACTTTGACGCAACAGAGAGTAAAGGAGCTTGCCCTTACAGACCGGATTGTGCTGCTTTGCGGTCATTATGAGGGCGTGGACCAGAGAATTCTCGATGAGATAGTCGATGAAGAGATTTCAATAGGCGATTATGTCTTGACGGGCGGCGAGCTGCCTGCGCTTGTGCTTGCCGACAGTATTTCTCGTATGCTCGAAAATGTCCTGCCGAATGACGAAGCTAAGGAGCTTGAAAGTCACTATAACGGACTTTTGGAATATCCGCAATATACAAGACCGTACGAATGGCACGGGGAAAAGGTTCCCGATATACTCTTGTCGGGACATCACGCGAATATTGATAAGTGGAGACACGAAAAGGCGCTTGAGACTACATTAAAAAAACGCCCTGAATTGCTTCTTGATGTGGAACTCTCGGACAGGGATAAAGAGTATTTGAAATCGATAAAAAAATGAGCTGCTCGAATTGTCGAAAAAAGCACGTTTTTATTGGTGATTATTGCTGTTGAATTAAAGCCATCCCGATGTTAGAATAATTATACAAAATCATTAAGCCTTCGCTGATTTTATTGTTCAAAACAGCATATTATTTTATATGCTGTTTTGTCGCAATAGCTTTTGCGTCGGCATTATTTATTTTGCAGGAGAAATGTATTCGAGAGGATACGCGCATTGGGAGGATAAAATGAAAAAGGTATTAAACATTATTTTATCGGTAATTCTTTGTTTATCGGTGGTTTCACCGTGCTTTGCAATTCAGAGCTTTGCCGAAACAGGGGATGAAACTACGCTTAAATTTAAAGACGGTAAATTTCGTATACTCGTATTTGCGGATCCGCAGGATGATTTAAATCCGTGCGAAGAGACGCTTGATCTTATGTATGCTTCGATTGAAGCTGCAAAGCCCGACCTTTGTTGTATTTACCGGCGATAATATACACGGCCCGTCGCCCGTGCTTTACAGAAGCAAAAAGCGTGTCGAAAAGGCAATCAGGCAGATTATGGAGCCCGTTACCTCACAGAACATACCGTTTGCAATAGTATACGGCAACCACGATGACGAGGGTAAGGTCTCCAAACAGTTCCAAATGGCGGTCTATAATTCTATGCCGGGTTGCCTCGCTTCCGAGGGAGAAGCTATGACCGGCTGCGGCAACTATAATCTTCCTATAAAAAGCTCGGACGGCGCAAAGAACGTCTTTAATCTTTGGTTTATAGATTCCGGTACATATGATAAAGAAAACGGCGGATATGCCCACGTTGCCGAGGATCAGCTTGCTTGGTACAAAAAAACGAGCGATGCCCTGAAAGCTGAAAACGGCGGAGAACCTATGCCGTCTCTCCTTTTCCAGCATATACCCGTTCCCGAAATATATGAACTTTTAAAGGAGGTTCCCAAGGGCACGGACGGTGCGGTAAAAAAAAGACGGTAAGTATTATGTGCTTAATACGGATATTGCAAGCGGTCATCTTGACGAGGGGCCGTGTCCCGCAGAGGTGAACGGCGGCGAATTTGACGCTTGGAAGCAGCAGGGAGACATTAAGGCGGCGTTCTTCGGGCACGATCATAACAATGACTTTGCGGCACGTATGAGGGCATTGATATGGTGCATACGAGCGGAGTCGGTTTTTATATTTACGGTAACGGACCTCTCCACGGGTCGCGCGTTATAGATATAGACGAAAACACTCTCGATTACAGCACTTATATGATGTATTATAATGACCTTGTCGGTTACAAGAGCTCAAACAAGGCAAGATATTATGAGGGGCAGTATGTACATAACATTAAGATAGCGGCTTTTTCGGCAGGCGCTGTGATAATTGCCCTGACGGCCGGGCTTATAACGCGCGGAGTCAAAAAGTCCAAGGCGAAAAAAGCTTTAAAAAATAACCAAAAATAACGGCTGAGCCGGGCGAAAATTCTCGCTCGGCTTTAGTTTTTGAATAAAAATTCATAAACCAGGTTAAATATTGCATAAAACACATAATGTATATTTATGTCGTTATATCGCACAAATATACACAAAACTTGAATATTTATGCAAAAAACACTTGATTTTAAATGTGATTGGTGTATAATCTCTTCGTAATCAAAAATTAAAGGCTTTTGCCGATGCTCGGAGGTAACATTTATGAAAAAGGACAAGAAAGACATCAAAAAAGTCGTACTCGCTTATTCCGGCGGACTTGATACGTCAATCATCATTCCGTGGCTTAAAGAAAATTACAATAACTGCGAAGTTATAGCGGTTTCCGGCGACGTAGGTCAGGGAACTGAGCTCGACGGACTTGAGGAGAAGGCTCTCAAGACCGGCGCTTCAAAGCTCTATGTACTCGACCTTAAAAAGGATTATATCGAAAACTATATCTGGCCTTGCCTTAAAGCAGGTGCCGAGTATGAAGAGTATCTTCTCGGCACATCGCACGCTCGTCCCTGTATCGCAAAGGGTCTTGCCGATATAGCAAAAAAAGAGGGCGCAGACGCTATTTGCCACGGCTGCACCGGCAAGGGCAACGACCAGGTTCGTTTCGAGCTTGCTCTTAAAGCACTCGCTCCCGAGATGGAGATTATAGCTCCCTGGCGTGAGTGGGACATAAAATCGCGTGATGAAGAAATAGACTACGCCGAGGCTCATCAGATTCCGCTTAAAATCAATCGTGAAACAAATTACTCAAAAGATAAAAACGTATGGCATCTCTCTCACGAGGGACTTGACCTTGAAAATCCGGCAAATGAACCGCAGTACAATAAAGACGGCTTCCTTGAGCTCGGAGTTTCTCCCGAAAAAGCTCCCGATGAGCCTACATATGTTACAATCCATTTTGAAAAGGGTGTTCCCACAGCTGTTGACGGCGAAGAGCTTGACGCTGTTTCCCTTGTCGAAAAGCTCAATAAGCTCGGCGGAGAAAACGGTATAGGCCTTCTTGACATAGTCGAGAACCGTCTTGTAGGTATGAAATCACGCGGTGTTTATGAGACTCCCGGCGGAACAATCCTTTACAAGGCTCATGAGCTTCTTGAAATGATAACTCTCGACCGTGACACATCTCATTACAAAAAACTCGTTGCCGAGAAATACGGCGAGCTCGTATACAACGGCAAATGGTTCTCACCTCTTCGCGAAGCTCTTGCGGCTTTTGTCGACAACACTCAGCAGACCGTAACCGGCGACGTTAAGCTTAAGCTCTATAAGGGCAACATTATAAACGCAGGCGTCACCTCTGCGTATACTCTTTATGATGAAAATGTTGCTTCGTTCGGCGATGACGGCGGCGCATACGATCAGACCGACGCTACCGGATTTATCAATCTCTTCGGACTCCCCACAGGTAAAAGCTTTACTTGACGCAAAGAGAGATAACAAATAATCATTGTAAACCGCTTGAAAAAATAAACAACAGTGCTTAGCACTACCGCGTGCGACAAGAGATGTTTCTGTCTCTTGTCGCTGTGTGGTATTTGATAGGAGTAAAAAAATGCAGCTTTGGCAGGGCAGATTTCAAAAGGCTTTAGACCCCAAAACTAACGATTTTAATTCGTCAATAGCGTTTGACAGCAGAATGTATAAGGAAGATATAGACGGCAGTATTGCACACGCCACTATGCTTTGCGCGCAAAATATCATATCGGCGGACGACCTTTCAAAAATTGTTGACGGATTAAAAGCCATTAAGGCGGAAATCGAAAACGGTACGTTGGAGATAGACCCGAATGCAGAGGATATACATACCTTTGTTGAGGGTGAGCTCACAAAGCGCGTAGGCGCGGCCGGCAAAAGACTTCATACCGCGCGCAGCAGAAACGACCAGGTAGCTCTTGACGTGAGGCTGTATTTGCGCCGCGAGTGCAACAGCGTTTATTCGCTTGTCACGGAGCTTATAGGTGTTCTGTGCAAAAAGGCTGAAAAGTATGCGGACGCCGTTATGCCGGGTTACACTCATATGCAGCGCGCTCAGCCCATAACATTCGGTCATCATCTTTTGGCGTATGCCGAAATGCTTCTGCGTGATCGCGAACGTATTGCCGACGCGCAGAGAAGAATGAATTACTGCCCGCTCGGCTCATGTGCACTTGCCGGTACAACATATAATACCGACCGCGAAATGACAGCCGAGGCACTCGGATTTACGGGACCTATTCTCAATTCGCTTGACGGCGTATCGGACAGGGACTTTTGTATGGAGCTTGCGTCCGCTTTGTCAATACTTATGGTTCATCTCTCGCGCTTTTCGGAGGAGATAATTCTCTGGTGCTCATGGGAATTTAAATTCGTTGAGCTTGACGATGCTTTTTCAACAGGCTCGTCAATAATGCCGCAAAAGAAAAACCCCGACATAACCGAGCTTATCCGCGGCAAAACCGGTCGAGTTTTCGGCGATCTTATGACGCTTCTGACAATGATGAAGGGCTTGCCGCTCGCTTATAATAAGGATATGCAGGAGGATAAGGAAGCTATATTTGACGCCTTTGACACCGTTAAAATCTGCCTCACCACATTTATACCCATGCTTGACACAATGACGGCTCTTCCCGAAAATATGCGTAAAGCCGCGGCAGGCGGATTTATCAACGCTACCGACTGCGCCGATTATCTCGTCGGCAAGGGATTGCCGTTCCGTGACGCATATAAGGCCACAGGTGAAATAGTGGCTCTCTGCATTAAAAAAGGACTTACGCTTGAAACGTTGCCTCTTGAAGAATACAAAAAGATATGCGATTTGTTTGACGACGGTGTTTATGATGCCATAAATCTCGACAAGTGCGTAAACGGCAGGACTTCGCTCGGCGGACCGGCACCGCAGAACGTGCTGAAAGAGGCAAAGAGAATAGAAAAAATATTGAAAGAACAAGACTAACAGTGTGAAAAGTTACACTTCTTAAATTATATTGCCATCAAAATTTGCCTGCGGCATAATTTTGAGACGGCGAAAATCACCGGTTGCGCCCCGTTAAGGCTTCAAAGAATATACGGTGATTTTTAATAAACTGTTTGGTGCCTGAAAGGCTATGGTGAATAATATGAAAAAAGTATTTATAGACGGCAGTCAGGGAACTACGGGTCTTAAAATATTCGACCGTCTGAAAAAAAGAGATGATATTGAGCTTTAACTCTTTCCGATGAGCTTCGCAAGGACATAAAATCAAGAAAGGAAGCTCTCAACAGTGCCGATATAGCTTTTCTCTGCCTTCCGGACGCTGCGGCAATCGAGGCGGCAGAGCTTGTTACAAATGACGACACGGTTATTATAGATACATCAACCGCTCACCGTACAAGCGAGGGGTGGGCTTACGGTTTCCCCGAAATATTTAAAGACGGATTTAAAACCGTGGCTTCTTCAAAGCGTATAGCGTCGCCGGGCTGTTATGCAAGCGGATTTATAGCACTTGTAAAGCCTCTTTTGGACGAGGGTATTATTTCTCCGGACCACGGATTTATCTGTCACGCCGTTTCGGGTTACAGCGGAGCCGGCAAAAAAGGTATCGCTATGTATGAAAGCGACGAGAAAGCACCGGAGCTTTTTGCTCCCCGTGAATACGCTTTAAATCAGGAGCATAAGCACCTTAAGAAATGCGAAAAATTTCGGGTCTGTCAGTTACACCGATATTTTGTCCGTATGTCTGTGATTATTTCAGCGGTATGCTCGTCACGGTTCCGGTATTTAAAACGGATCTCAAAGACGGAAAAACCGCAGAGGACATTAAAGCGGTTTACCGCTCAAAATACGCTTCGGACATAGTTAAATATAAAGAGACTTTTGATAACGGCGGCTTTGTCGCGGCAAATTCTAAAGCTGAGCTTGACAGTATGGCTGTCACCGTAGCCGGAAATGACGACAGACTTCTTCTTATGGCTCTTTACGACAATCTCGGCAAGGGTGCGTCGGGAGCGGCTTTGGAATGTATGAATATTGTTATGGGTTTACCTCCCGAATACGGACTTGACCTGTAAGATTATAAATGAAAGGTAAATTATAATGGAATTAAGTTTTATCGGCGGCGGTGTCGCCGCACCGAAAGGATTTACCGCAAACGGAATTCATTGCGGAATCCGTAAGAATAAGGAGAAAAAGGATCTCGCACTTATTTACTGTGAAAAGAACTGTGATGCGGCGGCTGTTTATACGCAAAATCTTGTGTGCGGAGCACCGATAACCGTCACACGTGAAAATATAAGCGACGGCAAGGCGCGCGCAATTGTCTGCAACAGCGGCATAGCCAATACCTGCAATGCCGACGGAGTTGAAAAAGCGGAGGAAATGTGCAAAATAACCGCGGACGCACTCGGCATTTCAAAAAGCGATATTGTGGTAGCCTCCACCGGAGTTATAGGTCAGCCAATAGACCTTGAGCCCATCAAAAACGGTATGGCGAAGCTTGTTTCGGGTCTTAATAAGGACGGCTCTGATTCTGCGTCAAATGCGATAATGACAACGGACACCGTAAAAAAAGAATTTGCCTGTGAGTTTTCTCTCGGCGGCAAAAAATGCCGTATAGGTGCCATTTCCAAGGGCAGCGGTATGATTCACCCGAATATGGCAACGATGCTTGCTTTTATTACAACGGATGCCGACATTTCGGCGGAAATGCTTAAAAAATCACTTCTCGAGGTGGTTAAAGACAGCTTTAATATGCTCTCCGTAGACGGCGACACATCCACCAACGATACCGTGGCTGTTTTGGCGTCTGGCCTTTGCGGCAACGAGAAAATAACCTCCGAAAACGCAGATTATAAAGCCTTTACTTGTGCGCTTGCGGCAATTTGCGAAAAGCTTGTAAAGCTTATGGCGAAAGACGGCGAGGGTGCAACAAAGCTTGTCGAATGTATTGTTTCGGGTGCCGCTGACCAAAAGACGGCAAAAATATGTGCAAAGTCGGTTATATGCTCGTCGCTTGTTAAGGCGGCTATGTTCGGAGCGGATGCAAACTGGGGCAGAATTCTCTGCGCTCTCGGTTACAGCGGAGCCGATATTGACGTTCATAAGGTTGATGTGAAATTCAGCTCGGCAGGCGGAGAAATAGAAGTGTGCAAGGACGGCTCGGGAATTCCGTTTTCCGAAGAACTTGCGAAAAAAGTCTTAGTCTGTGATGAGGTGTATATCCTTGTCGATTTAAAATCAGGCAGCTTCTCTGCCGCGGCTTACGGCTGTGATTTGACATACGATTACGTCAAGATAAACGGCGATTACCGCACCTGAGCGTAAAACGCATAAACGCAGCATTCACAGACATTTATCGGAGGAGAAATATGGAAATATCAAATATAACAAATTCGGACCGTTCCGAGGTTCTCGTTCAAGCCTTACCGTATATTCAGAAATATCAAAATAAAACGGTCGTCATAAAGTACGGCGGCAATGCCATGGTAAACGAAGAGCTTCAGGATGCCGTAATGACCGACATAGTTCTTCTTCGTTCCGTCGGAGTAAATATTGTGCTTGTTCACGGCGGCGGACCGGAAATATCCGATATGCTCAAACGTGTCGGCAAGCAGAGCCGCTTTGTAGACGGACTGCGTTATACCGACGAAGAGACAATAGATATTGTTCAAATGGTTTTGGCAGGCAAGGTGAATAAGCATTTGGTACAGCTCATTTCAAAGCACGGCGGCAAGGCGATAGGCCTTTGCGGTATCGACGGCGAAATGATGAAAGCCGTAAAATACACAAAATCGGACGTCGGATTTGTAGGCGAGATAACCGAAATCGATACCGACGTTATAGATTACACTCTTGAAAATAAATATATACCCGTTATCTCATCCGTTGCAACGGGCGAGAACGGCGAGGTGTTCAATATAAACGCCGATACCGCCGCGGCGGCAATAGCCGCAAGTCTCCACGCGGAAAAGCTTTTGCTTATGACCGACATCAGCGGACTTTTAATGGATAAAGACGATGATTCCACTTTAATTCACGACGTTCAGGTTTCCGAAATACCGTCGCTCAAGTCTCAGGGCGTTATCTCCGGCGGTATGATACCGAAAATCGACTGCTGCGTAGAGGCCGTCCGCCGCGGAGTTCTTCAGACCAACATAATCGACGGACGTATACCGCATTCTATTCTTATGGAGTTATTCACGGACGAGGGCTTCGGCACAATGTTTCACGGGTGATTTCGTGTCTTTTCCGTTATACTTCGTTCTGTGCAGCTCGCAGTATATACATACAGCTTCGCCGCACACGCCTTGTCTAACGAAAAAAATTTCACGAAATCAAGATTTTGCGCTTTTTTCTGCTAAACTTCGTTTTGTGCAGACAGCAAGTATATAACATACAGCATCTTAAACAACAGCTTGCGTTAAACGTCAATTGCATTTTTCGGACTTTGTATATATAATAAGATTAGTTTATTAAGGACTGATAAAATGGATTTTAACGAAATTAAAAATACTGCCGACAAATATTTAATGCCGACTTACGGTCATTTTCCGATAGCCTTGACGGGCGGCAAAAATGCGTCTCTGACGGCCTCTGACGGCAGAGTGGTAATTGATTTTACTTCGGGTATAGGCGTTAATATTTTCGGCGTAAACGATGATGGCTGGAAAAAGGCTGTTATCGGGCAGATAGATAAAATTCAGCATACATCAAATCTTTATTATAACGAGCCTGTTGCCAAGGCGGCAAAGCTTCTGTGCGAAAAAAGCGGATTTGATAAGGTGCTTTTTTGCAATTCCGGAGCGGAGGCAAATGAGTGCGCCATAAAGCTTGCGAGAAAATACAGCTTTGACCGCTACGGTGAAAACCGAAATACGATAATATCGCTTGTGAATTCTTTCCACGGCAGAACCATGGCTACAATAACCGCAACGGGGCAGGAGCACTACCACAAGTATTTTATGCCTTTTATGGGCGGCTTTAAATATGCCGAGGCGGGCGACAAAAAAGCGTTTTCCGAGCTTCTCGACGGAACGGTTTGCGCGGTAATACTTGAGGTTATACAGGGCGAGGGCGGAGTCGTAATAACTCCGCGCGATTATATAGAATACATAAGAGAGCTTTGCGATGAAAACGATATTGTTCTCATATTCGACGAAGTGCAGACGGGCGTCGGCAGAACAGGTAAGCTCTATGCTTGGGAAAATATCGGCGTAAAGCCGGACGTTTTGACATCCGCAAAGGGCCTCGGCGGCGGACTGCCGATAGGAGCGTGCCTTGCAAAAGAGCAGTTCGGCAGCGTTTTGACTCCCGGCACTCACGGTACCACCTTCGGCGGAAATCCCGTGGTTTTATCGGGCGCGGTTGAGATATTAAATCGACTTGACGAAGAATTTTTAAAGGACGTCCGCGAAAAGGGCGAATACATAAGAAACAGGTTTCTTCGTTTAAGGATGTTTCCGAAGTGCGCGGTATGGGCCTTATGATAGGTATAGACCTTAAAAATCAAAAGGCGGCGGATGTGGCGGCGCGCTGTGTTGAAAACGGGCTTCTTATTTTAACCGCCAAGCAGTCGCTTCGTATGCTTCCTCCGCTCACCATAACATATGACGAAATAGACAGGGGACTTGAGATTCTCGAAAAGACCCTTTCTGAATAAACTCCTATGCAGTTTTCACGCCTTGCACGGCTACGGCAGGGGCAACGTGACTATATTTGTAGCCGGAAAGGCTCTGTGAATTAAAATGAAGCATTTGTTAAGTCTTTTATCGACAACTCCCGGTGAAATATCTGACCTTTTAAATCTTGCCGATCAGCTTAAATATGAAAACAAGCACGGCATAGCGCATCAAAGGCTCAAGGGTCAGACCCTCGGTATGATTTTCCAAAAATCCTCAACAAGAACAAGGGTTTCTTTTGAAACCGGTATGTATCAGCTCGGCGGTCAGGCACTCTTCCTTTCAAACCGCGATCTCCAGATAGGACGCGGCGAGCCTATACAGGATACCGCAAGAGTTCTCTCTCGCTATATCGACGGCATTATGATAAGAACCTTTGAGCAGTCCGAGGTTGAGGCACTCGCGAAGTACGGCTCTATCCCGATAATTAACGGCCTTACCGATTTTTGCCATCCGTGCCAGGTGCTTGCCGACCTTATGACGGTACGTGAGCACAAGGGGCACCTTGACGGCCTTAAAATGTGCTACATAGGCGACGGCAACAATATGGCAAATTCTCTTATAGTCGGCGGACTTAAAACAGGTATGCAGGTATCGGTGGCTTGCCCCGAGGGGTACAGACCCGACAGCCGCGTGCTTGACTTTGCAAATAATTATGCGGGATTTTCGATGTTTACAGAGCCTATGGAGGCTGCAAGCGGTGCCGACGTCATCTTTACCGACGTTTGGGCGTCAATGGGGCAGGAGGGTGAAGCCGAAGAACGCAAAAAAATATTCGGCGGTAAATATCAGGTAAATAAGGAACTGCTTGCGGCTGCAAACAGCGGCTGTATGGTTCAGCATTGCTTGCCTGCTCACCGCGGTGAAGAGATAACCGCAGATGTGTTTGAGTCTCACGCGGATGAGATATTTGATGAGGCCGAAAACCGTCTCCACGCTCAAAAAGGCGGTAATGGTAACGCTCATGGAGAAGTAATAGTTTGACTTTTTTGTTGCAATGCGGCTTTTGAAAAAAACGGCATGCCGCATTGCAATGTAATTTTCATTTTGTCATAAATAAACTATTGACAACCGGCACACTTTATATTATAATATCAAAGCCGCTGAAAAAGCGGCATATATGGCGGCATAGCTTAGTTGGCTAGAGCGTCCGGTTCATACCCGGAAGGTCGTAGGTTCAAGTCCCACTGCCGCTACCATAACGGCCCGGTGGTCAAGCGGTCAAGACACCGCCCTTTCACGGCGGTAACACGAGTTCAAATCTCGTCCGGGTCACCAAAAAGGACTTAGCGTAGGCTGAGTCCTTTTTTTGCAATACCGTTTGGCGTTCCTTTGTGTATACACATTTATTTGAAATATTTGTTTTTAAGATATATAATATTCTTAACAGTACGATACCGTATGTTTATGAGGTGAAAAATATTGGCTGATAATAAGTGCGACTGTAATGCCGTTATGCAAGAGGTTGTTGACGATATAAAAAACAATATGTTTTCGGAGGAGGAGATAAACGGTGTTTCAAACCTGTTTAAAGTCCTCGGCGATCCCACGAGAGCCAAAATAGTTATGGCGCTTGATAAGCGCGAGGTGTGCGTTTGCGACCTTGCCGCAGCACTCGGTATGACTAAGTCAGCCGTGTCTCATCAGCTTGCGCTCTTAAAGGCGAACAACATAGTTAAGGCTCGCCGAGACGGCAAGCATGTATTTTACAGCTTTGACGATGAGCACATTACAACCGTTATCGAAATAGCGGACGAGCATATCCGCCATCAGCACTTGGGCGATTAAGGCTTCTTAAATATACATGATATAAAATCGACGATTATATTGTCGATATAATATTCCGTCACAATTGAATAATTTATATGGTCCCGAATATGCGAAAACATTATTCGGGGCTTTTTTCACTTTCTATGTGAAATCGTACAGACAGAAAGACTTATCCGTGCGAATTTTCGCTTGAGAAATGATGCTTCACCAAAATAAAAAAATTTTAAAAAACATATTGACAATTGAGCATATGTTCAACTATAATATAGACAACAAATGAATGGTTGCTCAACTGTTCCGAAAGAGAGCAACCGAAGAAAGGGTTGTTATTATGAAAAAAACATACAATATAGAAGTCGATTGTGCAAACTGTGCCGCAAAAATGGAGGAAGCCGCTCAAAAGACCGACGGCGTTCGTGAAGCCGTTGTATCTTTTATGACACAAAAAATGAAAGTAGAATTTGACGACGGTGCCGATGAGGCAGCCGTTATGAAAAAAGTCCTCAAAAATTGCAAAAGAGTAGAGGACGACTGCGAAATTTATATCTGATGTTATGAGATGCCGCTTTCGGCAAATAAATAAGTGAGGGAGATATTTATGAGTAAAAAACAGAAAAACGTTCTGTGGCGGATAATTGCTTCGGCTGTGCTGATAGTATGTCTTACCGTCATCGGCAAATTTATAACTCTCAATAAATACATTTGGCTTGTTTTAAACCTGATACCGTATTTTATAATCGGCTACGACATTCTCAAAAAGGCCGTTAAAGGCATTTTTAAGGGTCAGGTCTTTGATGAGAATTTCCTTATGGCGGTTGCTACCGTCGGTGCCATAGCACTCGGCGATTATAAAGAGGGCGTTGCCGTTATGCTCTTTTATCAGATAGGTGAGCTTTTCCAAAGCATAGCTGTCGGTAAGAGCAGACGCAATATTTCCGCCTTAATGGATATAAGACCCGACTATGCAAATGTCGAGGTTGACGGAAAACTCGAAAAGGTCGATCCCGACGAAGTGGCGGTCGGTACCGAAATAACCGTAAATCCCGGCGAGAAAATTCCGATAGACGGCATTGTTACAAGCGGTGACACATCGCTCAATACAAGTGCTTTAACCGGTGAGAGCCTGCCGCGAAATATCAAAACGGGCGATGAGGTTATAAGCGGCTGCATCAATATGACCGGCGTTATCAAGGTAAAAACCACTAAGGAGTTCGGCGATTCAACCGTATCAAAAATACTTGACCTTGTTGAAAATTCAAGTATGAAAAAGTCGCGCTCTGAGAATTTCATAACAAAATTTGCAAGATATTATACTCCGGCGGTTTGCTTTTCGGCACTTGCACTCGCAATTTTGCCTCCGGTTATAAGGCTTATTGCCGGTCACACGGCCATGTGGAGCGATTGGATATTCAGAGCGCTTACCTTCCTTGTCATCAGCTGTCCGTGCGCTCTTGTAATATCGGTTCCGCTCTCGTTTTTTGCGGGTATAGGCTGTGCTTCGGCGAACGGTATACTTGTAAAAGGCTCCAATTATCTTGAGGGGCTTTCAGATACGAAATATGTTGTGTTTGATAAAACCGGAACTCTTACAAAGGGAGTCTTTGAGGTAACCGGAGTATATCCCGAAAACGGATACACAAAGGATTCCATTGTACGCTTGGCGGCGTACTCAGAGAGCGCTTCAAGCCATCCGATAAGCCTCAGTCTTAAAAAATATTACGGCAAGGATATTGACGAAAATAATGTCAAAGACATAAAAGAGATTGCAGGGCATGGCGTGTCGGCTGCAGTTGACGGTAAAAGAGTGTTAGTCGGCAATTTAAAGCTGATGAAAGAAGAGCATATCGCTGTCTCAACCGAGCATAACGAGGGTACGGTTGTGTATGTTTCCGAGGACGGAAAATATGCCGGCTGTATTGTAATATCAGATGTTGTAAAGCCCAATACAAAGCTTGCTCTCAGCGAACTCAAAAAGCACGGTGTCAAAAAGACGGTAATGCTCACGGGCGACTCCAAGACCGCTGCCGACAGGGTAGCCGCGGAAATAGGCATAGACGAGGTTCACTCTGAACTTCTCCCTGCCGATAAGGTATCGGAGGTCGAAAAGCTCCTTGACAAAAAGGAGCCCAAAGAAAAGCTGGCGTTTGTCGGCGACGGAATAAACGACGCTCCCGTGCTCTCAAGAGCCGACATAGGCATAGCGATGGGCGCGCTCGGCTCGGACGCGGCAATAGAGGCGGCCGATATAGTGCTTATGGACGACGATCCGGCTAAGATATCGCTTGCAAAAAAAATCTCGGTTCACACGCTGAAAATAGTCCGTGAAAACATTGCGTTTGCCCTTCTTGTGAAAGCCGTTTGCCTTGTGCTCAGCGCAGTAGGCATTGCAAATATGGGAGTCGCCATATTCGCCGATGTCGGAGTTATGGTTGTAGCGGTTATCAACGCCACAAGAGCACTTCGATTAAAGAATAAAACCGAATAATATTGACATAAAACGACTTTGTGATTATAATATTCAATGCTGTTAAAAGCACACCGTTCGGGGCTTCACCGAGGTGTGCTTTTTATATCGTAGGGAAGAAAACGCAGGAAGAAAAAATGACGGAATTTCAAAACAGTTTTAAAAAAGGCCTGAAGGACGGTCTGCCGATAGCGCTCGGCTATCTTTCGGTTTCGTTTACATTCGGTATGATGGCTGTCGAGGGCGGCTTGCCCGTTTTTACGGCGGTGCTTATCTCTATGACAAATTTGACTTCGGCAGGTCAGTTTGCAGGGCTTGATTTAATTCTCGCCGGCGGTGCTTATCTTGAAATGGCACTAACACAGCTTGTTATAAACATACGCTATGCACTGATGTCGGTTTCTCTGTCGCAAAAGCTTCACAAGAGCGTAAATTTGCTTGACCGATTTTTAATAGCGTTCAGCAATACCGATGAAATATTTGCCGTAGCCTCGGGTCAAAAAGGAGAGGTCGGCAAAAAATATATGTACGGGCTTGCCCTTTTGCCAATAGTCGGGTGGACTCTCGGCACTCTTATAGGTGCTGCGGCGAGCACCGTGCTTCCGCTGTCCGTGCGCTCTGCTCTCGGCATTGCGATTTACGGTATGTTTATAGCTATATTTATACCGCCTGCAAAGCATAATAAGACTGTGGCTGTTGTGGTATTATTGTCGGCGGCGTTGAGTATATGTTTCAAATACGTGCCGGGCCTTTGCAAAGTCTCTTCGGGATTTGTAATAATCATTTGCGCCGTTCTTTCCGCAACTGTCGGCGCCCTCTTAAAACCCGTAAAGGAGGACGACAAAAATGAAAACGGCTGAGAACATATTTATATATATAGCGGTTATGGCGCTTGTCACATATCTTATAAGAATGCTGCCGCTTGTGATTTTTCGCAAAAAAATCGAAAACAGATTTATAAGATCGTTTCTTTATTACATTCCGTATGCAGTATTGGCGGCGATGACATTTCCCGCGGTTTTTTCGTCTACGGGGAGCGTGTGGTCGGCTGTGGCAGGGCTCATAGTGGCGCTGTTGCTTGCGTTTTTTGAGAAGGGCTTGCTCACGGTTGCGCTGTCCTCCTGCGTCGCTGTTTTTGTAATAGAATTTTTAATTAAAATCATCTCTTGACATATCGGAAAAATGAGTATAATATAGAGCCAAAGTAAAAAGGTTAAACCGTTGACGGAGAATGACGGCAAGTCGTTTGCACATAAGAGAGCTCTTTCGTTGGCTGAAAGAAGAGCGTGCAAAGCTGCCCGATACCGCTCCCGAGCGCGCGTCGAAAACAGATGATTAAGGCGTGACGTAAGCTTGCGTTAAAGCAGTTGAGCGGGCGATTTTTATCGTCAATTCGGGTGGAACCGTGGAATGCATAGCACTTCATCCCAGTAATTTGGGATGAAGTGCTTTTTAATTATAATGGAGGTAGTTTTTATGGTAAAGGTTACATTGAAGGATGATGTTGTAAAGGAGTTCCAAAGCGGCACGACCGTAATGGATATAGCAAAGTCTATCGGCATGGGGCTTTACAAAGCCGCCTGCCTTGCAAAGATTGACGGCGAGACTTGCGACCTTCGCACTCCGGTAACAAAGGATTGTCATGTAGAAATACTTACCTTTGATGATGAGGACGGCAAAAAGGCATTTTGGCATACAACTTCGCATATACTCGCACAGGCTGTTAAACGTCTTTATCCGAGTGCCAAGCTTGCAATAGGACCGTCAATAGCAAACGGATTTTACTATGACTTTGACGTGGATTTTTCTTTCACTCCCGAAATTCTCGAAAAAATCGAGGCTGAAATGAAGAAAATCGTAAAGGAAAATATTCCGCTTGAGCAGTTCGACCTCTCCGCAGACGAGGCTTTAAAGCTTATGGAGGAAAAGGACGAGCCGTATAAGGTTGAGCTTATTAAAGAGCATGCCGGCAAAGGCGAGAAGATTTCATTTTATAAGCAGGCGGAATTCACCGAGCTTTGCGCGGGGCCGCACATTCCCGACACAGGCCGGGTAAAAGCATTTAAACTCACGTCAATAGCAGGCGCTTATTGGCGCGGCGATGAAAAAAATAAAATGCTTCAGCGTATATATGGTATATCTTTCACAAAGCAGTCCGAGCTTACGGAATATCTCGAAAGAATTGAAGAGGCTAAAAAGCGCGACCACAGAAAACTCGGTAAGGAGCTTGGGCTTTTTGCACTTCGCGACGAGGCTCCCGGAATGCCGTTCTTCCTTCCCAACGGTATGATTCTTCGCAACACCCTCATTGATTATTGGCACGAGGTTCACGAGAGGTGGGGTTATCTTGAGATATCCACTCCTCAGATAATGAAGCGTTCGCTTTGGGAGACTTCGGGTCACTGGGATCACTACAAGGATAATATGTATACAACCGTTATCGACGGTGAGGATTTCGCCATAAAGCCGATGAACTGCCCCGGTAGCATACTTGTTTATGAGCTTGAGCCTCATTCATACAAGGAATTGCCTCTTCGCTACGGTGAACTCGGCAGAGTACATCGCCACGAGCTTTCGGGCGCGCTTCACGGACTTTTCCGCGTGCGTTGCTTCACTCAGGACGATGCTCATATACTCCTCGCTCCCGACCAGATACGCGACGAGGTTGTAAGAATATCACAGCTCTTTGACGAGGTTTATAATCTCTTTAAGCTGCCGTATACCATAGAGCTTTCAACCATGCCCGAGGACCATATGGGCACAAAAGAGGAATGGGACAAAGCCACAAAATCGCTTTCCGACGCAATCGAAAGCATCGGTAAGGAATATACCGTAAATGAGGGCGACGGTGCGTTCTACGGTCCGAAGCTTGACTTCCACATTGAAGATTCGCTCGGCAGAACCTGGCAGTGCGGTACTATTCAGCTTGACTTCCAGCTTCCCGAGAGATTTAATCTTGAATACACGGGTGCCGACGGCGAAAAGCATTGTCCCGTTATGATTCACCGCGTTGTTTTCGGCTCGGTAGAGAGATTTATCGGCGTTCTTATAGAGCATTTTGCAGGCGCGTTCCCGCTTTGGCTGTCACCCGTACAGGCCGTCGTTCTTCCGATTGCCGACCGCCATGCAGACAGAGCGCATGAAATCGAGGCGGAGCTTAAAAAATACGGTATCCGCGTAAAGGTTGACGATCGCTCCGAAAAAATCGGATATAAAATACGTGAGGCGCAGCTTCAAAAGACGCCGTATATGCTCGTTGTCGGCGACAAAGAAGTTGAAAACGGTACTGTTTCCGTTCGCCATCGCGGCGAGGGCGATATAGGCTCCATGGAGCTTTCGTCTCTTTGCGACCGCCTTGCAGACGAAGTTAAGACAAAAGCGATAAAGTAAAAAAGGGGGTCAGTAAATTTGGCAAAAGCACCTCTTACCGTGACCGTGATAACGGACACGCATTACTATTCAAAAAAGACCGGCACTAAGGGTAAGGCTTACGATGCGGCAAACGCCAAAAGCCAAAAGCTTTTAAAATACAGCGAGGAGCTTTTAAGAGCTGCCTTTAAGCAGATAAAAGAAGATAAACGAACCGATATCGTTTTGCTTTCGGGTGATACCACCAACAACGGTGAAATTGAGGCACACGAGGAATTTATCGAAATGCTCCGCGATTTAAAAAAGAGCGGAAAACGCGTTTATGTTCTTACGGCAACCCACGACTATCAGGATGACGGCTTGACAGACAGCTTTGTAGGCAATGAAAAGGTGAAAATCCCTGCCGCAAAGCGTGAGCAGCTCTATGATATGTATAAAGAGTTCGGCCCCGATGAAGCGATTGCTGTTCATCGAGACAGTATGTCGTATGTAGTGCAGCTTGCCGACGGTTACAGGCTTTTTGCACTTAATGACGACCGCAATCTCTCGGGAAAAAGCGGCTTTTCGGATGAGTGCTTTGAGTGGATAAAGGCTCAGGCGGAGGATGCGCGCAAAAACGATCAGTTTATTTTGGCCATGACTCACCATCCGCTTATAGCCCCGTCGCCGATTTATGAGCTGATAGGCAAAAATGATATGCTCGGCGACTACGAGACGCGCAGAAACGAGCTTGCCGACTTAGGCATACAGTTTATTCTTACGGGTCATACTCACGTACACGATATAGACGTGATAACGAGCGACCGCGGAAATACGCTTTACGATATAGCAACCGCCGCAACCGTAGGTTATCCCGCACCGATACGCACCATTGTTTTGGACCCGGATGTAAAAATGGTTTCAACCACCACCGACCTCATAACCGAAACGGTGGACTTCGATTTGGAGGGCAAAACCCTTCAGGAGTATCTCAAATATCAGCTTATCGGTATGGTAAAGGATATGATAAAAGCCGCCGGAACGGATATTCCGACGCTTGCCGATATGGCGACGGCAATGAGCATAAAGAAAAAGCTCATTTATAAAATCGGCTGGCTTATAAAACCGTTTGCCAAAGCTTAATGCTCTTACAATAGGTAAAGTCGCAAAGCTGACCCGTGCCGAAACAGGGCTGAAGCCCGAGGATTATGCCGATATTGCCGATAAAAGCGTTGTTGACTTTATCTGCGACCTTGTAGTTAATTTGTACGGCGGAGAAGACCTTTACAGTGTTGACGATAACGAATATAAAATAACCGTAGGGCTTCTTCACATTGTAGATTCGGTTTTTGCCGCTCTGCATATAAAGCCGCGCAAGCTTATAAAGGTTGCTGATTCGTTTACCGATTTTGCGGAACCGCTTTTACATAATTCGGGCATACCGTCATATGATGCCATACTTCCTATAAGACCGTTCTATAAAGAGGGCGAGCAGGGGAAGAAGCCTCAAAAAGAGGAAAAGCCCGAGTGCAGCGTCAAAAAGAGCAAAAAAGGCGTTCCGATTGTCGTTTGCGGTATATTGGCTCTTATTATACTGTTGATTCCGCTTTTGCTGATTCTCGGTGTAGGCTTTGTAGTTAACAGAATTAAATACGGCAAATACATTAAAGAGAATTCTTGATACAAAAAATGAGCTGTAAAAATTTACAGCTCATTTTTTCTTTGTTCATTTTGCTTTTTATTCCAAAATGTTTCCGTCGGTCGATATCGTCACCACGTGCCACGGTATAAATTTTCCGCTTCTCTTTACAGCCTGTTTTGCGGCGTTTTCAATACCTCCGCAGCAGGGAACCTCCATTCTCACAACGGTAACGCTTTTGATGTTGTTGAGCGCTATGATTTCCGTCAGCTTTTCCGAATAGTCCGTGTCGTCAAGCTTCGGGCAGCCTATAAGAGTTATACGATTCTTTATGAAATCTGCGTGGAAATTTCCGTATGCATAAGCAGCACAGTCGGCTGATATGAGTAAATCCGCATTCTCAAAGTACGGAGCGGTTACCGGAACGAGCTTTATCTGAACGGGCCATTGCCTCAAACGGCTTTCCGAAAACGTGTTCGTGCTTTTCGGGACTTCGTTTTTGCGCTCAATTGCCCTTGAACGTGAACCGGGGCATCCGCCGTGAAGCATAACCGCCGCTTTGTGCATTTTTGCCTTTTTAACGGCTTCTTCGTTGTATTCGGGAGCTTCTCTTTCTTCAAATGTTATAGCTCCGGTGGGGCAGGCGGGCAGGCAGTCGCCGAGCCCGTCGCAGTAGTCCTCGCGCATGAGCTTAGCTTTGCCGTTTACCATATCTATTGCACCCTCGTGGCAGGCGGCGGCACAGGCGCCGCAGCCGTTGCACTTTCCTTCATCTATTTTAATGATTTTTCTTATCATGGTATATCCTCCGAAATTTATTTTTCTTGACTTGTGAGGACATTATAATATAATAAAACCGAATTGTATGTTGAATTTTCAACAAATGGAGGCAAAATGGAAAATTATTTTGAAATACTCAAAAAGTGTCGTATGTTTACGGGACTTGACATAGACGACATAAAGTGCCTGACCGAGATTTTGAACTCTAAGGTTGTTAAATACTCTAAAGGCGACGTTATTTTCTCCGAGGGCGAAAAACCTGAGCATATAGGTGTTGTACTTCACGGTAACGCGCAAATAGAGCGGACGGATTACTACGGCAATCGCAGCATAGTCGCTGTGTTGGAGCCTTCGGAGGTGTTCGGTGAAGCGTTTGTATGCGCCGGAATAAAAAGTATTCCGGTAGATGTCGTTGCCCTTGACGAAACCGTTGTCATGCTCCTCAGTCTGCCGGATATTCCTCTCAAAAATACGGATATATATAACTGTTTTATTCTGAATTTGCTGCGAACGTCATCGGTGAAAAATCTTGTCCTTATGAAAAGACTTGAGGTGACGAGTAAACGCTCCACGGAGGAAAAGCTGATGACATATTTAATGCAGACGGCTAAGGAGCAGGGGAAAAGCAGCTTTCACATTACCTATGACCGTCAGCAGCTTGCGGATTATCTCGAGGTTGACCGTTCGGGACTGTCCGCCGTTATAGGCAAGCTTAAAAAAAGCGGAAAAATCAAATGCCGCAAAGATCTGTTTGAACTTTTGTGAAGATATGCGGAACAAAGGCTTTCCGGCAAAATTACAGCATAAACCCCCGATAGGAGTAAAAGACCTCTATCGGGGGTTTTTGTACAATTCGGCTTATTCGATTCGCTTAATGCTTATTTCACGGTTTGTAAAACCGTAAAATAACTAATCCTTCGGCTGCTGCTTTCTCGAAGACAGCAGCGATTTCAGCTTTTCAAGTGCAAGCGTAAGGTTTTCCGTAAGGAACTTTTCCTTTAAAATCAGAAGCAGAACAAAATAAATTCCAAAGAACGAAACCGCACCGATGACAAGCCGTAAAAATGAGTTTGAAACACCCATATAGTGCTGTATCACGATTCCGGCACCCGTGGATACGGCAGCACTTAAAAGAATGGGCAATGCCTTTACTCCGCGTATGACTTTGCCGAGATGGTCCTTTAAGAAGAATGTCTGTACTACCAAAACCAAAAATTCCGTAAGAAGTGTCGAGAGTGCCGCACCGGCAGCTCCCATTTTCGGAATTACGAAGAAGTTTAAAACAAAATCAAAAACAGCACCTATGCTTACCGACAGCATTACAGCCTTTTCTCTACCGAGCGGTACCAGCATCTGATTGCCGGTCATTCCGCTGAGGGCGCAGAAATACCGTGGGCATCAAAAGTCTCATTGAAAGAGAGGCGTCTAAGAAGGCCTCACCGGAAAGCAATATAATGGAGTCTTTAACGTAGATTGTAAAGAATAACGTCAAAGGTATAGTTATCAAAAGCAGAAAGTTCAGAACTCTTGACAGCGCCTCTCTGAATTTGCTGTAATCATTGTCGTGTATATATACCGACAGCCTCGGTAAAAGAACATTTCCGAGTGAAGAGACCACAGCGAGCAAAACGGTTTTAACCTTAACGGAGGCGCTGTATAAGCCTACCTGTGTGTCGTCGGTCATAAAGCCGAGCATAACCGTGTCAAGGTTTGTGTAAATGCTTATCGCAATCGATGTCGCAAAGAAAATGAATATCGGCTGCAAATGCTGCTTAAAATCATAATGCCCTACGGGTCGCAGAGAAATATATTTTTTCAGATTGATAAAGTTCAAAAGGTTCGAGCCGCCCGATGCCAAGACCGCAATTACACCGTAAATCACATAATCCGATGTGTTGTGGACGAATATGAACATCAATATTACGGAGACAAGCTTGCAGGCAATGTTCCTTACCGTGATATACGAATATTGCTCAAGAGCCGAATAAAGCCATGTAACGCCCAAGGTGTTGAGTATAATCGAAACGCTGGTCACGGTGAGCAGCGTCTTATCCTGATAGAACCTGTCAACGGTAAAGAGCAGTATAAAAAATACAGCGTAAGTTATAGCCGAGGTGATAAGGTTTATTATTATAAGTTCCTGTGCGGTTTTTGTGAGCTTTTCGCGGTCGTCGCGAACTCTTGCGCACGCGCGGATACCGTATGTCGGTATACCGAGCGAAGCGAACATGGTAAAGTATGAAATTACCGACGTTGCGAAATTCACCTTTCCGATACCGTCTACCAAAAGAGTACGCGAAATATACGGGAACGTTATCAGCGGAAAAATAAATGAAGAAACGGTCAGTATGGCGTTCATTATGAAGTTGAACTGAACCGAATGCATCTTAATATTTTTTTGTGCTTTGTCCTTCATATAAAAACTCCTATAAGATAAGGCTTGTATCATTACTGTTGCAATACAACACGCCTTACCGGAAACAGCTGCATTTGCAGCGAGTAATTAATGTGTCTTTTATCGTTATTTTTGGAATAAATTATACAGTATTGCGCGGTAAAAAGCAAGAGTATGTATTGTGTCGGCAGGCAGTCATATTTGCAAGGGGTTTTAAACCCGTTTTCGCCGAGTGCTCTTAATTACCGATTCACCGAGAAACGGGTTTTACAAAGTTTTTTAAAAATTTTTAAAATTTGTGTTGACGAAACCGCCCTTTTATGATAATATATTCAAGCGTTCGAAACGCTGGTGTAGCTCAGTTGGTAGAGCAGCTGATTTGTAATCAGCAGGTCGGGGGTTCAAGTCCGTCCACCAGCTCCATTTTACGCATCATATTTAATATGGGAGAGTTCCCGAGCGGCCAAAGGGAACAGACTGTAAATCTGTCGTCACTGACTTCAGTGGTTCGAATCCACTCTCTCCCACCAAAAAATAGACTTGCATTTGCAAGTCTATTTTTTTATCCATTGCGAAAGCAATGGCATATCATCAAGGGCGACTTGTCGCCCTTGTATCTCATCAGTCCGTCAGGGCTGTATATCATCACACCTTTAGGTGTGTATCAAAAATGCTTTCGCAATGATGATATACAACGGTTAGCACCGTTGATGATATCCACGGCGTTGCCGTGATGATATGCAATTCCTTGCAGAATTGATTATATACAATGCTTCGCATTGATTTCAACAAAAATATGTGTTACAGTTTTGTTGAAAAGGAAGTGATATTATGCCTAAGAACTATTTGATTATTTATTCAGAACAACTCGCAACTGATATTGCATTGTTGTGTCAAAGCATTAAAGCACCAAGCAACTCTATTTTCCAAATTCAAAAAAGTTCAAGCAGTGTTTACGCAAATATTCGTGAAGCAAATTATGGTCAAAGTAAGGCAGATATGCTTTCTAAATTCGAAATAGCACTAAAGAATGTAGCGAAACGGAAGGTTGGCTACAATTATTATTTAATACCAACGCTATTGATGAAGATACATATAAAAAACATAGAAATCTTTGTGGCAGAATCAGACGAATGCTGATTTCAAGTTGTAAAACGTTAAAAAAAGATTTAATTTTTAACTAAAGGTGGTGAGGCTTTGTTTAGTTTTTTTAGAAAAACAAGAGAAAAAATAACGCCCATAGATTTAAATAATCCTGATGCAGTAGTAACTGTTATCAACTGTCGACACTCTAAAAATCCTTTTGGTAAAAACTATCGTGGCTGTTGTGAAATTCAAGAAAAATATTTACTTCAGTTTGTTTTCAGACGATTGATGGGAATGATATGATTTACGAACAACCTCACCGATGCTTTGCGAATTTTTTAACTCCGGAAGCATATCCATATTCGTTATGGGCTGGTCGAAAAATAGAACTCTACGAGGGCAAGTATCATGTCGGCACAATGGTTATAGAGGAAATTATGAATAAAAACCTTGACCGAAACACTGAATTTGAAAACGAAAAAGATGTATTGCTGAATCCTGATATTATAAATATTGCTTTGAAGTTCTCTCTTGAATGGGGTAAAGGTTTTGTAAAACCACTAGATATTAAGCTGATGAAAGCATTGCCCTATCTGTCAGGAACAGATATTGAAAAAATATCTGAATATGTTATTCAGGTGCGAGATGATGTTCTTTGGAAAATATATTATCCGAATTGGGATGTAGAAGAAGGAGCTTTGAAAATTGATGCTCAAAAAGCAACAATTAAAAAATATCCTTGGATTAATAAAGATAATTTAGCTTCATTAGATTCTCAAGGGAAGTATTATGCTTGGCACGGTTAAATAATTCTCTGGACTTATAACAGTTTCTGTGCATAATTGTTGTTACCAAAAAAAGAAAGGCGACAATAATATGAGCACAGAAGAATTACAGAAAGAAATTTGGTTTTTATACGGACTTTGGTATAGGTATTATCTTCTATATACTTTTCTTAGGGAGAACAAAAGAGAATTAGAGTTAGTATCAAAACTGCAGGAAAGACAAAATGAGCTTTTACGGCTTATCGACTTTGCAAAAGATCAACTCTAAGTCGGCATCTAAATGGTTCGGAACAGCCAAAATCGGTGAGTATCTTTTGATACTTGCCGATTTTTATTTTCCGATGGGTTTTGTAAATGTTATAAATGCTGTGTCTCCGACGGTTGCAAACAAAAAAGAATAATGGTACAATATTTCATATTTTTTCTTCGGGGAGAAGTATTATATGATAGCAATAATAGATTACGGCGCCGGGAATTTGCAAAGCGTAAAAAAAGCTCTTGATTTCATCGGAGCCGAGAGCCTTGTTACGAGCAAAGCGTCCGAAATTGAAAATGCAAGTGCTTGCATTTTGCCGGGTGTCGGCTCGTTCGGCGATGCCATGAATTGTATGACCGAAAGCGGACTTTGTGAGGCCGTTAAAAAGGCGGCACTCGGAAGCAAGCCGTTTTTGGGAATTTGTCTCGGGCTGCAGCTTCTTTTTGACTCCTCCGAGGAAAGCCCCGGCGTTTCCGGACTCGGCATATTAAAAGGAAAGGTGAAGCGTTTTCCGTCGGATATGGGGCTTAAAATTCCGCACATCGGGTGGAATTCCGCAGACATCAAAAAGCCTTGCCCTATATATGACGGCATTGCAGACGGCTCGTTTGTCTATTTTGTTCATTCCTATTATCTCGACGCCGAAAATCGCTCGGACGTCGCTACGAAAACGGAATACGGAATTTCGTTCGATTCTTCCGTGGCGGTTCCCGAAATAAACCTCTATGCTACACAGTTTCACCCCGAAAAGAGCGGCAGAGTAGGACTTAAAATACTTGAAAATTTTGCGAAGCTCGGAGGTGACACACTTGTACGCTAAAAGAATTATCCCGTGTCTTGACGTTAAAAACGGCAGGGTTGTCAAGGGTGTCAGCTTTGTAAATTTACGCGACGCCGGCGATCCCGTGCAATGCGCCGTGGAATATGATAAAAAAGGCGCAGACGAGCTTGTGCTTCTCGATATAACCGCTACCAATGACGGCAGAGGCACAATGCTCGATATAGTCTCGCGAGTAGCAAATTCTATATTCATTCCGTTTACGGTGGGCGGCGGAATCCGCTCTACCGACGACTTTAAGGAGCTGCTAAGAGCCGGTGCCGATAAAATTTCGGTGAATTCCGCGGCTGTCAGAAATCCCGACCTTATAAATGACGCGGCATACAAATTCGGAAGTCAATGCGTTGTCTGTGCCATTGATGCAAAGCGTACCGACAACGGAAAATGGGAGGTCTATTTAAACGGCGGACGAATCCCCACAGGAATTGACGCGCTCCTTTGGGCAACGGAGGCGGAAAAGCGCGGCGCAGGCGAAATACTTTTGACGAGTATGGACTGCGACGGTCAAAAAGGGCTACGACCTTGAGCTTACAAGAGCTGTCTCCGAAAGCGTCGGTATTCCCGTTATCGCATCGGGCGGAGCGGGTGAGCTGAAACATTTTTACGATGCTTTTACGGTAGGTAAGGCGGACGCTGTTTTGGCGGCGTCGCTTTTCCACTTTAATGAAATCCCGATAGAATCGCTGAAAAAATATCTCAAGGAGAAAAATATTCCGGTAAGACCCGTTTAAAAACGGCCTTTTTAAGGTCAAAATACGATAATTTACGATACGGTATTCGGCTATTATGCTGAATACCGTTCTTTTTATGCCCAAAAATCATGTCGAAAATTCATTTAAATTTAACAAAGTTTTTTTTGCTTTAGTTATTGCAAAATGGGTGAGTATGCTTTATAATTACAGTCAATAGGTGAGAAATGTTTAAAAAACCCATATTTGGGGAGTAAAAACCCACACTTTGGAGCAGAAAGGAGGAATGAATAAAGTGGCTGACGAAAATGTTAAAGAAACTACCGAAACATCGGCGGCGCAAAAGCGTACCGAAAGCTTCGGCAGCTATAAAGAACACACCATAGACGCCAAAAACCGCCTTTTCATTCCTGCCAAGATGCGTAATAAGCTCGGTTCTACCTTCAGAGTGTTCTGCCCGATAGACGGCAGCGATTGCCTTTACATCTATTCTGACGAAGAGTGGAGCAAGATAGCCGAGTCTGTTATCAATACTCAGAATTTTGATATGCAGCGTCTTTTCTTCGGCGGTATGGTTGAGGTTGAGCCGGACAAGCAGGGTAGGATTACCATTCCCACAGAATTTTGCGACTTTGCCGGGCTTAAAAAGAATGTTGTCGTTGCCGGCGTAGGTAAGCGCCTTGAAATATGGGATGCAGATAAATACTACAAGACCATGGAACGTGCGAGAAACATTCGTCAGACCTTCGACTATTCGCAGATTCAGTTCTGATAGGTATTTAAAATGGATTTTGAACACATTCCCGTATTATTTAACGAAACTGTCAATTCACTCGAAATAAAGCCCGACGGCCTTTACGTCGATTGTACCGCGGGCGGTGGGGGGCATTCCCACGCTGTGGCTCAAAGGCTTTCCGATAAGGGCAGGCTCATAGCAATTGACCGCGACCCTGAGGCTATTGAGGTATTGAAGGCGCGCTTTGCGTCTTTTCCGAATGTTGAGATAGTTCACAATACATTTGATAATATATCCGCAATATTAAACGGCAGAAAAGCCGACGGAATTATGGCGGATCTCGGCGTCAGCTCTCACCAGATAGATACTGCCGAGCGCGGATTTTCGTTTCATATGGACGCGCCGCTTGATATGCGTATGAGCAAAGAGGGCAAAAGTGCCGCGGATGTTGTTAACACTTATTCCGAAAATGAGCTTTATCGTATAATCAGAGACTACGGTGAAGAACGGTATGCAAAGAGTATAGCTAAAAATATAGTAAAAGAACGTGAAAATAAAAGAATTTCAACAACATTTGAGCTTTGCGACATTATTAAAATGTCAATGCCTCAGCGTGCAATGCGAGACTCGCATCCGGCACGCAGAACTTTTCAGGCAATCCGTATAGAGGTAAACGGTGAGCTTACAAGGCTTGATTCGGCACTTGATGATATGTTTTCGTCGCTTAAGGTTGGTGGAATCCTTTCGGTAATAACATTCCATTCTCTTGAGGACCGTATGGTGAAAAAACGCTTTGCACACTTTTGTGAGGGCTGCACTTGTCCAAAGGATTTTCCGGTTTGTGTTTGCGGAAAAACGCCGCGCGGTGAGATTACCGTAAAGGGTGTTGCGGCAAGCGACGAAGAGCTGTCACGTAATCCTCGTTCGCGTTCGGCGCGGCTTCGTTCAATAAAAAAGATTAAAGATGATTAGATTTTAAGATAAATTTCCCGGAGGAGAAAAAATGGCAGGTAATTACGATAAGTACGGTAATTATGATTTTTCCATGTTTGAGCCGAAACCCGTCTCATTCGATCATAATGCCGCGAGAAAAATAGCTACCCTGCCCGGCGTCGGAGAGCGTACGGCCGACTCCGGTATGCGGCTTGTAACACGAAAAAAGAAAACAACAGTCGAGGCAAAAAACGAAATGCGAGCCACGGCTTTGCGTGCGGCAAAGGTGCTTACGGTTGCCGCTGTTTTGCTCTCGCTTTTTGCGGCTCTGCTTTACAGCAAGCTGCGTGTGGACGAGCTTGACCGCCAAATCGCCAAGACTGAGTCAAATCTTACGGCGGCGCAGGCAGAGACCGTCAGACTTAATATGCAGCTCGATTCGACAATATCTCTTGAAAAGGTCGATGATTATGCACAAAATGTTCTCGGAATGGTAAAGGCGGAAAATTATCAGATAGAATATATAGACCTTTCCGGCGATGATAAGGTAACTGTTTCCGGAGGAAAAGCATCGTCCTCCGACTCAAAAGAGTCAAAGTCGCTTATAACCAAACTTTTGGAATATATACACGTAAAATGAAATAAAATAAAACGAGGGTTAAGGTAGCTATACTTAACTCTCGTTATGCTATTTATTTTGTCTGAATCGCGTGTCTTTTGCACCTTTTTCGCTCCTCGTGTATCAAAAATACAAGTCGTCGCAAAAATGCACAAAATACACACGATTCAAAATAAGAGGCAGAGAAAGCGTGCCTTTTGCACCTTCTTCGCTCCTTGTGTATCAAAAATACAAGTCATCGCAAAAATGCACAAAATGCACACGATTCAGAATAAGAGGCAGAGAATGCGCGTCTTTTGCACCTTTTTCGCTCCTCGTGTATCAAAAATACAAGTCGTCGCAAAAATGCACAAAATGCACACGATTCAGAATAAGAGGCGGAGAAAGCGCGCCTTTGCACCTTTTTCGCTTTTCAATTCGACAAACTGAAAACAAAATCAGACTTAAATTTAATGAAAGGAGAAAAATATGCAGACCGGACCTTCAAAGAGAATGGGTAAAAGAGCTGTTACGGTGCTGTGCTTCATCGCCGCAGCTTTTCTTGTATGTGTCGGCTCGCTCGCATATATTTCTCTTATTCACGGCAACGAATATAAGCTTAAAGCCGAGCAAAATCAGCTTTCGGACACCACGGTTTCGGCTCAGCGCGGAACGATTTACGATTCAAATATGAAAGCTCTTGCCAAAAGTGCTTCGGCGTGGCTTGTCTATATAAATCCGTCAAAGATAACAAGCGACGAGCAGCGCGACCTTGTGGTTACAAATCTCAGTACCATGCTCGGTGTGGACGAAGAGACGGTTCGCAAAAAGGCAGAGCGCACAAGCAGCGGCTACGAAAAAATAGCCGGCGAGGTTGAGACGGATGTTAAGGACCGTCTTAAAACGTTTATTTCCGAAAACAAGCTTTCCTCAATAATCGGCGTTGATCCCGATACAAAGAGATATTATCCTTACTCGTCGTTTGCTTCCACAATAATAGGCTTTACGGATTCCGATGATTCGGGCAGGCTCGGGCTTGAGCTGAAATACAACGACGAGCTTACCGGCACCGCCGGCAGAATAATAACGGCTAAAAATGCCAGACAGGGCTCTATGTCCACGGATTATCAAACCACATATGACGCTAAGGCAGGCTACAGCCTTGTGCTTACAATAGACGAGGTAATACAGTATTACCTCGAGCAGTCGCTCGACCAGGCACTTACGGACACGGGCGCGAAATATGCTTACGGCATAATAATGGACGTCAAAACCGGCGCTATACTCGGTATGACGTCAAAGCCCGACTTTGATTTGAATTCTCCTAATAAGATTTCTAACAAGGTGCTTGCCGAGAGCATATCCGCAATATCCTCTCCCGACGAGCAAAAAAAGGCTACGACGGACGCTCTTTATGCTCAGTGGCGAAACCGCGATATAAGCGATACATATGAGCCGGGTTCGGTATTTAAGACGATAGTCGTTTCGGCGGCTCTTGAAGAGGGTGTTGTGGACCTCAATACAACATATACCTGCACCGGCGGTATTCAGGTTGCGAATAATTATCAGAAGTGCTGGAAGCCGGGCGGCCACGGTACGGAAAATTTGACGCAGGGACTTATGAATTCCTGTAACCCGTTCTTTGTGACAATAGGGCAAAAGCTCGGTAAAGATACTTTTTATAAATATTTTGAAGCGTTCGGTTTTACCGAAAAAACGGGCATCGACCTGCCTGCGGAGGCGACTCCCGTAGCCGACGTGACATATCACTCTCTCAATAAAATGGGTATTTCGGAGCTGTCTTCAAGCTCGTTCGGTCAAACCTTCCAGGTGACGCCAATTCAGATAATAACGGCGGTTTCGGCGATAGCAAACGGCGGTAAGCTTATGCAGCCGTATGTAGTATCATCTATGCTTGACGGTGACGGCAATGTCATGAAAAAGACGGAGCCTATAGTAAAAAGACAGGTCATATCCGAAAGAACCGCTTCGATAGTATCTAATATGATGGAGCAGGTCGTATCCGTGGGAACAGGTAAAAACGCATATGTTGCGGGTTACCATGTGGCAGGCAAAACGGGTACCTCAGAAAAAATCGGACACGAGGGAGCGTATATTGCCTCCTTTGCCGGCTTTGCCCCCGCCGATGATCCGCAAATAGCAATACTTGTAGCGATAGATGAGCCGACAGGTGCTCACGGTGGCGGTGCGGTAGCAGCTCCCATAGCAGGCGATATACTTGAAAAGGTGTTGACCTACTTGAATGTTGAGCCGAGATATGACGATAAGGAAATGGCAAACGTATCGTCCGTAGCTCCGAGTCTTGTCGGATTGTCTCCTCAGGATGCAAAGACAAAAGCCTCGGGCTATACCGTAAAGGTTGTCGGAGACGGTGCTAAGGTAGTTTCACAGACGCCTGCGGCAGGCCAGCAAATGAGGTCGGGCGGAGTAATAGTGGTATATACCGATTCTTCGTCGCAAAAGGCAGTTGCCACCGTTCCGAATCTTTGCAATATGTCAATCAGCGCAGCCAATAAGGCCGCTGTTAACGCAGGCTTTAACATAAAGGTAGCCGGCAATTCTTCTTCAAATGACTTTGTGTCTTATAAGCAGAGCATTGCGGAGGGCACCGAGGCAGAGCAGGGCTCTGTAATTACAGTTTACTTCAAGTCGTCCGTAAACGTACAGGACGGTCCCGCATAATATTAAAGTAAAAAACAGGAGGAAAAAACCGATGCTGTTATCAGAGCTTTTAAAGGGCATTGATACAAAAAGCAATTTTAATGACACGGAAATTACTGATATTACCGATAATACCGCAAAGCTTTGCGAGGGTTGCGTTTTTGTGTGCATCAAGGGCGCACATTTTGACGGCCACTCTGCCGCCGAGGAGGCTGTGAATAAAGGAGCCCGTGCGGTAGTGGCGGAGTATGATACCGGTGTTGAAAATCAGATCTTGGTTAAGAACACAAGAGATGCATATTCTTTATTGTGTGCCAATTTTTACGGTAATCCGTCCGAGAAGCTTCATCTTATAGGCATTACCGGAACAAACGGAAAGACTACAACAACCTTTATTTTAAAAGGAATTTTCGATAATCTCGGAATAAAATCCGGACTTATAGGCACGGTTAAAACGTAACGGGCGACAAAGAGTACCCGTCGTCACTCACCACTCCCGACAGCAAAGAGCTTCAGAGACTCTTCAGGGAAATGGTTGACAGCGGCTGTAAATACTGCGTTATGGAGGTCTCTTCCCAAGCACTCGCGCAGGGGAGGGTAGACGGATGTCATTTCGACATAGCATTGTTTACCAATCTCACGCAGGATCACCTTGACTATCACAAAACCTTTGAAAACTATCGAAACGCCAAGCGCAAGCTGTTTGAAATAGCGGACACGGCTGTTATAAATATCGATGACGAATCGGCACATTATATGGTAGACGGACTCCCGATAAAGGTCGTGACATTTTCGGTTAAAAACAATGAGGCGCAGTTTGTGGCAAAAAATGTTGTCTGTACCTCATCCTCTGTGCAGTACGAACTCCTTTGGAACGATAAAATCGGCAGAGCAAACGTAGGCATACCCGGTCACTTCACCGTTTACAATACGATGGGTGCCGCAATTTGCGCCATACTCACGGGACTTGATTTTTCCGATGTCCTTTCTTCGCTCAAAAAGAGCAAGGGTGTGCCCGGCAGAGTTGAGGTAGTTCCGACAGATACGGATTATACCGTTCTTATAGATTACGCACATTCTCCCGACGGCCTTGAAAATGTAATATCATCAGTCCGTGAAACCACAAACGGCAGAATTATAGCCGTATTCGGCTGCGGCGGCGACAGAGACAAGACCAAACGCCCTAAAATGGGCAAGATAGTAGGCGACCTTGCAGATGTTGCGGTTGTAACCTCTGATAATCCGCGAAGCGAAAACCCGCAGCTTATAGTTGACGATGTTTTAGAGGGTATGCATAACTGCAAAGCGAAAATCAAGGTTCTTGTTGACCGTACCGAGGCCATAAGATATGCACTAGGCGAAGCGAAGAAGGGCGATGTCGTTCTCCTCGCCGGCAAAGGGCACGAGACGTATCAAATATTAAATACCGGCAAAATACACTATGATGAACGTGAAGTTGTGGCAGGTATATTAGCAGAAGGAAAAGATAAGTAATGGAATTAACTCTTTCGCGTATTGCAAAAGCCGTAGGCGGCAGGCTCTCGGGCTACGATTGTATTGTGACATCGGTTTCGACCGACAGCCGCGACATACCAAAGGGGTGCCTTTTCATATGCCTTGAGGGAGAAAAATTTGACGGGCATGACTTTGTGTCGCAGGCGGCTCAAAACGGAGCTGCGGCGGTGCTTGTCCGTAAAAAGGTTGACAGCCGCATACCCGTAATCACAGTTAAGGATACCGGCAAGGCTCTGCTTGACCTTGCGGGGTATTACCGCGGTACGCTTGATAATTTGACGGTAGTAGGCCTTACCGGCTCGGTTGGCAAAACGACGACAAAAGAAATGACCTACGCCGTGCTTGCCGAGCAGTTTAAAACGATAAAGACCGAGGGCAATCTAAATAATGAAATCGGAATGCCCAAAACTCTGCTTCGCCTTAAAGATGATACCGAGGCGGCGGTTATTGAAATGGGTATGAATCATTTCGGCGAAATCGAGAGAATGACAAAAAGCTCTCGTCCCGACATCGGTATAATAACCAATATCGGCGTTTCGCATATAGAGTATCTCGGCTCACGTGACGGAATCCTAAAAGCGAAGCTTGAAATTCTCAAGGGTATGAAAAAGGGCGCGCCGCTTATATTAAACGGCGATAACGATAAGCTCGTTACCGTAAGGGAGCCCGACTATAAGCTTGTTTTCTTCGGAATCGAAAATCCGAATGTTGATTTCAGGGCGAAGGATATTGAAGAAAAAAACGGTTTTACATCCTTCACGGTCGAATTTTACGGCGCATCACAGCGCGTCACCGTGCCTACCGTCGGAATTCACAACGTATATGACGCTCTTGCGGCGTTTGCCGTGGGATATGAAATGAGAATGGAGCCGCGGAAAATAGCGGCAGGGCTCAAAAGCTTTGTCCCGTCCGGAATGCGTCAGCGTATTAAAAAAGTCGGCGGAATAACGGTTATAGAGGATTGCTACAACGCAAGTCCGGATTCGCAAAAAGCAGCTCTGGATGTGTTGTCCTCGTTTAAATCAAACCGCAGGATAGCAGTTCTCGGCGATATGCTTGAGCTCGGAAAATACAGCGATATTTCTCATGAAAATGTCGGAAAATATACCGAAAACAAAAATATCGACATTCTTTACATACGGCGCAAAAGCAAAACACATTGCCGAGGGAGCAAAAGGATTTGTCGATGAAATAAAATCATTTGACGATAAAACCGAGCTTACAAAAGCGCTTCTCGAAACGCTTAAAGACGGAGACGCAGTTCTTTTTAAGGCGAGTCGCGGAATGAAGCTCGAGGATGTTATAAACAGCTTATACAGAGAGTGGGAAGAGTAAATGAAAATTTGGGTTGCGTTAATATTCGGCGTTCTGCTTAGCTTTTTAATAGCTTTTTTGCTCGGATTTGTTATAATTCCGTGGCTTAGAAAGCTTCACTTCGGGCAGACTATTCTTGACATAGGTCCTGCATGGCATAAATCAAAGCAGGGTACTCCCGTAATGGGCGGTCTTATGTTTATAATAAGCATAATCGTATCGTTCGCTGTCGTCCTGATAACCGATAAGCTGCTCGGCGGTCATATTCTGACTTCGGGAAGCGTTGTCATAGGCGACGATATGAAGGTCAAAATATTCGCGGGACTTTTAATGGCTGTTGCTTTCGGACTTATCGGCTTTGCGGACGATTATATTAAGGTTGCCAAAAAACGTAATCTCGGCCTTACCATAGCGCAGAAACCGGCGCGCAGATTCTTGTGATGCTGGCGTATCTTGCGGCGCTCTATATGTCGGGAAACACGTATATGTTCATTCCGTTCGTCGGAAATGTCGACCTTAAATTTTTCTTTTGGATATTCGGAATTGCCGTTATTTATCTCACAGTAAATGCCGTAAACTTCACGGACGGCGTAGACGGCTTGTGTGCAAGCGTTACCTCCGTGGCGGCAATTTCATTTATAGCGGCGGCACTTATCAGAGGTTTCTTCGGTGTAAGCCTTCTTGCTGGCTGCCTTCTCGGCGGATGTCTCGGATACCTTATTTGGAACTGGTATCCCGGAAAGGTTATGATGGGCGATACCGGCTCAATGTTCCTCGGCGGTATGGTTGTAGCCCTCGCTTATGCCATAGACTGTCCGCTTATAATCTTGCTTTACGGAATAATCTATGCAGTCGAAATGTTCTCGGATGTGCTTCAGATATGCTACTTCAAGGCAACGCACGGCAAACGAATTTTCAAAATGGCGCCCATACACCACCACTTTGAAATGTGCGGCTGGAAAGAGCGTAAGATATGCGTTGTGTTTACACTCGTTCAGCTTTTCGGCGGAATTATAGGAACCGCTCTTTTGTATTACGGAATGAAATAATTTTATTTGCCGATTTCGGCAGATGTCCGTTTTAATTTTTAGGAAAAGGAGGAAGAATTATGGCAGGGAACGCCCAAAATGCAAAACCGCGTCCTCAAAAGACAAAAAAACGCTCGCGAAGACCCGATTTTCTCGCACTCGGCGGAATTGACGTATTCTTCCTTCTTCTTGTAATCGCAATACTTACAATAGGACTTGTAATGCTGTTCTCGGCAAGCTACACCTACGCCTTTTACAACAAAAAGGGGGACAGCACATACTTTTTTAAGCGTCAGCTGATTTTGCCGTTGTCGGCGTTATTTGTATGCTCCTTGTTTCAAAGCTCAGGTATGATTATCTTAAAATACTTGCTGTTCCCGGTCTTATTGTCTCATGGGGTCTGCTTGTTATAGTTCTTATACTGCCGGCGTCGTTCGGTGAATTCCACCGATGGATAAATCTCGGCTTTTTTACCTTCCAACCGTCGGAAATAGCAAAGCTTGCCATAATTTTGTTTTGCGCATACGAAATGGACAGAAATCATAAAAAAATAGTCGGCAAGTCAATAAACCGTTCCAAATTTGCAGACGGAGTAAAGGAACTGTCGGGCGGACATATCGTCGTGTATAATTCGTTTTTGCAGCTCCTTTTCTATGCCTTGGTTATAACTGTTACGGCTGGTCTTGTCTATCTTGAAAATCACCTTTCCGGCACTATTCTTATTCTCGCCATAGGAGTAATTATGATGTATCTCGGCGAGATAAAGAGACATTGGTTTGTGCTTATAGCGGTAATTGCCGCCGTGGCAATTATCATATTCGTGCTCAATCCGCAGCTTCTTGAAAAATACGCGGGCGCGCGAATTACGGCGTGGCTCGATAAAAGCTACGACCCCAAGGGAGCAAGATGGCAAACCAACAACTCGCTCTATGCCATAGGTTCCGGCGGACTTTTCGGAACCGGCCTCGGTAACTCAAAACAAAAGCATCTGTATGTTTCTGAACCGCAAAATGACTTTATTTTTGCGATTGTCTGCGAGGAGCTCGGCTTCATCAGAGCGGTAGGAATAATTTTGCTGTACGTTTTGCTTGTTTGGCGTGGGGTCGTTATAGGACTAAAGGCAAAGGACCGCTTCGGTGCCATGCTTGCAATGGGCATCGTCTTTCAGGTGGGACTTCAGACGGCGCTTAACATCGGCGTTGTTACTGATACGTTGCCGAATACAGGCATAAGCTTACCCTTCTTCAGCTACGGCGGTACATCGCTTATGATGCTGCTTGTTGAAATGGGAATAGTGCTGTCGGTATCAAGGTATTCGCGAATAGAAAAATAAAAAGCCTAAGAATAAGGAGTAAACATATGAAAGTCATATTCGCTGCCGGCGGTACCGGCGGACATATAAATCCGGCGCTTGCGTCCGCAGGCGAGCTCAGACGCCGCCATCCGGATGCCGACATACTTTTTATAGGTACAAAGGAGCATATGGAATCAAAGCTCGTACCTGCGGCGGGTTTCGCCTTTAAAACCATTGAAATTACCGGTTTCCAGAGAAAGTTTTCCGCTAAAAATATAGCTAAAAACATTAAAACTCTTTTCCTTATGATAAGTTCCTCGAGAGAGGTCAAAAAAATAATCAAAGAATTTAAACCGGACGTTGTAGTAGGCTTCGGCGGATATGTCAGCGGTCCCGTTGTCAGAACGGCCTGTAAGCTTGGCGTAAAGACAGCCATTCATGAACAAAACGCATATCCCGGCGTTACAAACAAGGCTCTCGCCAAAACGGTGGACAAGGTTATGCTCACGGTTAAAAAGGCAGAGGAACACCTTGAATGTAAAAATGAACCGGTAGTTACGGGGCTTCCGGTAAGAAGCGAAATCATAGAAGCGGACAGGGAATTTTCACGTGCAAAGCTCGGTGTCTCGCCCGACAGCATAATGGTACTCTCGATGGGCGGCAGTCTGGGTGCAAAGGCAATAAATGAAAATATGACTGCCTTGATAGCCGAGCGTTGGCAAAATAAAAATCTGTTCTTTATGCATTCTACCGGAAAATACGGTAAATGGGTTCCCGAAAAGCTAAAAGAGCTCGGCGTGGACGAGAACAAAGCAAGCAACGTGGTAATACGCGAATATATAGATGATATGGATGTCTGTCTTGCGGCAAGCGACCTTGTTATCGGCAGAGCCGGTGCGTCGTCACTTTCCGAGATTGAAGCAGTCGGCAGAGCGTCAATACTTATTCCCTCACCGAATGTTGCCGAAAACCATCAATACCATAACGCCATGGCTCTTGTGGAAAACGATGCCGCGCGCGTTATTGAGGAAAAGGATTTAACCCCCGAAAAACTCATATCCGAGTTTGACTCACTTGTTGCAGACCGCGAGACTCTTGTAAGACTCGGCAGGAATGCAAAAAAAATGGCGGTTGAAAACTCTTCTGCGATGATTTGTGATATAATAGAAAAGTTAGCGGAGAAAAAATAACAGCTGTCGTTTCCAAAACATACAGCCCTGCATAATATGAAAAAGGGTTACCTTTTTCTTTAAGGGGTGTGTATGTATTGGATAAGATAATAATAGAGGGCGGACGAAGGCTCTGCGGTGAAATTGAAGTTCACGGCTCGAAAAACAGCGCGCTGCCGATTTTAGCGGCTACGGTCTTGACCGGCGACAAATGCGAAATACATAATTGCCCGGCTCTCTCGGATGTAGACGCCGCTATTCAAATACTTCGGCATCTCGGCTGCAAGGTGATACGCGACGGTCACACGGTAGAGGTGGATTCGTCCGTTATCACCGTAAGCGAAATTCCCGATGATTTAATGCGTGAAATGCGCTCATCGATAGTCTTTTTGGGTGCTGTGCTCGCACGTACGGGAAAAGCGGAAATATCTTCGCCGGGAGGCTGTGAAATAGGCCTCAGACCTATTGACCTGCATTTATCGTCGATGCGAAAGCTCGGTGCCGAAATTACCGAAGAGCACGGCAGACTGTACTGCTCGCTCGGCAAACGTCTTCACGGTGCCGATATTACGCTTTCTTTTCCGAGTGTCGGAGCCACAGAAAACATAATGATAGCCGCCGCGGCGGCGGACGGAACCACTGTTATTACAAATGCGGCGCGAGAACCGGAAATCAGCGACCTTGCAGATTTTTTAAACGGCTGTGGTGCTAAAATTTCCGGCGCCGGCGACAGCACGGTAGTAATAGAGGGCACTAAAAAGCTTCACGGCACATGCCATACCGTTATACCCGACCGCATAGAGGCGTCGTCTTATCTTATAGCCGCATCGGCAACCGGCGGCAGAATTTGCATAAAGGACGTAATTCCGGCACATATCGGCGCGCTGATTCCGGTGCTTTCCGAAGCGGGCTGTGATATAACGACGAGCGGCAGGTGGATATGTCTGTCTGCACCGCCGAGACTTAAAAGAGTAAAAATGATACGCACCATGCCGTATCCGGGCTTTCCGACCGATGCTCAGGCAATAGTCGGAGCTATGCTGTCTGTAGCGGACGGCACGAGCGTAATAATTGAAAATATATTTGAGAGCAGATTTAAACACGTAACTGAGCTTATGCGGCTCGGCGCAAAAATAAGCGTCGAGGGCAGAATGGCGGTTATAGAGGGTTCAAAGTATCTGACGGGCGCAAATGTTGTAGCTCCGGATCTTCGCGGAGGCTTTGCGCTTATAACGGCCGGTCTCGCCGCAAACGGCAAGACGGTTATTACAGGTACGCAGCATTTGGACAGAGGATATGAAGCTCCTGAAAAGGTGCTGAAACTGCTCGGAGCAGACGTGAGAAGGATAAATGAAAATGACGGGACCGAAAAACAAGAGACAAGGCAGCTCGCCGAAAACGTCGGGAAACCCGCGGGGGAGTCGGCAGAAGACTGCACCGACCCACACTCGCAGGAGGCAGACGACCGATGTAACATACGGCGTGGCAAATGAGCGCACGCAGGGCGGCAGGCAGCAGCTCTCGCGCGATGAAATGCGCCGTCGCAGCAGGCTCATTAAAATGAAAAAACGCAGGATAAAAAAGCTGATTGCTCTTATCCTGGGTATTATAATTATAATTGCCGTCGCAGTAACTCTTTCGCTTACGGTCTTTTTCCGTATAGACAATGTTGCGGTTACCGGTGACGAGATATACAACAATGAGGATGTTATAGCTGCGTCGCAGATAAATATAGGCGACAATATGTTTATGACAAGCAAGAAAAAAACAGCCTCCGGAATCGAATGTACCCTTCCTTATGTTGAGTCGGCCGAAATAAAACGCAATCTTTCGGGAACAATAACGATAAAAATCACGGCTGCAACCGCAAAGCTTGCAATAGACAACGGCGACAGCTTCACGTTGGTTTCCGACAAGGGCAAAGTGCTTGAGGACGGACTTATGACTATCGGCGACGGTATTATCATAATTGATTCCTCACCGGTGATTTCGGCGGTACCGGGGGAAACCGTGGAATTTCAGGATAACGACGACCTCGGCATTATAAAAAATGTGCTGACATTGCTTGAATCAAATGAACTCAGCGGAATAACAAGTATAGATGTGAGCAACCATTCCAATATTAAATTGGTATATAAGGAGCGCGTTACCGTGCTTTTGGGACTTTCGTCCTCCGTGAACGATAAAATGGACTTTGTAAAAGCTGCCCTGACAAGGCTTGACAGCGATAATCCCGATTTTACGGGCAGTATAGATTTCACGATCGATAAAAAGGCATATCTCAGTCCTCAGCGTGAGGATAACACAACGGTTCCATTTATATCTCCGTAATTATATACAATATAAATGCAAAAAAACGTTGAAAATAACGGGATAATATGATATACTAACCTAAATAGGTATGAGTTTAACTTTATTTAGGTGTGAAATAAAAGACTTTACATAATGGAGGATGTTCTCAAATGGATTTTGAAATGGACAACGAATTTAATGACGTTACTAATATTAAAGTTATAGGCGTTGGCGGAGGCGGCGGAAATGCTGTCAACAGTATGGCAAACAATGACTTCGGCAGAGTTCAGCTTATAGCTATAAATACCGATAAGCAGACGCTTGCTTTTTCAAAAGCCGGTCAGAAAATTCAGATAGGCGAAAAGATTACGCAGGGCAGAGGCGCCGGAGCAAAGCCCGAAATCGGTCAGAAAGCTGCCGAGGAGAGCCGCGACGCAATTATTGAAGCGCTCAATGATACACAGATGGTGTTTATCACCGCAGGTATGGGCGGCGGAACAGGCACAGGCGCAGCTCCCGTTATTGCCGAGATTGCTAAGGAAAAGGGAATACTCACCGTAGGTATAGTTACAAAGCCTTTCGATTTTGAGGGTAAGGTACGTATGCAGCAGGCAGAGGCAGGTATTGCAGAGCTTGCAGGCCATGTAGACAGCCTTGTTGTTATTCCCAACGAAAGATTAAAGCAGGTATCCGAGCAGAAGATTACTCTTCTCAATGCGTTTGATATAGCAGATGATGTTCTTCGCCAGGGCGTTAAGAGTATTTCCGACCTTATTATTAAGCCGGCTCTTATAAACCTTGACTTTGCCGATGTAACCGCAGTTATGAAAGATGCGGGCCATGCTCATATGGGCGTTGGTACCGCCAAAGGCAAGGATAAGGCTGAGCAGGCGGCTCAGAGAGCTATTTCAAGCCCTCTTCTTGAATCCACAATCGACGGCGCTAAGGGCGTTATAATAAGCATTTCCGCTTCTGAGGATATCGGCCTTGACGATATCGACACCGCGGCAGGTATAGTTCGTGCAGCGGCTGATGAGGATGCTAACATCATCTTCGGCGTAGATCTCGATAAAGAAAAAGAAGACGAGATGACAATTACCGTTATCGCAACAGGCTTCGGTACGGATGAGAACGGTATGCCTAAAAAGCCCAATAAGACCGATGATTTTTCGTTCGGCGGCAAGGATGACGGCTTTGAGGATGTAAGCAGCACTACCGACAACGGCAAGGGCTTCGGAAGCGACGACGGATATATGGACGTTCTTGACATTTTCAACGGTAAGAAGTAATTTTTTACACAGTATCTTTTCTTATTAAATCCCTTAAAAAACGGGCTGTAAAAATTTTACGGTCCGTTTTTTGTTGAAAAAATATCCGCACTCGATATTTAACGAATGCGGATATTTTAGTTGTGCCATTCTTCTCTTTGTGTGGCTTTACGATATTATTACGGGCTCAGTCTGTTTGCCGTTTAAAGCGTCCAAAACGGTTATGGGTATTTTTTCAAAATCCGCAACTATGGAATTCGGTTTGTTAATGCAGTCATCCTGCCTCATCGGTACGAAGTAAATATATTTGCAGTTCATTAAAAGACCTATGTTTTTAGCGGTGGCACCGAGCGCGTCATTTGTGGAAACGGCTATTACCACCGGACGTCTGTTGCGAAGGTGCGCTTTAGCTGCAAGCGTTACGGTCGTATCAGTTATGCCGTTCGCCATTTTTCCGAGAGTGTTTCCCGTAGTCGGCGCGATAATAAGTAAGTCGAGCAGCTTTTTGGGGCCAATCGGCTCAGCCTTCGGCAGAGTACTTATAATATCGTTTCCCGTTATTTCGGTTATTTCGTCGGCGAAGTCTTTAGCCGAGCCGAAACGTGTATCGGTTGTAAATGCTGTTTCAGACATTATGGGCACTACGTTAAACCCGTCGCTTTTAAGCTTAGCCATAATCGGGATTACCTTTTTAAACGTACAGAACGAACCGCACATTGCAAATCCTAAGTTCAGCACATTTTTCCCTCCTTACAGAAGCGGTTGAGCTTTCTTAAATATCAGCCTGCCGGCTTCTTCGGGGGCGTATTTTCCGGGTAGCCCCAATGCTCTGACAGCGTTTATCCCGTAAGAGTCGGCAAGCCCGATATCCACTCCGAACGGGGGGGAAGCTATATCTATAAGCAGAACGTCTTTTCTCAATCGACTCAAAATATTTTTATCTATTATTTCAGCGGGAACGGTGTTTATTAAAATATCCGCGTCGTGTGCTATGCAGTCATAATCTCTCAGCAGGCATATGCTGTATCCCTTTTTGACCGCGTCTGCGAGTGCGTGAGGGTCTCTTGCCGTTATCAGTACCTTTGCGCCGTTTTTCTTCATGAATTCGGCAATAGCCTTTGCGGTTCTGCCGTATCCGGTAATCGCCGTCTTTTTGCCGCTGAAATCATATATGCCGTTTTCATTTAACACAAATTTAAGACATTGCGCGGTCAAACGGGCATTGTCCGTAATAAATTCCTCATCATAGTAATCATATACTTTGTGCCGTTTGCCGACAAAACAGTGCGACTGTCGCCGATGATTCCTCCTGCTACCGTGTCACTTTTTTCGAGACATTCGCCGATTTCCGATAGCCTGACGTCTTCGAACGCTTTGCCGGTGTTCAGGTGAATTTTATCGCGGCTTACGGGGAGCGGCAGTATCAGCAGTATATTATTGTTTTCGCGCAGATAACGAAGAAACTCGTCTTTGGTAAGACCGCCGTTTACTGCATATGACGCGAAAGAATACCCGCTGTTAAAAAGCAACTCGGCGAGACAGCTCATCCTTTTGTCTCCGCCGGCAATAACGATTTTTTTCATTCATTTCCCTCCTTTTTCGGATGGATATCTATACACTATAATATGAATGCCGAAAATATATTGTGAAAGATAATTTTAGGGTTTAAATTTTTGCCGAAATGCAATATAATATATTTTAGTCGGAAATACTGACACAATAAACCGAAAGGTATGACTTATATGAAAGACATAGATACACTTTTAAAAGAAGTAAAGAGAGTACACTTTATTGGGATAGGCGGCAGCGGTATGTGCCCGCTTGCCGAGATACTTCACAGCTGGGGCTATGAGCTCTCCGGCTCGGACAATAACGAGAGCGATACGCTTGACAGAATACGTAAGCTCGGTATCCCCGTTACCATGGGTCAAAGGGCGGAAAATATAAAAGGCGCCGAGATGATAGTTTATACCGCGGCTTTGCTTAAAGATAATCCGGAGCTTGTAGCCGCTAAGGCAAGCGGAATACCGACCTTTGAGCGTTCAAAGCTTTTCGGCGCAATTTCGAGAATGTATAAAAACTGCATAGGCATATGCGGAACTCACGGCAAGACCACAACTACATCTATGACTACGCAGATAATGATAACCGCAAAGCTTGACCCGTCTGCCGTAATCGGCGGAAAGCTTCCGATGATGGGCTCAAGCGGCAGAGTGGGCAAGAGTGAAAATTTTGTCTGTGAAGCGTGCGAATTTGTCGATACATTCCTTGACTTGTCACCGGATGTTGCCGTTATACTCAATATAGACGAGGATCATCTCGACTATTTCAAAACACTTGATAATCTGATTAAAAGCTTCCATAAGTTCGCTTCTATGGCGACAAAGGCGGTAATTTACAACGGCGATGATGCCAACACATTAAAGGCTATGGAGGGCATTTCCGGCAAGGATCTTATTACCTTCGGCATGGCTGAAGAAAATGATTATTATCCCGAAAATATCGCTCCCGTACACGGCGCTTATTATGAATTTGACGCTATGCACAAGGGTGAATTTCTCTGCCACATAAAGCTCAGAGTTCCCGGGCTCCACAATGTCCTTAATGCACTTGCAGCCTTGGCGGCTTCAATGTATTCCGGCGCGGACGCCGAGTCTTGCCGTGACGGACTTGATGCATTCAGCGGTGCTCACAGACGTTTTGAGCTGCTCGGCAAATATAAGGGCGTTACTTTTGTAGATGACTACGCTCACCACCCGGCTGAGCTCAAGGTTACCATTGACGCCGCTATGGAGATGGGATACCACAGCGTTTGGGCGGTGTTTCAGCCGTTTACCTATTCGCGCACATATATGCTGATGGATGACTTCGCAAAGGTACTCAGCATACCCGACCATTGCGTTATGACCGAAATAATGGGTTCGCGTGAAGTCAATACCTATAATGTATACACTTCTCAGCTTGCCGCTAAAATTCCGGGTTCCGTGTGGTTTAATACATTTGAGGAGGTTGCCGATTATGTTGTTAAAAATGCCGAGGACGGCGACCTTGTCCTGACTCTCGGATGCGGTGATATATACAAGGCGGCTCATATTATGATAGATAAGCTTAAATAAGTTGAGATAAAATACAATATAAAACGGGGTTGTAAAAACGAAAAATTTTTACAGCCCCATTTTTATAGCTTTTATCAGTGCCTTTGCGACATATCGTCGTAGATTTCGCAAAACCGCGCGGCAAATGCGGGCTCTTCGTTCCCTGCGTACAGATGAGAAATATCTCCGAATGAGCTGCAGCGCCATACCGCTATGCCTTTTTCTCGCTCCTCGGTGTACAGGGTAGTGACTGAGGTAGGAGCAGCGCAAAAGCCCTGCCACAGGCATACGGGCGAAATGTTGAGAAGATGTGAAAGCATTACACATTCCACACCGAAATGACAAAAGACACTATTGTGTCTTTGTTTGCATTTACGGCCTTGTAGTATTTATCTTTTCTCTCGTATCCGTGCGCTTTAAGTACCTTGTCAAGACCCTGAGAAACTTTTCTGTACTCCTGCTTTACTCTGCCTTGCTTCATAAACTCTGTGTCCGCCCACTTTTTCACATCGTAAAGGTCATCCTCTTTAGTGAAAAATGAAGGCATAAGATCCCACGGACCGCAGAGCTTTTTTGTCTTTTTGTCATATATCGGCGCGTGAAATTCCCTGAGCCAATGATAAGTTTTTGCGCTTCTTCCGAGCCTTTTAAGTGTAACGCTTGCAGTGTCCTGCGCTCTGCCGAGCGGTGAGACATAAAAAGCCGTAACGTTGGTCTTTTCCATTTTGTCCGCAAGAAGCTCGGCCTCGTGCCACCCCTTTTGAGTCAACGAATCCTTTTCGTAGTCGGGGTCACCGTGTCTTATAATGAGAATCCTCATTTTTCGTCACCGTCAGCAGCTCTTTTTCGGTAATATAGCTATGAATTTTTTCGGCAAGCTCGCCGTGAATTTTAAACTTGCTGCGGAAAACTATCATTGAAATTATTATAAGTATCGGCGGTATTCCGAAGGCTATTGTGCCTATCGCATTTTTGGTGGCGTTGTTTATAACGCCCTCTTTAATTTGCTCGTTGTAGCCGAATATACCAAGACCGCCGAAAAGAATAACAGTCTGAATGGTGTATGCCATTTTTTGGTAAAAAGCCCTTCATAGAGAAGGTTATACTCTCGCTTCGCGATCCGTTTTTGTACTCGCCGTAATCGACTATGTCCGCAAGGAATACAGTTTGCGAAACAAACATCGAACTTATGCCCACCGAGGCCAAAATATAGCAAATATCAAGTGCTATTGCGATTTTAAGCACCGGGCCGAAGAGGAACATCAGGGCGTATCCCAAAATAGTCATCGAGAGCGATATGGTGTATATTGAGCGCATGGTAAATTTTTCCGAGAGCATGGGTATGACCAAAAGGCCGACTACCGAGCCAACTGCGCCGATTGTTTGGAAAAGCGATTGACCCTTAGGCTGGCCCAAAACATCGGTGAAATAGTAAACAGCCGTGGAGCTTGTCAGGTACCAGCCTGCGTTTGAAAGCATGGCGAATATCATAAATACGACGAGCTGATCGTTGTGAGCCACGGTTTTGAATATCTGCTTGAAGCTGAATTTTTGCTTTTCGTTGTAGACGACGTTTGTCTCTTTGGTATTGAATACGCATGTAGCCGAAAAAAGTATAAGTGCTATTCCGCATATCATAGCCCAACGCGAAAATCCGGTTGCGCTGTAACCCTTTTCTGTGGTCATGCCTGTTGAGAGCAGAGGAAGAATTATGGGAGTCAATATTGTTATGATTCCCTGGCCGAGACCCGAGAAGGTTCTCGCAATTGTTGCTACTAAGCTTCTCTCTTTAGCTTCGCTCGTAAATGAGGGTATCATCGACCAATAGGGAATATCCGCCATGGTGTTGGTCATTCCCCAAAGAATATACATGACGGCTATATATATGTAGAGCTTTGTTCCGCTCATACCGAAGGATGTAAAGAGGAGTGTAAGAACCACCGCGTTCGAGAATGCACCTATGAGTATCCACGGGCGGTATTTACCGAATTTTGTGCGCGTATTGTCAACTATCGTTCCCATCATCGGGTCGTTAATACCGTCCCAAATACGTGCTATCGGGGTGAGTATCAAAAGAAATGCGGGTTTGAGTCCGAGTACGCTTGAAAGGTAGTAAGACAAAAACGAATAGAACATTCCGTAGCTGAGGTCAAGCCCCACGGCACCTACGCCATAGCCTATGTACCCCGGTAATTTTTTCAGTAAACTGTTTGATTTTTTCACGCCGTCATCCTCCGATTTCAGACAAATAATATATACTCTATATAATAAATGTTTAAGAGAAATAAGTCAAATAGAAATATGCGGTTTGACCGCCAAAAAGGGCGTATCATTTCCAAATGTGAAAAAATAACGGTCACAAACGAGTTTTGTGTCTTTAATCAAATAAAGATGAAAAATTTGACATATTCAAATTGACTATTTTAAGTTTCTGGATTATAATAATTTTTATGACTTTTTAAGTTGTATAAAGTTGTAAAAAAGGAAAAGGAGTTAACTTAATGGAAAATCAATCTGTTAAGAAAGGTTTTTGGCATAAGCTGTTCGGCACCACGCCGAATGACGGTAATATGCAACCGCGCGAAGCTATTGCGTACAGTATTACCGGCATAGGCCAAAACTTTATCTGCACCATCATCGGCTCATATCTTACCATATTTATGACCGATGCACTTTTAATGGCGGACGCCAAGATCGGCAAAACGACAGGTGCCACCGCAGTAGCGCTTCTTATGCTCTTCACGAGGATATATGACGCTCTCAATGACCCGATTATGGGCTCTATTGTTGACAGAACAAGAACCAAATGGGGCAAATGCCGCCCGTATCTTAAATGGATGGCTATTCCGATAGGCTTGGTTACCATAGCCTGCTTCCTGCCTGTCTATAACAGCACGGCAAAATCATTCATCATTATTTCGGTTATCTATGTTATTTGGTCAATGGTATATACCGTAGCCGACGTTCCTTATTGGGGTCTTTCAACGGCTATGACAAATAACACAACCATTCGCGGTAATCTTCTTACTGTTGCGCGTCTTTGCTGCACCATAGGCGCAGGCGCCGTAACGGTATTTGTACCCGTAATTACTTCGGCTGTAACCGCAAAATATAAGGATGCCGACGGTGTGCTTATAGCGGCTAATTCCGCAGCAAACGCAAACACACTTAAATGGACATATTTTATTTGCGCAGTTGTTCTCGTTATTGTGTCATTGCCGATGTTCTTCTATGGCTTTAAAAACACAAAAGAGAGATATACATCAGACACAACTCCGCCTTCACTCGGCCATAACCTTGGGCTTCTCTTTAAAAACGATCAGCTTTTGCTCATACTCATTTCCGGTATTTTGGGTGCGGCAAGAACCGTTTATATGTACACGGGCTCGCTTTATTTTGCAAAGTATGTTCTCGGAAACGAGGCAATATACAGTATTCTTACAATACTTGTTGTTCCCGGCGGAGCAATTGCAACCGTGCTTATTCCGTGGTTCACAAAGCATCTCGGAAAGAAAAATACATATATCTATGTACATGTACTCGGCGCCGTAGTTATGTTCGCTATGTACTTTATAGGCAGAAACGGCGGCTATAACAATTCTTCAAATCTCCTTTGGCTTGCTATAGGTTTTGTTCTCCTCGGACTTCCGCAGGGTATCAATAACGTAATAACCTACGCTATGATAGGCGATACAGTTGAATATCTTGAGTGGAAAACGGGCGAGAGAGCAGAGGGCATCTGCTTCTCAATGCAGACCTTCATAAATAAAATCAGTATGGCTGTCGGCGCATTCATAGGCGTTATGGCATATGGAATTTCCGGCATTTCTCCGTCAGACCCGTACAATACCGTAACTCCGGAGGGCTCTGAAAAGCTTTGGGCTGTGCTCATACTTTCGGGTGCTATTTCGATGGTTGCCACCATTATCCCCATGCTCTTCTACAAGGTTACCGAGAGTAAGCAGAGAGAGTATGTAAAAGAAATAGAGGAAAGAAAAGCCGCTAAGGCTGCAAAAACCGCAGAATAATTCATTCGGAAAAATTCAGGAAGCCGTTACCGTTTGGTAACGGTTTCTTTTTTTCTCCCAAAAGGGCAAATTTGAAAAAAACTTTTCATATATAGGTGCAAGCAAGCAAATCACCGCGGCGACTGTCTTTATCGTCAAACGAAAAATGCAATATTGAGACAAAAGGCTCATATATGAATTATTACCGTAAAAAAACAGACCTTGTGATTTGTACCGACAAGGTCTGCTTTATCTATGCCTTTAATTTATAAAAATACCGCTTGGTTATGAAACTGCTTTATGAGCACTCGGTAAAAGCTATTTTCCGTATTTCAGTCTGTCAGAGTGTAACGCCTCAGACCGATTGAATGCTTGCCGTATTCAATGGCATTTGTGGGACAAAAGTTAATACACGCCATACAGTGTGTGCAGTTTTTGCCCCAAACAGGCTTGCCGTTCTTAAGCTCAATGTTGTTCAGCACACAGCTTCTTACGCATTTTCCGCAAGCTATGCATTTGTCGGTGGCGTAGAATTTGTCTGCGGATACGATGAATTTGTAAAAGACTGTATTTACTATGCCGCTTTTTAGTCTGTCCGCAATGCCGACTTTAATATCGGGGAAAGGCTTTTCGGCTTTGATGTATTCTGCTGCGTCAAGAGCCGCTTTATCCGCTTTTATTATAAGCTTCTCTGCGGTTTTTTCATCAGGTGCGCTGTAAAGTGCCGTGTAATTTTCGGGCATTACAACCTCGTAAACACCCATAAATTCGAAACCCTTGTCAGAGCAAAGCGCTTGTAATTGTTTCCTTGCATTTCCTATTTCGCCGCCGCAATCCATTATGAAATATGCTTTATCGGAGCCGTGAAACACGGATTCCCTTATGAGCTTTTCAAAAATGTGCGGTATTTGCCAAGCGTAAGTCGGGCATACAAAAACATAGGGGGTATCGCTGTCAAAGTTGCCTTTTTTACACTCCTTTATATATTCAAATGAGTTGACCGGAATTTCGTTTATTGCTTCTCCGACCTTTTTTGCTAAATGGCGGCTGTTTCCGGTGCCTGTAAAATATATTATCACTTTTATTGCTCCTTCAAATATGTTTTGAGGCTTTTATTACTTAAGCTTTTTGCCGTTTTTTCCGAGCAGGCGGTCAATAACAAACGACAGATAACCGAGAGCCAAAAACGCCGCCGTAATAAAGACAATTATAAGCGCAACCTTGTTTTTGCCGTAAAGGTCTGTGTCGAGAAATGGATACGGATAACGGCTGCTGCCGCCGAAGCCGGAAAAGATTTTGCTGCCGAATTTAGCGCAAATCATTGTAAATGCGATATAAAGATATGGCAAAATCAGCCAACAAAGCGGGTGCAAAGCCTTGTATAACCCTTTAGGGAAAAACAGCAGATAGTCGAGTATCACCATGAGAGGAACGATATAGTGCATAAGAATATAGCCTGCGTAAAAAGCCTTATCGGAGGCCGCTGCCTCTTTGGCACCGTTCGGCATAAACAAATAGGCAATTGCGGTCACGGCTATACACATGGTTACGGCACCTCTGATAACGGCCTTTTCTTTTTTAGGGCTGAAAACGGCGAGAAAGAAAAATATAAAAAGCAGAGTATGCCGCTTTGTACCGTGTAGTAATATAAAAGCGTGTCGGCGTTGCCGCGTCGCAGACTGTCAATATATTGTAAAATCATCCCTGCCTCACAGCACAATAAAAAAATTATGCGGTAGAGCTGTTTCAAATTCTGACTTTTTATATACATAAAAAATGCCACCCCGAAAAACTATTGATATAAACTCCATTTTAACACAATAAGTCGTTTGTATCAATGTATTTCGGGAGCGGCAAAAGCAAAATGTACTTTGGTGATTTTAGTTATCGGTCTGTCTTTTTCGCTTTTAGCTTTTCCTCGAACGGAATGCATTTGCTCTCGTGATTTTCAATCTTTCTGTTGAGTCTTGCGGGAGTGCTTTCAAGCTCTGCGATTCTCTTTTTGCGCCCTTATTCTTCAAAAGTTTTTGCAACTTGAGGCATAAGCTCGCTTACCTTAATGTGCTGCGGACACGCTTTTCACATTTCCTGCACTTTATGCAGTCCGAGGCTTTTCCGTATTCCTTAGCGAGATTTTCGTAGTATTGGCCGTTAACCGAAAAATCTTTATATGTAGCGCGTTTTTCCTCGTTATAAAGAGCAAAGTACTTTGGTATCGGAATGTGCTTCGGGCAGCCTGCCGTGCAGTAGCTGCAGCCTGTGCAGGGCACGGTTATAGAAGCTTTTATAATGTCTACTGCTTTGCCTATGATTTCGAATTCTTCCTTTGACAAGGGCTTGAAGCTTTCCATGTATCCGGTGTTGTCAAGGAGCTGTTCGTATGTGCTCATTCCGCTGAGTACCGTCATAACGCTGTCGTGACTTGCTGCAAATCTTACCGCCCAAGAGGGAATTGACGCGTCCGGAGCATAGTCTTTAAACAGTTTTTCGGCTTCGTCCGGTATTTTTGCGAGTGTTCCGCCCTTTACAGGCTCCATAACAATTACCTTTTTGCCGTGCTTTACCGCCGTTTCATAGCACAGGCGAGACTGAATACCCGGATTATCCCAATCGAGATAGTTTATCTGAAGCTGAACTATCTCAATTTCGGGGTGCTCGGTTAAAATTCTGTCGAGGAGCTTTGCGTCATCGTGATACGAAAATCCGACGGTTTTTATTTTGCCCTCTTCCTTCATGCGAGCCACGAAATCAAAGCAGTCGAGCTTTGTTGCCGTCTCGTAATTTGATACGTTCAGGTTGTGAAGAAGATAGTAGTCAAAATAATCAACACCGCAGTTTTTGAGTTGCTTTTCAAATATGCGGCTGTTGTCATCCTTTGTTTTCAACATCATAGTGGGCAGCTTTGACGTGAGTGTGAAGCTGTCACGCGGGTGGCGGTCAACTATGATTTTTTTTTTGCGGTTTCCTCGCTCTTGAAATCGTGATACATATATGCTGTGTCAAAGTACGTGAAACCGCGCTCCAAAAATTTATCTACCATTTTTTCGGCTTGCGGAATATCTATTTTAGAGGGGTCGTTGCTGTCAAGAACAGGCAGTCTCATAAGACCGAATCCGAGCTTTTTCATATTATTCATCCTCATAGTTTTGATTTTTTCTATGGCTTTTAATGCCGTGTCGGCGTCGTCTATGCCTTCAACGGTTTGCTCCATCGGACAAATCCCCGTGCCATATCTGTTTTTTATGCTGTCGGTTACGGTGCCGAAAGAATACTTTATACCGTATTTTTCGAGTATCGGTATGGCTTTGCGGCTTAAAACCTCACCGTACACATTTTTGATTTTAAGCAGCGCAAAAAGCATGGCGGCGGCTTTCCCTATGATTTTGTCGGCGGCGCAAAAACGCGATAAATCGTCTTTTTCGCTGAGCAGCTTCAAAAGAGGGGACAGCCCCTTGCCGTTTTCTTCGATGAACTCTTTGCCGTCATACAGCACGAGCGAAGCACCGTTTTTAAGACGCTCCTTTGCTTCTTCGATATTATTCATAGAATTTGTTTAACCCCTTAACGCGGTATATAAGAAGCGGAAGCAGCGTCCATTGTAAAATAAGACCCGGCAGACCCGAAGTGATGCTTGAGAGTATTATTGTCGGTGAAACCGCCGTGCTTTTAAAGCCGTAAAACGCGATTAAAATAGCAGCTGCGCGTATGGCTCTTCCGAGTATTTGAGCCGTGAGTACCTTTAAAATGACGGGCATTTTTTTGTTTTTGAGGAGTCCGCATACGACGCCGTATACGGTAAGCTCTATCATCATAAACGGAAGAAGTGCCGCCGACGGCATACCCGTGAGCGCGAAGCTCAAAAGGGGACTTACCGCTCCCGTTACGGCACCCACCGCGGGACCTGCCAAAAGAGCTGTGAAGAATACGCCGAGATGCATCGGCAGAAATGCCGAGCCGGGTATGCTGCCGGTACCGCTCACGATACCTATAACGTGAAACAGCTGAGGTATGGCAACCGACAGAGTTATTCCTATTACCGTCGTGAGAGCTTTAGCTGTTATGATTTGCTTTTCTTGTCAAGGTGTTTTCCATAAATATCAGTCTCCTTAAATTGTTTTAAACGTTTTTGCCCATATTGTAGCATTCTTTGTATTCCGATTTGTCTTTGATTTCGCCTTTTTCAAATACACCGGCACCCCTGATTATTCCTTTTTCCTTTGCACCGTCAAGGCAGTCGAGCGTAAAGCCCCTTATGCATTCTATCGACTTGTCAAATGCCGATTTATCGGGATCCGCCGCAGTCAGAATATAATAGAAATCCTTGTCCGACATCTCTGTGTAACGCGGCACACACCTGTCTATAAATGTTTTAAGCTGTGCGTCAACAGTATAGAAGTACACGGGAGAAGCCAAAACTATAACGTCGGCTTTGACCATTTTGTCATTAAGCTCCGCCATATCATCCTTTTGAACGCATTTATGCGTAGAATTACATATTCCGCAGCCGCGGCAGTAATTTATGCTTTTGTCGGCGAGAAAGACCTTTTCGACCTCGTTTCCCGCGTCTTGCTCCGCGTGCGAATTCATCGCAGAGTAAATCCGAGTTGCCGTGCTTTCTCGGACTTGATGAAACAATGAGAACCTTTTTATTCATTGCAGTCAGCTCCTTTTGCAGTATCGTCATAGCCCCTTGTGGGCGATGATGTTAAGTGTGCTTACCTTTAAATATAATTTAACACTTGGAGTTTACTCTAAGTCAAGCCTTTTTTTGAAAAGTTTTGCCCAAAACAAAATAATAGAATTTTGTCTGTTAATATGTAAACTGTTTATTAACTCTGTTTGACTTTTCTTGACTTTTAATTTTGCGGTGATATAATATTATTACTCTTTGAAAAAGGGCTATTTTTATGGAAACAGGTGATTTGTATGCGTACAAAACAGTTTAAAGCCGAATCAAAGAAGTTGCTTGATTTAATGATAAACTCCATATACACGCATAAAGAAATATTTTTGCGAGAGCTTATATCAAATGCAAGTGATGCCGTTGATAAGCTGTATTTCCGTTCGCTGACCGACCAAAATGTCGGAATGTCGCACGGTGATTTTGAAATCAGAATTACTCCGGATAAGGAAAACAGAACTCTGACAATATCAGATAACGGTATAGGTATGACCAAGGAGGAGCTTGAAGCAAACCTCGGCACTATCGCAAAGAGCGGCTCTCTTGCTTTTAAGCAGGAAAACGCCGACGCAAAGGATATAGACGTTATCGGTCAATTCGGCGTAGGCTTTTATTCGGCATTTATGGTGAGCGACTGTGTAACCGTCGAAAGTCGCGCTTACGGCGAAAGCGAGGCTTACCGTTGGCAGTCTAAGGGCGTTGAGGGCTATACCGTTGAGGAGTGCGACAAGCCCGACGTCGGCACTACGATAACTCTCCATATCAAAGATGATACGGATGAAGAAAAGTATTCTCAGTTTCTTGAGGAATACACTATCAAGACAATAGTTAAAAAGTATTCGGATTATGTTCGCTATCCTATCAGAATGACGGTAGAGAAGAGACGTCTTAAGGAGTACCGAGGACGAATACGAAACTGTAAAAGAGGACGAGACATTAAACAGTATGATTCCTCTTTGGAAAAAGAATAAAAAAGAGATTAAGCCCGAGGAATATGAAGCTTTTTATAAAGATAAGTTTATGGACTATGAAAGGCCTCTCAAGGTTATTCATTATAAAACCGAGGGTCAGGCAACATATGACGCGCTTCTTTTCATTCCGTCACACGCTCCGTTTGATTATTATACAAAGGAATACGAAAAGGGCTTGCAGCTTTACTCAAAAGGCGTTTTGATAATGGACAAGTGCAAGGACCTCTTGCCCGACCATTTCAGCTTTGTTAAGGGCCTTGTAGACAGCGAGGATCTCTCGCTTAACATTTCGCGTGAGGTGCTTCAGCATGACCATCAGCTAAAGCTTATTGCAAAAACCATAGAAAAGAAGATAGATTCCGAGCTTAAAAAAATGCTCGAAACCGACCGTGAAGCTTACGAAGAATTCTTTAAAGCGTTCGGTATGCAGATTAAATTCGGCGTATACAGCGATTACGGTATTCACAAGGACAGCCTCAAGGATTTGCTCTTGTTCTATTCGTCGAGCGAAAAGAAGCTCGTAACCTTAAAGGAATATGTATCCCGTATGAAGGACGGTCAAAAGGACATTTATTACGCAGCAGGCGAAACAACCGACAAAATAGATATGCTTCCGCAGGTGGATTCGGTTAAGGACAAGGGCTATGAAATACTCTATCTCACCGATTATGTCGATGAATTTGCCCTTCGCGCACTCAGCGAATATGACGGAAAGACCTTTGTTAACGTTTGCACGGAAGATGTTGACCTCGGAACCGAAGAGGAGAAAGAAGCCCTCAAAAAGGAAAACGAGGATAACGCCGATATGTTCAAAGAAATGAAAGAGGCTCTCGGAGAAAATGTTCATGAGGTTAGATTTACTGATAAGCTCAAGGACCATCCCGTCTGCCTATCGAGCGAGGGAGCTATTTCTCTCGAAATGCAAAAGGTGCTGAATGCGATGCCCGACGGTAAGGACGCCAAGGCTACGGTAGTGCTTGAAATAAATGCAAATCATCCCATAGCCGAAAAGCTCAAGTCCCTTTATAAGGACAATAAAGACAGCCTTTGTGATTACGCAAAGATTCTTTATGCTCAGGCGCGTCTTATAGGCGGTATGTCGGTTGACGACCCGGTGGAGCTTTCAAATCTTGTCTGCAATCTTATGACAAAGTAATGTCGGAATATTAAAGTCGCCGCAGAGGGTAAGCTTCTGCGGCGTCTTTTTATAATTGATAGTATCTAAAGTCTATGGTAAAATAATTACAGTATCTGACCGATGGAGGATAAAAATGGATATAAACGAAATATTATCGCATTGCGACCACACAAATTTAAAACAGACCGCCGTTCCGAATGACATAAAACGTCTGATTGATGAGGCAGTTAGGTATAATACCGCAAGCGTTTGTATTCCGCCGTGCTATGTAAAGCTCGCTTCTGAATATGCAGTCGGTAAAATGCGTATCTGCACCGTTATAGGTTTCCCTAACGGGTATAACACGACCGAGGTCAAGGCATTTGAAGCAAAGCGGGCACTGCTTGACGGTGCGGACGAAATAGATATGGTAATAAACATCGGCGCGCTTAAAAGCGGAAATGCAGACTATGTGGAAAACGAGATAAAAACGCTGAAAGAGGTTTGCGGCGACAAATGCCTCAAGGTAATAATCGAAACTTGTCTTTTGACCGAGGACGAAAAGAAAACAATGTGCCGCATTGTAAGTGCGGCCGGAGCGGATTATATCAAAACCTCAACGGGCTTTTCCAATGCCGGCGCAACGCATGATGACATAAAGCTTTTTAAAAAGCACGTGTCTCCGTCCGTAAAAATAAAGGCGGCAGGCGGTATTCACACGCTTTGGAGGATGCCGCGGAATTCCTTTCGGAGGGAGCCGACAGGCTCGGTACGAGTGCAATCGTCGGAATAGTCGAAAAAGAGTTAGACAAAAATTAACTAACGCTTATGTAACAGCCTGATATAAAAACGACGGACCGTATGTTTTACAGTCCGTCTTTTATCTTTTACGCTTGATTCAAAAACTGTTTATCAATGACCTTGCCCACAAAGTCGTTTATATATTTAATGCTGAAATCGTTTTGTTTGAGTCTCGAGGCTTGGGCTTTTGCGAGCGAATCGGTGTATTGCGAAAGGGGATAGATCTGAACATCGTGACTGCCTCGCACATAGTGGGTCACGATAGGCTCAAAAACCACATTGTCAACCGTTGTTTTTCCGGTGTCATAGTCCTTTGTCAAGTCGTAGTGAAGCATACCGCCTATAACTCTCGATGCCGTGTTTTGTTGCGAGATGAAATTGCCGAGAGAATACGCCACAAGTGTTTTTGTGCCGTTCCCGTTGTCTATCCATTCTACGGGCTGTATGACGTGAGGATGATGCCCTATAATTACGTCTGCACCCCACGACGCCATTTTGCTTGCAAGCTCGCGTTGGTCGTTGTTGGGGGTTGTCGTGTACTCTTCACCCCAATGAACGTTTACCAAAACAATATCGCATTCGGCCTTGGCTTTCTGAATCTTTGATTTGATTGTGTCCTCGTCTGAGGTGTATATTATTTTCAGAGCACTGTCTTTAGGCAACGACAGACCGTTTGTATAGCGGGTTATGCCTACAAGGCCTATCTTAATACCGTCTTTTTCTATGTATTCGAGGCGGTTCATATCGTTTTCGTCCTTGTAAGCACCGGTCATTGTGATGCCGCCTATGTTGTTCCAAAAATCAATAGCCTCCGAAAGTCCCTTAGCACCCTTGTCAAGCATATGATTGTTTGCGAGGTTTACAACGTCAAAGCCTATTTTCTTAACTTCTTCGCCGACCTCCTGAGGAGAGTTGAAAAGCGGGTAGCCGGATGGCTCATAGCTTTTTGCTATTATCGTTTCCTGATTTATGGTAGCCAAATCAGCTTTTTCCACTGTGGAGGCAATATTTTTGTATGCGTATGAAAAATCATAACCGCCGTTTTTTGAACGCTTCTTTGCCTGCTCGTAAATTCCGTCGTGTATGAGATTGTCCCCAACGGAGAGCATACTGATTTTAACCGGTTCTTTTTTCTCCGCAGTCACGGTTTCATCGGAAACCGCGGCAACAGGTGCCGCTTTTTTGGTTTTCGGTTCTTTGGTTTCTTTAACAGACGGCTCCCAACCGTTTTTTGAAGAATTTACTATTGCCACTGTGCCGAATATGGCTACGACCACCACAATCAGCACCATAAAAATTTTTACAGCCTTGTTTTTCACTTATTCACCCCACACCAAAAACTACTTTTCAAATACCTGTGTATAGCGCTTTATTGAATCCTCGACAATATCAGCCGCTGCAAAAGCGCCTTTTGTCTCGTCAATAACCGTCTTTTTGTTTTCGAGTGTTTTATAAACTGAGAAAAAGTGCTTCATTTCATCGGAAATGTGGGCAGGAAGTTGAGTTATGTCGGTATATGAGTTATACATCGGGTCATCAAACGGAATCGATATGATTTTATCGTCCGGAAAACCGTTGTCAAGCATGGTTATAACGCCTATCGGATAACATTTGACGAGGGCCATCGGCTCTATCTGCTCAGAGCAGAGAACAAGCACGTCAAGAGGGTCGTTGTCCTTTGCGTATGTTCTCGGAATAAACCCGTAGTTGGCAGGGTAGTGGGTGGATGTATACAAAACCCTGTCAAGCCGCAAAAGTCCCGTTTCCTTATCAAGCTCGTATTTCATTTTGCTGCCCTTGCTGATTTCTATAACCGCATCAAACGAGGTTTTTGTTATTCTGTCCGGGCTTATGTCATGCCATATATTCATAGTGAACCCTCCGTTAAATTATTTGATGCCCTTAAACTTCTCTATAAGACCGTTTCTTTCCGCCCAAAGATTTTTTGAGAGATCGACATAGTATTTGTGAGGATTTTCAAAACGCTTTACTTCGTCCCAAAGCGTGTCTGTCTGTCTCAGGCAGTAATCGCGTATTTCTTTGAGTGATGGCTCCTCGTAGACCTTTTTGCCGCCCTCGAATATCGGTACGAGAAGCTTTCTCGTTACAAAGTTTTCTATTTCTTTTCTCTTCCAGGTGAAATCCGGGTCAAAAAGAATATACGGCTTTGTTTCGTCGATTATTTCGTCATCAAGAGTAAGTACGTCCGCTATCGCTTTGCCTGAATCCTTGTCTATAAGCCTGTATACCTGTTTTGATGATGGAATGGTAATTTTTCTGACGTTTTCCGAAAGATTTATTTTCGGCACCGGTTTGCCGTCCTTTTCTATCGCGGAGAGCTTGTAAACGCCGCCGAAAAGAGGAGAAGAAGCCGAGGTTATAAGTCTTTCTCCGACTATAAAGCAGTCAACCTTAGCACCCTGCGAGACCATATCGCTTATGAGGTGCTCGTCAAGCGAATTTGACGCCATGATGTCGCAGTCGGGGTATCCTGCAACGTCGAGCATTTTTCTGACTCTCTTTGAAAGATATGTGATGTCGCCCGAATCTATTCTTACGCTCTTCGGCCGTTTGCCGAGCGGAGCCAAAACATCGTCAAAGGCCTTTATTGCATTTGGAATACCGGAGCGGATGGTGTCATATGTGTCAACCACAAGAGTGCAGTCGTCGGGGTGACGTCTCGCATATTCGCAGAATGCGTCATATTCGCTGTCAAAAAGCTGTACCCATGAGTGTATCATTGTATTGACCGACGGTATGCCGAATTCCTTTTCGGGTATTACGCCTGAGGTTGCGACACAGCCGCCGATGTAAGCGGCTCTTGCACCGTAAACCGCTTCGTCAACGCCCTGAGCGCGCCTTGTACCGAATTCCGCGACCGCTGTTCCGTGCGCCGCTCTTACAAGCCTGTTTGCCTTTGTGGCTATAAGACTTTGCTGATTTATTGAGAGCAAGAGCATTGTTTCAATAAGCTGAGCCTCTATTATCGGGCCTCTTACCTTTATGATAGGCTCGTTCGGAAAAATCGGAGTGCCCTCGGGTATTGCCCATACGTCACAGGTGAATTTGAAATCTTTGAGATAGCTTGCAAGCTCGTCGGAGATGCCCTTTGATTTGAGGTATTTTATATCTTCCTCGCGAAAATGCAGATGTTCAAGATAATCGATAACCTTTGATAGGCCTGCCGCGATGGCAAAACCGCCGTTATCGGGAACGCGCCTGAAGAATAAATCAAAATATGCTATAGTATCTTTCATACCCGCGCCCATAAACCCGTCTGCCATGGTAAGCTCATAGCCCTCGGTCAGCAGAGCCAGATCGGAAGCCTTTATATAATCTGCCAAAATAATCACCTCTCATATAAGTTATAAATATTGTATCATAACAGCTTATCTTGTGCAATTAAATATTGTCCGCACTTAAAGCTTTTTTACTGTTTTATTTTCGCCTCGATATGTTACAATAGCGATAGGATTTTTGAGAAAGTATGAGCGAAAACGGGAGTGCATAGCCAAATGAGCTTTTCTGGATTTGTCACGGTAGAGGTATTAAGCTTTGTGCTGTTTTATTTTTTCAGCGGCAAGGCGCGTCTTCACACGTGCGTACTTGGCCGAAACAAAAAGGGCACAAACATCGCCTTTGTTTTTCTTTGGCTGTTGTGTATTTTATTCGGAGTTTTCATATATGCCGGTATTTTCAAGCCTGCGGCGACGTATCCGTTTGAAACGCTCTACAATAAAAATGCTTATGAGCAGCAGTTCGACGCCTTTTTAAAGCATCGGCTATCTATAGATATTGAACCGGCAAAGGAACTATTGGCTCTTTCAAACCCATATGACCGAGCGAGCAGAATGGGTATACGCTTCCTGTGGGACAGAGCACTGTACGACGGTAAATATTATTCTTATTTCGGAATAACACCTATTATAACGGTTTATTATCCTTATTACTTTATAACAGAAAGAGTGCCGTCGGCGGCGACGGTATGCTTCATACTGTTTACGGCGGCTGTAACTGCTGTCGCGCTTACGTATTTAAAAGCAGTCGGAATATTTTGCGAAAAACCGAATAAAGCTCTTGTGTTTTTCGGATTTGCCGCGGTAGAGTCGGGAAGCCTTTTGTTTATGCTTTTAACAAGTGCCGATATGTATTATACGGCTGTGATTAGCGGAGTTTGCTTTTTATCTCTGTTTATGATGTTCTCGCTTGCTGCTTACGAGAAGAAAAAGGCGGCGGCAAAATGTGCCGATTTCTTTTTTGCGGGTATTTCGTTGGTTCTTACGGTTATGTCAAGACCCAATATGGCACTTATTTCTGTTGTTATGGTGCCGCTTTATTTAAATGTCCTTTGCCGTAAGGATATAAAAACGAAAGTGAAGCTGTTATCAGTTTTGTCTTTTGCGTTACCGGTTTTTGTCGGAGCGGCATTTCAGATGTGGTACAATTACGCGCGCTTTTCGTCGGTGTTCGACTTCGGCTCTGCATATCAGCTGACCGTTGCCGACGTTTCAAAATATGCTGTGACCCCGGTCCTGTTTTTGCCTGCGATTTATCATTACTTTCTGCAATTACCGGACTTTAAAACCGAATTTCCGTTTTTTCACCTCAGCGCGAGTGTGTACAAAGGCGGCTATAAAGGATATATCTATTTGACAAGAACTATGGGTATATTTAATTTGCCTGCTTCACTCGGCCTTTTCGGATTTCCGTGTGTTCTTACGAAAAAAACGGAGAATTGGAAAAGAGCAACGTTTTTGCTCGGCGTGATAATGCCCATTGCGGTGGCTTTTCTCGATATGTGCTTGGGAGGCGTCAATATACGGTATCTCGCCGATATTGCGTTTATTGCTGTGCTTTTCGGAACCCTTATAATTATAAATCTCTATTCGGCTGTGCCGGATAATCAAAAGGCTCTTAAATTCACGGCTTACATTATATTTACTCTTATTCTGTACGTTTCGGCATTTGTAGGTTTCCTTACTGTGTTCGAAAACGAGCGGTACAGCAATTTTTCAATATTGAGTTAAAGGTTCGGAGTGTTAAAATGGAAAATCATTCTTTCGGTAAAAAAATAGCGACCCTGCAGAAGCAGCATGGCTTAACCAAAACCGCTTTGGCTGATATTCTCGGCGTCAGCGTGAATACCCTCTCAAATTGGGAAAAGGGTGAGACATCCCCATCGTTTGATGCAATATGCAATCTTTGCAGCGCATTCCATCTGTCACTTGATGATTTTGCATTCGGTTCGGGTACACAAAAAGCCGAAAAAGAGCTGCCAAAGGGGCTTCAGTCAATTAGGCAGATGTATAAAATAGGCAGAGGACCCTCAAGCTCGCATACTATGGGACCGGAAAAAATCTGCCGTATTTTTAAGAAGAAAAACCCTGATGTCGATAAATTCAAGGTGATATTATACGGCTCCCTTGCCTTAACAGGCAGAGGTCACGGCACCGACCGCATAGTCAAGGAAACATTGTCTCCGATTGACACAACCGTTGAATTTGATTTTGAAAAAACCGACCTTCCGCATCCAAATACTATGGAGCTTTTTGCCTATAAGGATGATAAGCTTTGCGACAGTATGCTCGCCTGCAGCATAGGTGGCGGCGAAGTCACAATCAAGGGTATGAAAATGGCTGAGAGCAAGCCGATATACGAATTCAGCACATTTAAGGATATTGCGGAGCATTGCCGCAAAAACGATATACGTATATGGGAGTATGTCGAAAAGACCGAGGGGAGCGATATATGGGATTTTCTCGGCGAAGTCTGGGATTGTATGCGTGATTGCATAAAAGATGGACTTAATACAGAGGGAATTTTGCCGGGAGGACTCGGCGTGTCGAGAAAAGCGGGATTATTCAGGCAGAACCATATTGACGAATCTCCCGAAACTCGTGAAAACCGCATTGTTTGCGCGTATGCTTACGCTGTGGGTGAACAAAATGCCGCGGGCGGCCGCATAGTTACCGCGCCCACGTGCGGTGCAAGCGGAGTCTTGCCTGCCGTAATGCTATATTTCCAAAAAAAGAGGGGATACAGCGGCAGAGAAATAGAACAAGCACTCGCTACGGCGGCGATTATCGGGCTTTTGGTAAAAACAAATGCATCGATAAGCGGTGCAGAGTGCGGCTGTCAGGCAGAAATCGGAACGGCGTGTGCCATGACCGCGGCTGCTCTCGGCGAGCTTTTCGGAATGAGCCTTGAGCAGATAGAGTATGCCGCCGAAAACGCCATAGAGCATCATTTGGGACTTACGTGCGACCCGATATACGGCCTCGTGCAAATTCCGTGTATAGAGCGGAATGCCGTAGCCGCAATGCGTTCCATAAATGCCATTAACCTTGCCAATTTCCTTACCGCAACGCGAAAGATCTCGCTTGACCTCATAATAGAAACGATGTATGAAACAGGCAGAGACCTCTCCGCTAAGTACCGCGAAACAAGCACCGGCGGTATGGCTAAGCTTTATCATCCCAACATAAAGTGCGATTAACGGTATTTTATGATGCGGCGGTTGCCTGTCCTTAATATTGTTTCGGCGCGGCACAGCAGTATCGAGATTGATTAAGCCTGCCATTTCCCTCTTGGATTTCACGGCTGCCGTTGTCCAATTTAATCTTGCAATTTAGACAATTTGGATTTTTTAAAATTACCGTAAAAAAATGTTGACTTTGTCTGTGCCTCATAGTATAATATCATTCGCAACGAAAAAGAAGTTGTCGCTATTGGGGAATTGTGTAACGGTAGCACGACAGACTCTGACTCTGTTTGTTGGGGTTCGAATCCCTATTCCCCAGCCAATACCTCGGAACAATTTGTTCCGAGGCTTTTTTATGCCCGAATTCTGCTTTTTACGGCGGTATTCGGGCATTTTTCTTTGCTTCAAAATATTCCGAGAGCTTTTAAGAGATTCTAAGAGACAGCTAATTTCAAAATTCCAAAGTCATTTTAGTGCGATTTAGAGCATTTATGACTGAGACTTTTGAGAGACATCGCTTAAATCGATTTTTATTTTCAGGTCAAAATAATTCGGTAATAATGTCCACGCATTTATCAATTCCGAGGACTCCGCTGTCCAAAGTCAGATGATAATTTTGAGCGTGTCCCCACTTCATATTGGTGTAGAAACGGTGATATGCCGCACGGCGCTTATCCTTATCTCTCAATCGCTCCTCGGGAGACTGCTCTCGCTCGCCGTACACTTCAACAATCCGCTTTGCTCGAAAATCTATATCAGCGTGAACAAACACTTTCAAGCAATCTGCATTGTCCTGCAAAATGTAATCCGCACAACGACCGACAATTACGCACGGCTCTTTTTCTGCAAGCTGTTTGATGATTTTATACTGATATTCCCACAGAATATCCTCATTTGTCGGTCCGAACATTCGATTAGAAAAAGCATTAGAGAGAAAGCCACCGGGTGCGTATTCTCCTGCCTCTTTTACATAATTGGGTGCAAAGCCCGTTTCTTTAACCATTTCTTGAATAATTTTTGCATCATAGCACGGAATTTCGAGTTTTTCTGCAACCTTTTTGCCGATTGTGCGTCCGCCGCTGCCAAACTCACGGCTGATGGTTATAACTCTGTTTTTCATATGCTCTGCGCTCCTTTCGTATTCAATTCTTTATATGTTTTCACGATGATAATTGCCGAGATGATAAAGGTTAAAATATCGGACACAGGCATTGAATAAAGCACTCCGTCCAAGCCGAAGAACACAGGCAAGAGCAATGCAAAACCCACACCGAACACAACCTCTCTGAACATTGACAACATAGTTGAAGACAATGCCTTGCCGACTGCCTGCAGGAAGATGAAGCAAGCTTTGTTGACGCAAGCCAAAATCATCATACAAAGGTAAATTCTGAATGCCTTGATTGCGAATTCGGTATAATAAACACTCTCATTTTTTGCACCAAAAATGGCGATAAGCTGATGAGGGAAGCCCTCTGCCAACACAAGTGCAACAGCACCCACCAACGCTTCGGCAACAAGCAACTTGGTAAACAGTTCCTTTACACGCAATTTTTTCTCTGCACCCATATTGTATCCTATAATAGGTATACAGCCTGCCGCCATACCGACTACTATTGAAATGACAATCTGGAAGAATTTCATAACAATTCCAACTACCGCCATTGGGATTTGCGCATACTGTTCCTGCTTGAAAACAGGGTCTTGCGCACCGTATTTGCGAAGCATATTGTTGATTGCAGCCATTGCCGCAACAAGACTGATTTGAGACAAAAAAAACTTGTAATTCCGAGCAACAACATTCTTCCGCAAATGTTCCATTGCAAAGCAAAATCTTTGCGTGAAGGCTTGACTGTTTTCATATGCACAATATACCAAACGGCAAGAATTGCAGTCACTACCTGACCGATTACCGTGGCAACAGCCGCACCCATCATTCCCCATTTGAAGCAGAAAATAAAAATAGGGTCAAGAATGATATTGATGACCGCACCTGCCAAAGTTGAAACCATAGCAAATTTTGGATTTCCGTCTGCACGAATTACAGGATTCATAGCCTGACCGAACATATAAAACGGAATACCCAAAGTGATGTAGAAAAAATATTCCTGCGATTGGCGAAATGTTTCCTCATTGACCGTTCCGCCAAACATAGCAATAATTTGGTTTGCAAAAATCAAATACAGTGCCGTCAAAATAACACTGCCTGCAACGGTCAGCACAACAGCATTGCCCACGCTACGCTTTGCTTTGTCTGATTCTTTTCTGCCAAGCGCCATACTTACAAAAGCACAACAACCGTCACCCACCATTACGGCGATAGCGAGAGCCACAACCGTCAACGGAAAAACGACTGTGTTGGCAGCGTTTCCGTAAGAGCCGAGGTAACTTGCATTTGCAATAAAAATTTGGTCAACAATGTTGTAAAGCGCACCAACCAACAATGATATGATGCAAGGGATTGCGTACTGACGCATAAGCTTGCCGATACGCTCCGTCCCTAAAAATTGATTTCCTGTTTCCATATTAAATCACCTTTCTTTCAAAAAATAAAAAACACGCAAGCCCTAAAATCCGGACTTACGCATTTTTGCTACTCGATTTTTAATGTAATTGTGCTTTATTTATCGTTTCTCACACGATTTCATAAAAAAAGCGTGTGACTTCTGCAACTGGATTTACGCAGAAATGCCACACGTTATATTTTTATTATAGCAGGAAAAAATCGCAATTTCAAGTGATTTTATTTCAACCTTTTAATCCATATGCTATCACGTGATTAAAACCAACAATAGACATCAATAAAAAACTAAAGCGATCCGTAATGAACAGATTTCTTTTTACTTGCGATTTATATTAGGTCAACTAATATAAATATTTTAGTTTTTCCTATTAAATTACAGTTAATTAGTCTCAAAACAATCATGCCGTTTGAACAAACAATATATTCACGCAAGGAGGAAGTTTGGTTCTATTCGGACGAATACGACAGCAAAACTTTGTAGGACGCAGACGAAATAGCCGACAACTACCGTATTCTCGAAAAGACAAACAATCTTATGGTAATAAATCTGCCTTCGAACAAAACGGCAGGCTCGTCTAGAGAGACGTGAACAATTTGATGCTCATTGCTGACAAGCCGGGAATAAGAAGAAAAATCGGCGGAGAGCTATAATTTTGAACTGTCTCGTTTGGCAATTATAGATTTTTTATACTCGTTTGGGCTGATATTGAATTTTCGCCTAAACGCAGCGGCAAAGGAACTTAGGCTCGTATAGCCGCATTTTGCGGCACATTCATTTATAGTAATGTTTTCGCTCTCAAGGAGCGATGCTGCCATAGCCATCTTTGATTCATAGCGCAGCTTTCTGAAAGATGAACCGTAATAATCTTTGATAATTCTTTCTGCCTGACGGGGTGACACACCCATACCTCTGGCAAAGTCATTAAGGGTTACATCACTGCAATCCTCCAGCAAAAGAGTATCGAGTATCCATGAGCGATTTTCATTCAGGTCGCAATCTTCAGGAGGGAGCAGAGAGCTGGCATTATCGGGATAGTAGAGGCGTGTCATCTCCGTAATCATCTGTAGGGTAAGGGCGGACAGAATGCTTTCTCTCCACAGACCTGTTTTTGAATTTTCGGAGACGAGCTGATTAAATATCCTACGCAGCTGAGGACTGCATTTTCCTATCCAAAAAAACTTGGAGGCAAAAAATCGTATTGCCGCATCATCGGTATTGCCGAGAATTTTCAGGTAAACACTGATTTCAAACACCGGGGCATCCTTGCTGGAAAGTTGTTTGTGGAGCACATTTGAACCGGTAACATAGAGAGAATCTTTCTTTATGTCATACCGGTCTTTTTCTGTTTCGAGTACACCTTTTCCCCTGGCAATATAATGAATCTCGTACCCGTTTTTTGCGTGAGAATGCATCTGAACCACGGAATCGAGCGTATCTGAAAATATTTTGAAAAGCTGAATTCGGCAGCCGTTATAATTAAATGATAAAATCATATTAAAGTCCTCTCTGTCTATACAAACAATATAATACAAACCGAAATTTATTTCAATAAAAACTTTATATAATACGACACAATATTTAATTTATTGTCGTATTATATTCTTTTATTGGCGGCACAACAATACTATAATTATGTATATAGAACAGCAGCCGGAGGTATATGTATATGAAAATAACAGTCATCGGAGGGGGCGGAGTCCGCTCAATGTTCCTCGCAAAAAGCATAGCACAAAAAGCAAAAAAGCTGCGGATAGACGAGCTTTGCTTTATGGATAACAACAAAGAATTAAGAATTTACGGCGGTATGGCGAGTCATGTTGCAAATCTCCTTTGTCCTAAAATGAAATTTATGCTGACGACGGACAGCATTGAGGCAGTAAAGGATGCCGACTATGTTATAACCACAATCCGTGTGGGCGAAGATGAAATGAGAGCAAAGGACGAAAGAATCGCACTCAATCACGGTGTCCTCGGTCAAGAAACAACGGGAGCGAGCGGTCTTTCTTTTGCAATGAGGAGCGTACCGGCTCTTGCCGAATATTGTGAGCTTATCAAAAAGTTTTCAAAACCAAATGTAAAAGTTTTTAATTTTACAAATCCTGCCGGTGTAGTGAGCCAAACCCTGCGTGATATGGGATATGATTTTACATACGGAATATGCGACGCTCCATCGGGAATGCTTCGCTCCTTTGCACTCATGTACGGCGAAAGTCCCAATGACATAACGGGCGAATGTTACGGCCTTAATCACCTGTCATATTTCAAGAGTATAAAGCTAAAGGGCAGAGAAATAATGCCGGAACTGATTGAAAATGACGAGGCATACAAAAAGAGTGATATGCGTTATTTCGAAAAGGAACTTCTAAGAGACAGAGGCTGCGTTTTGAACGAATATCTCTATTATTTTTACTATCGTGAAAAAGCTGTTGAAAACATACTCAAAGCCGACCAAACCCGTGGCGAACAAATACGAGATATAAATAAATCCATGACGACGGAACTTTCGCAAATGGATATAGAAAACGATTTTGAAAACTGCTTAAAGATTTTCAGCAAATGGTACGGTATGCGTGAGGGCAGTTATATGGCAAGTGAAACAGGTGAAAAGCGTACTCAGCCATGGCACTTTGACATTTACGAAGAAGATGACGGCGGATATGCCGGCGTTGCACTCAAGTTTATCGAAACTGCTCAAAGCGGAACAAAGGGTACTATGATTATGTGTATTCCAAACGACGGCTCTATTGACGGTTTAAGGAACGACGATGTGGTCGAAATCACCTGTGATGTCGATAAAAACGGTTGTACACCGCACCGTATCGGCAAGGTAGACGAGCAAAATCTCGAGCTGATACGCAGAGTCAAAAACTATGAAAGACTCTCCTCCAAAGCAATAAGGGAGCGGAGCCGCTCTGCCGCAATTCAGGCGCTTACACTTCACCCTCTCGTAAACAGTTACTCGATAGCGGTAAAACTTATAGATGAATTTATAGAGCACAATAAAAACTATTGCGGCGGATGGAAATAAAAAATCAGATAAAAATTATTGAATGGAGCAATTTTTATGGATAAAGAAACAAGGTATGTAGGCGTAAAAGAAACGCTGTCATACGGTCTTGCAAATGCAGGTCAGGTGTTCGGATACAATCTGATAGCCGGCGGATACCTTTCGCTGTTTTTTACAAAGGTTTTTGAAATTCCTCCTGCTGCAGTGTCAACAATGATTTTATTCCTGGGCATTTGGGACACAGTAAACGATCCGCTTATGGGCGGAATAATTGACAAAACAAGAACGAGATACGGCAAACTGAGGCCTTATCTTTTGTTTGTGCCGCTGCCTCTTGCAATAACTACGATTATGTTGTTTGCCGGTCCCGAAATATTGGCAGATGCAAAATCGACAACCGTAAAAATCATTTATATGTATGTTTCCTATTTTATATGGGAACTGTTTTATACTCTCGGCGATGTTCCGTTTTGGAGTATGAGTGCGGCTATTTCGCCGTCGACGAGTGACAGAACAAGGGTTATTTCAACTGCAAGATTTTTGTCAGGCCTTATCGGCGGCCTTTCGACAACAATGCTTGTGGTTATGATGGATTTCAGTAACAAAGGTGTTTGGAATATCACACTTGCACAGGACTTTTTGATTCTCGCTTGTATAGCAGGTGTGTTCGGTATGGGGCTGTTCTCTCTTGCAGGACTGAAAATAAGAGAAAGAGTAAGTCAAAGCGTAAAGGAGCCGTCACTGCTTGATAACTTCAAAGTTCTCGTTAAAAACAAGCCGCTGCTCCTGATTATTGTTGCGAATGTGCTCGGAAGTCTCGGCGGTATATCAAATGTTTTTCAGACCTACTACTATTCGGAGGTACTCGACCTGAACTCTGCTGTTTTGTGGATAACACTGCCGGGTACTCTGCTTGGCTTTATATCATATTTGCTGATACCGAAGCTGAAAGAAAAAATGGACAACAAGCATATAGTTATGATGAATATTATTTTCAACGCTGTTTTGGGCACGGCAGTATTCTTCTGCGGCCTCGGATTTTATAAAACAAATGTTGTTGCCATCTCTGTTCTGCTTATGCTCCAAAACTTTTTCTTTGCCTTTTTCCAAACTGTCAACAATGTCATTCCTACTGAGATGATAGGCGACACGGTAGACTATATGGAATGGAAAACGGGAAAAAGAAATGAGGGAGTCAGCTTTTCCGTACTCACCTTTGTAGGCAAGCTGACCGGTTCTCTGTCCACCTCTATCGGTACTGCACTGCTGCCTCTGATAGGTTTAACTTTCACTAAAGACACAGTCGGTAATTCGGTAGCCGTAAAAGGAGAACACACTGACTTGTGGATATGGGCGCTGTTTATTCTGATACCTAAACTGTTAGGTCTCATTACTCTTATTCCGTACGCATTCTACAATCTGAATGGCGAAAAGCTAAAGCAAATTCGTGAGGACTTAAAAAACAGACGAGAAGAAAAAGCAAAAGTTCAGGCGGTGGGAGGCAACGAAAATGAGTAACAAATGTCCTAAATGCGGTGCCAAGTTAAGCCCGTTTTATCTCAAGCCAAACTGTCCGAACTGCGGCGTGAATATCGTGCAATACGGCTTTGACGAAAGGCTCGAAAGCGACAAAATAAGGGCGGAAAAAGAATGGGAACAATTCGATAATTTTTTGAACGGACTCAAGAAGTCCTCCATCAGCTCGCCCATAGCAATCGTCAGACTCATATCGTTTTTTCTGCCAATAGTCGCACTGCTGATACCTGTATATAAAGTGAACGGTGCAGGCGTATCTTATATCAATAATTAAAAGTATCATTTCGGATTCCGCATCGGTGTTCCAAAACAAAGCGATGCTGCTTTGCTTTATATCATTTGCGGCAGTTATTTTGACTTCGCTGGTTTGTGCGGTTATATCCCTATTTTCTTATACAAAAAACGGATATAAGCGAAATATAATTTTGTCGGGCATACAAATCTGCACATTTATAGCTTTAGGCACAGCCGCTGTTATAAACGGGGCAAGCATTTTTGCAGGGGCGGCAGCAGTAATTCTGCTACAAATACTCACATTGTACCTACACAAAAAGTATAAAAAAAGTATAGAGGAAAATAAAAACAATGAGCAATAAAAAGAAAATCTATACAGTCGCAACCGCACATCTCGACACCGTTTGGAGCTGGGACTTTGAAACTACCGTAAGCAAATATATCTACAACACACTTGTCGACAACTTCAAGTTGTTCAAAAAATATCCTACATACATTTTTTCATTTGAAGGCTCATACAGATACGAGCTGATGGAGGAGTATTATCCGGAACTTTTTGACAAAATGAAAGAATATATAAAAGAAGGAAGATGGAATGTTTGCGGTTCATCATTTGAAAACGGAGACGTAAACATTCCGTCACCTGAGGCTTTGTTTAGAAACATTCTTTTCGGCAACTCATATTTTGACAAAAAATTTCGGAAAAAGAAGCGTTGATATATATTTGCCGGACTGCTTTGGCTTCGGCTGGGCATTGCCGAGCATCGCAAGTCACGCCAATCTGATGGGATTCACCACCCAAAAGCTCGCTTGGGGCAGTGCCTACGGAGTGCCGTTTGACATAGGTCGATGGAGAGGCGTAGACGGCAACGAGATATATGCGAGTGTAAATCCCCACGACTACTACTTTACGCTCAAAAAATTGCGTGACTGGGATTTTGTCCAAAACAAACTGAAAGAGAATGAAAAATACGACCTCGATATGACTTATATTTTCCACGGAATCGGTGACCGTGGCGGCGCACCCAAGGAAGAAAGCGTAAAATTTGTTGAAAAAGAAATAAGCAAAAACAACAGCAATGATATTGAGGTTTTGGCATCTTCAGCCGACCGAATTTATCACGATATTGACGAAAATTTCACACCGGAGCAAAAGGCGAAGCTCCCTGTCTGGAACAATGAGCTGGTCATGAAAGACCACGCAGTAGGCGGTTACACTTCCAGAGCGGTGGGAAAACGCTGGAACAGAAGATGTCAGGAACTGGCTGACATTGCAGAAAGAGCAAGTGTAACAGCATCTTATCTCGGCATCAAAGAATATAACAAGAGTGCTATCGACGTAGCCTGGAAAAGATTCATTGCTCACCAATTCCACGATGATATTCCGGGTACAAGCTGCCAAAGAGTTTACAAGCGTTCATGGAACGACTATGCCGTGTCAATGAATCAATTTGCAAATGAGCTGGAAGCTTCTGCATCGGCACTGGCGCTGAATATGAAAACAGATTTTTGCAAGGGTACACCTATTATGGTATACAACCCGATTGAGTCCCAAAGGCAACAGACCGTAACTGCCCGACTGAGCGGTATAGGCAATAAAAATGTGAGAGTGTTCGATGATGACGGAAACGAGATTAAGAGTCAAGTTATAAACCGAACCAACACTTATACCGAAATTCTGTTCATTGCAGATGTAAAGAGTCTCGGTACAAGAATTTATGATGCGAGAGTAAGCGATATACCGTGCGACGCAGAAAGTGCTGTTTCCATCTCAAAGAACAGAATGGAAAATCAAAAGTATATCGTCACCCTAAATCCAAACGGCGATATTGAGTCAATTATTGACAAGGAACAAAACAATTTCCAAATTCTGAAAGAGCCTGTTTCTCTCGGGCTGCTCAAGTACAACGGCTCACGCGTTTGGCCTGCGTGGGAAATGGATTATAACGAAAACAAAAATGCGGCAGACAGAATCCCCGTTAAATCTAAAATGCAAATAATCGAAAACGGCCATGCCGTGTCGCATTCAAGGTTACACAGCGTGACAAAAAGAGTACCTTCACAAACATTATTGCACTTTCGGACGGCGGAAAATGTGTAGAGGTATATTCCGAAATAGAATGGCAGTCTCTGCGCACATTGGCAAAAGAGCAATTCAGCTTTAATATAAGCAACGGCACAGCCACATTTGACCTGGGACTCGGTGCAATAAAAAGGCAGAATATGTGCGACAAACTCTATGAGGTACCTGCTCAAAATTGGGCAGACATTACAGACAAAAACGGAAAAAGCGGTGTATCCGTAATCAGCGAATGTAAATACGGCTGGGACAAATTCAACGACAGCACGCTGAGATTTACCGTTCTGCACACGCCTAAGCACAACTATCGAATCGACTCTATGCAGTCAATGATGGACTTGGGGCTCAACAGATATTCATTCGCAATTTTCTGCCACAAGGGAGATGTCGGCACAGACACACAGCTTGAGGCACGAAAATTCATTACTCCTATGACTGCATATATTTGCAAAAAGCACAACGGAGCTTTGGGTACAAATTATTCTTTCGGCAGTGTTTCTTCCAACGATGTCATTGTTCGTGCTATCAAAAAAGCCGAAAACAGCGATGAAATTATCATAAGGCTCAATGAGGGCGCAAACAAAACCATAAACAAATTTTCGCTCTCACTCGGAAACGGCATAGAGGATGCAAAAGAAGTTTTTGCAAGTGAAGAATACAAGGGCAAGGCTGAAATAAATGACGGAAAACTTATTACAAGCTTTAAACCATACGAAATCAAAAGTTTTGCACTCAAGCTAAAGAGCGGTGAAAAGGTAAAAGCGGAAAAGGCTGTACCGATTGAACTGCCTCTCGACAAAAATATTATCACAAAGCAAGGCAAATGCGGCGACTATGACTACACTGTTCCGTTTGAAATTGTGCCTGATGAAATCAATTCAAACGGATACAAATTCATCATTAACAAGAATGGAAACAACGCTCTTACTGCCTCTGCACAAAAGATAAATACGGGCAGTAAAGACAGCAAAATTGCACTCCTTTGTGCCTCATTGGTCGGGGATAAAGACGCCGAATTTGTCATAAACGGCAGAGAAGTAAAGGCAAAGGTAAATTCCTGCTTTGAGCGTTTTGCAAGATGGGATTTGTACGACTTCGGTGAAACCGCATATATCAAAAAAGGCAAAATCGCATATGAAGCAACCCATTGTCACAAAAACGGCAAGGATGAAATTGCAAAAAGTATGTACTTTTACATTGTCGAATTTGATGTGCCTAAAAACAGCACCGTCATTTTGCCTAATGACAGCGACATTGTAATTTTGGCGGCTTGCTCACTGCACGACGGAAAAGCAACTCTCGCCGCTCCTGTCTATGACGAAATCCAAAACAACAGACCTTTTACATTTAAAATGAGCAAGAAAGAAAAGGTTGAATACATCTTGGGTAAATGTGTATGGAATCTAAACGACAAAGACGAATTCATAAAAGCCAATAACAGAGGTAAAGAAGAATGAATGATGAACTGAAATTCACGGTTATCAGCGACACCCATTACTATTCAAAAAAGAATTTTGTGGACGGCTTTGACAAAAACAAAAAGCCAAAGCCGGGCCAGCTCTTTTTCAGCAGGAGCGAAGAAATCGTTGAGCACACCTTTGACTGTTTGTGCAAAAATGATACGCCGGACATTGTTCTCATAAGCGGTGACCTTACATATAACGGCGAAAGGACCTCTCACGACGAGATGAAAGCTGCTCTGAAAAAGCTGCAGCAAAAGGGCAAGAGAGTGTATGTCATAACCGCAACCCACGACTATACCACTCCTCGTATGCCCACATACGGCATAGACAAAAACGACAAGTATATAGAGGTTGAGTCAGTAAAACGAACACAACTTTTGAAATACTACGGCGATTTTGGCTATAACAACGCCATCGCAAAGCACAAAAAAAGCACAATGTCGTATGTGGCACAGCTTGCAGACGGATACCGCCTGTTTGCACTCAACGATGACTACGGCGATCCCGATTGCGGATTCAGCGACGAACTGATGAACTGGGTCAAAACAGAAGCGAACAATGCAAAAAGAGACGGTCAATACATTATAGCAATGACACATCACCCTCTTGTGCCGCCGTCGCCTATATATACGGCTGTTGCAAAGGGTGATATGCTGAATGAATATGAGCTGCGCAGGAAGCAGCTTTCCGACTTAGGCTTTGATTTTGTGCTTACCGGTCACACGCATATGCACAACATTTCTTATTGCAAAATAGGAAACAAAAAGTTTTATGACATTTCTACAGCGGCATTAACGGGATTTCCGCCGTATTATCGCCAAATAGTGCTGAACAAAGAACAGAAAAAAGCAGAAATAAAAACCATTTGTGCAGACTGCGCAGACAGCATCGATACAAACGGGCTTGCCCTCGAGGAGTACACAAAAGACTTGTTTTTGGGCGTTGTATCAAAGCACTGTACGATGCCGAATATGACTACGACAATTTTGCCGACTTTGCCGTAGGCATGAGTATCTCTAAGGAAACGAGTAAAAAATACAAGCCCATTATTCACCGTTTTGCTAAATTTCTAAATCATCTTACATTCGGAAAGGTATGGCACTTCGTTCGTTTTTCGAGTGGTGTAAGCAAGAGCGAAATAAGCAAAATCAGCTCAAAAAAAGTAGTTCCATTTGCTATCAACATTGCGGCAAATCTTTACAGAGGCGACGGAAACATACCTACTTCCTCCGCAGAATACAAAATGATATGTTCGGTGTTGAAGAAAGCCGACCGTCTTGCAAAACCGTTCGGTAAAAAGCTCAATTCAATCGGCCTATCGAGTATTAGTGAGGCTGTTTTGCCGCTGGTAAACAGAGGTGCGGACAGCGACAGAAACGCTACTGTTTATTTTGGAGAATAAAAATGGATAATCATTCAAAAACAAACAAAAAATTCGGAAGCATATTAAAAGATTCTGAGGCTAAAACCCCGTGGCACATAATGCGGCTGCTTTCTTTTTTAGCATCCCTTGCTGTGTTGTGCCTGCCGATGTTTTATGCAGGTCACAAAAATGTTTCGCTAATCACTTTTGCGGCAAGCATACACAACCACGGAATAGACCTAACCGCCATATTGAGCGACAGGGCATATCTGTTTGCTGTGTCGGCAATACTCTGTGCTGTGATTTTTGGTATTGCAGAAATAATTTGCTCCTTCTTCACTTATGCCAAAAGCGGATACAAGCGTGATATTATTGCATTCAGCGTAAATTTCGGTGTGACGGTACTGATGTCATTTTGCGCTGTCGGCTTTGGCGCAAGGGTAAAGGCAGGATTGATTTTGACTCTTTTGATATATTTCATTAGATTCATTTTGCAGAACGCAGTTCACAAAAAGGGAGTCAATACCTACAATACCGTAGTGGCTCTGATAATCGTCGGTGCTGTTATCGCTTCTTCTTGCTCCGTTTATCGCTCACCTAAAGTGACATATACACCTCCGAAAAACGCTGACTGCGACATAAGCGCAGTAACATTCAATGTTGCTGCCGCTTTTGGCGAAAAATTAGACGGCACTTCAAGTGCAGAACGCTGCGACCGATTTGCAAGCTATATGAACAGTATAAAACCGGACATAATCGGCACGCAGGAAATGAATTCTATTTGGCTGAAAAAGCTTGAATCTACTATGCCGGATTATGAAAACTACGGAGTAAAGCGAGGCGGCGACAGCGAAGAAAAGAACAGCGAAATGAATGCTGTATTTTGGAACAAAACCAAGTTTTCCGCTGTGGAAAAGAACACAATCTGGCTCAGCGAAACTCCCGAAAAGGAAAGCAAATACACCTACACCGACAAAGACGGTAATCACTGTGAAGCCGGATGCTACCGAATTTGCAGCTATGTTGTTCTGCTGAATAAGCAGAACGGCAAAAACATCATTTTTTTGAACACTCATCTGGATAACGCATCGGAGCAGGCAGCTGATTTCGGTGCAAATGTAGTTATGAACAAACTCAATGAGCTAAAAGAAAAATACAACAACACCGACGGCACCGTTTTGACCGGTGATTTCAACGAAACCCAAGACGGAACGGCTTATAAGATCGTTGCGTCCAAGCTGAACGACTGCACGAACCGAGCAAAAAAGACAGCCACATATCAAGAGTGGGGCTATCGCTCTACCGGTAATGAGCCTATCGATTTTATATTTACCGACGGAAAAGCAGTAGATTATACCGTGCTGAACGACCTGAACAACGGGTATGTGTCCGACCACTACGGAGTATATTCAGGTATTAACTTTTAAATTGACTGACAAGAATAATATTTATATAATAAATTCGAAAATTTATTCATTAGGAGCTAATACTGTATGAATATCAGAAGAGCGGAAGAAAAGGATATACCGAGGATTATCGAATTATTGAAGCAGGTGCTCCAAATACACGCCGACATACGCCCTGATATTTTTATACCCGGCACCACCAAATACACGACTGACGAGTTGGTGAAAATGATAGATGATGACAAAAAGCCGATTTATGTTGCCGTAAACGGCAGTGACATCTGTGTGGGCTATGTCTTTTGTCAGTTACAGGAACAGTCTGTTTCTAACAATACAGTACCGTTCAAGTCACTGTATATCGACGATTTGTGCGTAGACAAGGAACAAAGAGAAAAGCATATCGGTGAGGCTCTGTTTGATTACGTCAAAAAAGAGGCAAAAAGGATGGACTGCTACGAAGTAACACTGAATGTATGGACAGGGAACACTCCGGCAGAAAAATTCTATGAAAAAATGGGGCTGAAAACAAAGAAAGAATGATGGAATACATACTGTAACCGAACGAAAATTATCTCAATCGCAGGTGAATAAAGTGCTGAAATACGGAGTATACGCAAAGGCTGTGGAGCTGCTTTGCTTTAAGCCGGCGCTTAATAACAATGGTACTTTTTCAATAGAGATTGCAAAATAGAAAAATAAAGTAGTAGACTTTGTGTTCGAACGACACCTCATTGTAAGGTTTGCAATTCCTCATACGAATTTGTTGAAAACTTGTGATACACAATTGGCAGAGATTTTTGAGAGACATTGCTCAAATCAAAATCGTAATACGAATTGAAAAGAGCAAAAAACTTGAGAGACATTTCAAAAAATAAAGAGGGCTTAAAGTAATAAAACTTTAAACCCTCTCTTTAAGTTTGCCCTTTTATAATCTTGTGTATATTGAAAGCAAGGCTAATATCAATATGGACAGTTACAAACTTTTGATGATGAATCAGGGTAAGGCTTATGGGGCAAAGGCTGCTGAGGAGGAAATTATTTCAACTGCTAAAATTGAGAGCATTGATTACAACAGGGATAGTGTTCGCAGTATCCTTAAAGGCTATGCACCTAAAGATGATGAAGAAACTCGCATTTTCGGTATAAAAAAGGCTTTGATTTCATTGTTGATAAAAATAATATCATTACAGAAGAAAATATCTACAAGCTATATATGATGACAGTCGGCGATTTTTTTGATGAAGAGAACAAACTGCTTAAGGGTAACAGTTATCGTTACGACTGCGTGCATATTCAAGACCTTGCAGGCGAGATTGCGCATATGGGAATTAACTGTGATAATTTGCCGAATGCAATGAAAAATTTTGTTAAATTTATCAATACAAATGACGGTATGAACGAGCTTGTAAAAGCTTCGATTATTCACTTTTATATCGCATATCTGCACCCGTATTTCGACGGAAACGGTCGTATGGCTCGTTTTGTTCATTTGTGGTATTTGGTGCAGCAGGGTTTTAGCAATACACTGTTTATTCCGTTTTCGAGTTATATAATGAAAAGCGTTAAAAAATACTATGAGGCATACACTTTGATTGAAGAAAATCAAAAAATAACAGGTGTAATTGATGTCACTCCGTTTATAATCTATTTTGCCGAAAATGTTTACGGCAAGTTTGAAAATCGGGAAATTTGTGTTGACGTTTTCGATTTGTTCAAACAAGCATTGTCAAAAGGTGAAATAACCGCAAAAGAGGAACAACTGTGGCAGTTCGTTGTAGCAAATTACGGCATATCCGACTTTTCAACAAAACAACTTGAAAAAGATTTCGGTAACGCGCCTACGCAACCATTCGCTCTTTTGTGCTGAAATTTGAAAAGCTGGGATTATTGAAATCTAAAAAATATGGTAATATGGTTAGGTTTGCAAATCATACTTGCAAAATCTATTGTAAACTGATATATTTAAAATGAAAAGAGAGTAATGGAATGAAAAATAGAATAAAAGAACTTAGGAAAAAAAAGAATTACACAAGCAAAGCTTGTCGAAAATATGGATATTTCAAGGCAATATATAAGTTTGCTTGAAAAAAATGAAATAGAACCATCAATGAAAGTTGCAAATGAAATAGCAAGAGAACTGGGGACTTGTATTTATTCGGTTTTCGACTTGGATGGAATAGGAACTTATAAGTGTCAGAACTGTAAGTGTCAGAACTGTAAGTGTCGATAGTAATCAATAATTTGTTTCACTGATTAAAATGAAAAAGAGAGATGAGATTTTATGTATTATAGTAATCCTCAGAGGTACAAAAATGGAGATAGATAATTGGCAGACTATGATTCTAATTTTTGAGGTAGTGTGTAGAATTTTCAAAAAACAAGGAGGAAAATATGGAGCGGTTTATTCGGAAATTATTTGGTTTAACCTTTAGTGCATTATTGGCAGTTGTGCTTTTAGTAGGTTGTATTTCGAATAATTTAGGAGATGAAAAATCTATGAACATAAAGATAGATGGGATAGAACAGATTACAGTATCAACTCAAACTACTGGACAGAAACAAGATGTTATAATAGAAAAAGAAAAATTTGAGGATTTGATAAGTAAACTTAATTCGTATTCGTTAAAAGAAATAACAGATGAAAAAGATAAAGGATGGCAGTATTTGATTAAAATAGAAAAAAAGGGGGGAGAAATTACTCTAATATCTTTTATGGATAATAAAGTCAAAGTGAATGACATCGTTTATGAAGTTAGAGATTACAATATTGATGACTTTTCATATCTGTTTGAGTGAATTTTGAAACGAACGTAAATATGCTGTAATGGTATATTTAAACGATGTATATCTGGAATAACATGAAGATTTTCAATAGGATGAGCTGAAAGATTATCAGTAAAAAAATGATTTATTAAACAATAAGATAAGAAAGGCTACATATCTTTTGGATAATCAAAGTTCTTTAGGGTTTGTCGATAGGGTCTGGCATTAAAAAAAGCATAGTTTTTTAGGGTTCTTCGATAGGGTCTTTTATGAGGGTCTGGCTGGGTAGCCAGACCTTTTATTGTTAGGGCAAGGCCCTGTTGAGCAAAGCTCAACAAATAAACCACTTGCTATGCGAGTGGTTGAAGACGCTTTAGCTTACAGTAAAAAACCTCCAGTGATATAGTAAATGCAGGTTCGCCAACCGCATTTAATCACAGGAGGTATCCATAATGGACAATAATAGTTTATCACATACAAAATGGAACTGTAAGTATCATATTGTATTCGCACCAAAATTTCGTAGAAAAATAATATATGGGAAGTTACGTCAGGACATAGCCAATATATTAAGTGCTTTATGTAAGCGAAAAGGTGTCAAAATAGTGGAGGCAGAAATGTGTCCGGATCATGTTCATATGTTGGTAGAAATTCCGCCAAGTATAAGTGTATCAAGTTTTGTGGGATACTTGAAAGGAAAAAGTACACTAATGATATTTGCCTAATGATATTTGAGATGCATGCAAATTTGAAATATAAATTTGGAAATCGTCATTTCTGGTGTAGAGGATATTATGTTGACACGGTTGGAAAGAATGCAAAGAAAATACAGGAGTATATTCAAAATCAATTAAAAGAAGATTTAGAATATGATCAAATGACGTTAAAAGAGTATATAGACCCGTTTACGGGTGAGCCAGTAAAAGCAGAGATAATTTGCGACAAGCCGGAGAACAACAAATTTATGATATTATCGACCAAGTGAATTCTCGATTATATGATAATCCAAAGATAGAAGCTTTGTTGGTTTCTTTATCGGAGTACCTTTCTGATTATGAAGGTAAAAAGGTATATGGCTATTTCAGTACAAAAGGTAAACGCTTAGTAAATTCCATCGTAGACGAAATGAAAAAGATCCAATCATTTCTGATTTGTATGATACATGGTATTCATATAAAGAACAGATTATTGATATTTACAGCAATCAAAAGCTGGTTCGTGTTCCCCTATCGCAGAATAAGGATTTCAAGACGATAAAGAATGCAATTATTGAGGTTAAGTCATAAAAACGGAATCTTTGCCAAAAGGTAAGGACTCTCAGACTGTCGATAAAGTGGCTAAAACGCGCCGCGTTATAATAATTGTCATAGAGGCTATATCTTATAGCAAAGATGACTCTTGCCAAAGCAAAACGCAGAATTCATACCACCTTCTCAATCTACCGGCGTGTAGAAATTTAAAATTCGGTTTCCCTACCTGCTGACGGCACTTTGCTAAAAGTAAAGCGCTGTTTTTATCTGCCGGATTCTTTTTTTATTTCTCTAAAGCTTTTGCCATAGTATTTTTTTAAAAGTCTTTGTGTTTGCCTGTCACACAAACCTATCATCTGCGAAAGCTTTGTAAGAGTAATTTCGTTTTCGTACAAAAATGCTTGCTCTATTATTGCAAATCTTTTGTCATTCAAGTTTTCTTTATTAGCAAATTCTTGAAAATCTTTTGGCAAAAGCAATCTTGTAATCTGTGTTAAAATAATTATCATCAATCCCGATATCACACTTTCGTAATCAGGATTTTTATTTTTCCATTCACTTAAAAGCATTTTTGCAAATTTGTTGTCAACATTTTCAAGATAACAAAAATTATGCTGTGTAAAAATACTTGAAAATACATTTTTGCTTTTATCGTTTTTAATTTGTATCAATACAAATACATCTTCAATAGGGCTTTGCTCATCATAATTTTGGCTATGCCTAATATTCGGCCCTGTAATGAAAAAATCGTTTTTCTTTAATTCAATTTCTCTGCCATCGGCTATAAGCGTGCCTTTACCTTCGGTTATAAAATGCAGTTCATAGCAGCCTTTGCGTGAACGTGCATCGGTATTTTTTCGCCGAGTTTGCCGCCACCCAAATCTGTTATTACAAATTGTATTTTGTTCCAAATGAAATCCATTTAAATCACCTTGCTTATTATAACATAATACGACATTTACATAAAGATGATGTCGTGTTGTTTTTATGCCTGTATGTTATAATTTTTACGAGGTGAGTTTATGAATAGATATTTAAAAAAATCACTTTGTGTGTTATTAACTGTAACTTTTGCTTTTTCGTTGGCATCTTGTTCAGGGGGCAAAGTCAGCGAAGGTGATATTAAATCTCTCTTTAAAGATACTTCTAAAATTTCATTTTCATATAATTATACCGAGCTTAAAGATTCGAGAAAAAATAAAACTAAATCTTGGAGGCAGGGGATGGTATCCGGAAACGGACTTCAAGGGTTTATTACAAGCGGCAGTCCGTACAGCGACACATTTATTTTTCAAAATATGCATTTTATAATGCCTAATGAAAATCAGCGTACTTGTCCTCAAACTTATGATGAACTTGAAACAGTAAAGCAAAGTATTGTTAAATGTAAAGATATTACGGATAATGCAAACTATGATGACGTATACCGTTATCACCCGGGCGGCCAATTACGGCTTGATTTTGATAAGAAAAGCACTAAAAAATATATTCGCTATACAGATTATGAAACATCGCAGGTCGGTGTTGATTTTACGGACAAAAACGGCACTTGGAAGCGTACATCATTCACTTCAATGGCAGATGATGTTGTGATTACCAAGCTTAATAAATCATCTTCCGGCAGTAAGCTTAATTTAACTTTATCATTTGATAACCTTTCAACTCTTGCAAATTTCGGCGACAGTGACGAAGCTAATATGAAGTATAAAAAATTAACTGATGATAATGCAAACTACCTTGCACTTGTTTCACACTATCCTGATTATGAAAAAAGTGAACTTAAAAACGGCGGTTATGCAACAGTAACTTATGTAATTACTTCAGGCGGAAACAAAGAAAAAGTGTTGATAGATAAGAAAACAGACGAAACACAGTTTTTGGGTGAAAATACAGGCATTAAAATAACCGATGCCGACAGTGTTTATCTTCTTACCGTAAGTGACAGAACTTGCGATATGGGAAAAATTGAGGATTTTGAAAAGCAAAATGGTTTCAAACTTCTCGAAGATTGTATAGCAAAGCTTGAATGTGTAGCAGCAAAATATGCAGGTAATAATGATTTTGATTATGATAAAGCGTTAAATAATCACTTGGAAATTTATCAGCCGCAATTCGACAGCGTTACACTTTCGTTGGGTGATGATAATTTTGAGTCAAATGAAACACTTTTAAAAATGCAAAAGGGTAAAAAGAAAATAAATTCCGCTCTTGCCCAGCGTACATATTATGCCGGCAGATATGCGTATCTTTGCTGTTCGGGTTATTCCACAAGCCGACTTTACGGTATGTGGACAGGTGAATTTAACACCGGCTGGGGCAGTAAATATACAATGGACGCAAATGTTAACTTGCAAACTTCTTCAATGAATACGAGCAATATGTCACGCAGCCCTATCGGCTATGCATATTTCATTTTGAGACAACTTCCTGATTGGGAAGAAAATGCATATGCAACACATGGGTTTAAAGACGCTATTCAGGCTCCGGTCAATACCGACGGTGATAAAGCAGTAATTACCGAAACCTGCTATCCTTATCCTTTCAGATATTGGAACGCCGGCACATCTTGGATGATTAACCCGCTTTATGAAACTCTTCTTTCATATGGTAATATCAATATTCCTTTAAGTGATGAATTTGACCTTGAAAATCTTAAATCGGTTCTCTCCGTTACCGAAAAAGACTTAACAGAAAGTCAAATTGAAGAAATAAAAAAGCGTGGATATTTAAGGCTTGAAGAAGATATTTTATATCCGCTCTTGTTGAAAAGTGCAAATTATTGGAGTCAGCTGATGAGCCCTGAATATTATACCGCAAAAGACGGTTCTATTCATTATGAAGAGGGCAAAACATCATTAAATGACGGTGAAACATATTGCATTTTGCCAAGCTATTCGCCTGAAAATAATCCGTCAAATTATAACAGCCCATCGGATGCTAACTGTGCTATTGATATTTCTGCCTGCCGTGATAATCTTAATATGCTTATTAAAGTTATGGGCGACATTGATAAAAGTGCTGATACTTCTAAATGGCAGGAACTTGAAAAAAATCTTCCGCCGTATCTTTATGATGAAACAGGCGCTCTTAAAGAATGGGCAACAACTTCATTTGATGAAAATAATAAACATCGTCATTTAAGTCATCTTTACGGTGTATGGCCGCTTTTTGAAACGCAGGGAAATGATGAACTGTCAAAAGCCTGCGAGCAGGCAATTGCAAACAGACAGAGTGAAAATGAAGCGTCACACGCACTTGTTCACCGCAGTCTTATTGCTTCAAGGTTAAAGGACTCAGATTCTTTAACAGATGCCCTCGTTAAACTTATGAACCATAAAATCAGGTACGATTCACTAATGACTAACCACGATTATGACCAAGGCAGTTGCTATTGTACTGATTTTGCGATAGGCTATCTCGGAATTATAAATGAAGCTCTTGTTTATTCACATAATAATGATATTGAGTTTCTTCCGGCCCTCCCGAATTCGGGTTTTGAAAACGGAACGCTTAAAGGGATTAAAACCCGTAACCGTGCTACCGTAACTGAATTAAAATGGACAGACGGCGGTAAAACAATAAGCGCAACCGTTACTTCGGATATTGACCAAAAGCTTAATATTAAAGCCGGCGGTAAATCACAAACAGTTGAATTTAAAGCAGGAGAGAGTAAAACATTTAAGTTTTAAGTGCTTAAAAGGATATAGCCAAAGCTGTAGCCTTCAGTTTGTCGAAAAGGGTTCGAGAAATCAAACCTTCCGAATTTTTGTTGATGGTGAAAATTGCGATCCTTATCGCTTGGCTGCTATGTTTGATAGCCTTAATGGTTATGAAATACAGAAGATTGATAAAGTAGTAGACTTTGCGTTTCAATCGACACCTCAGTGTAAGGTTCGCAATTCCTCATACGAATTTGCGGTTATAAGCAAAAATAAAATTCTGAGAGATTTTTGAGAGACGCAAAGTTTGAAAAATGGCTTAAATAGGCGGTTTTGAAAAAAGATTGCGAGGCTCTGGCTCCGCCATTTTAGGTTCGAATCCTTATTACGGGTTTATAATGCAATTAAACCCGTAAAAACGTTCTGTCAAGTCTTTAAGGTGGAGATTTGCAAAGCAAATACTACCGTGACTTGACAGGTTGTTATACCTCGGCCAAAGCCTCGGGACAATTTGTTCAGAGTTTTTTTATGCCCGAATACTGCTTTTTACGGCGGTATTCGGGCATTTTCTTTTGCCTCCTACTTTACAAACACACATAATTATTTATTCGCATAAATAATTGTTGTTGTATTGTTTAACGAGATTTACAATACAGAAAAAATAAGAAAATAAAATCATAATAAGCGGCGGAAAAACGCCCAAAAACAATGCTGAAATTTTATTAAACCCTGCTATGTAGGCATCTGCTTCCCAATGTATAATATCATAGATAGCGAGTCCGCCAAAAACCGTTATTAACAAAATAAAATAAATTGTCCAAATAACCATCTGAGAAAAATAATAAAATTTCTTCTTCAAAAGCTTATTATATAATACAGAAAATTCCTCTTTCTGAACTTTTATATTTGAGCTTTGAACAATTACGGGATGCAAACATTTAGCCCTTATGTAAAGGAAATTATTATAGCAGCTTGTTTTAATGGCAATTTCCCAATGTTGCATTACGATGAATATGCAGCATGTATGTTACTTTGAAACAGGATAAATCATATCTGAAAGCAAACAAATGATTCAATATTCTCTTTTGAAATGATTCGGATAAAAACGAAAATCTCAATTTTCCTAATTGATTTTTCTCAAGAGGAATGCTTTCAAATGTTAAAATATGATTTCCGACTTCTGTTTCAAATACATAATTGATTGCTTTTCCCGTATTTTCAAAGTCCATAGGTTCTTTCCCGTCTAACAGAAGCCGAAATTTATTATACTCGTTAAAGTGCAAGGTCAATGACAATTTGACCTTACCATATTCCGCATTTACCATCGAAGCTACAATCCATTCTGCACATTATTCGCAATAGTCTTTAAAATATATATGTTTATTTCCGCCGAACGGCACGGCTCAAATTTTATTTTGCTGAATATTTTTCAATGAAGCTCTCAACCGTGTTCCAATAAAGCTCCGGCTCAACCGAGGATGAAAGCGCGTGTCCGGCACCATTGACGGTCAGACATTCCTTTTCGCAGGCCGCCGCCGAATACAGCTTATCGAGCATACTGTATGGAACAAGCTCGTCATCGGAGCCGTGAATAAACAGAGTCGGAATACGGCTTTGTTTGACCTTCTCAAGAGCGCTCGCTTGCTTGAAATCATACCCGTCGCGAAGTCTTGACATCACAGACGCGGCGTTGAGTACGGGGAACCACGGGATATGCAGAGCGTTTGCTTCGCATTTGAATTCATCCCATTCCGAGGTGTAGCCGCAATCTGCGATTATAACCTTGACATTTTCGGGCAGCTCTTCACCGGAGGCCATAAGCACCGTCGCCGCTCCCATGGATACGCCGTGGAGTATTATTTGCGCATTTGGCTCCCAAGAAATAATAAGCTTTATCCATTTGATAACGTCAAATCGCTCCGGCCAGCCCATTCCTATTTTCGTACCCTCACTGTCGCCGTGTGCACGTGCGTCTGCTGCCAGAACATTATACCCGAGTGAGTAAAATTTGTTTACAAAACCGGCCATATGCTTGGCCTTGCTTGTGTATCCGTGGCAGACAAGTACATATTTTGAACTGTTGTTTTTAAATATCTTACCGTGCAGACGAAGAGAATCGGACATAATGTAAACATCCTCACCGTGCTCATTGTACCATTTTTTCATTTCGGGAGTACCGGTAAGTCCGCTGTATTTTTCGCTCGCATCTTCTTCGCTGCCGGATGTGTTCGTGACCTTTTGAACGAGATTGTTGAGCTTGCTCATATGTATAGGTGATTTTGTGTTTATCGAGAAATTATAGAATATTTCAGCCGACATTGCGGTCAATGCCGTCAGTCCGCAGAGAGTGCCGAAAAACGCACCTGCATTTTTTCTGTTCATAGAAAATCCTCCGTCATTTTTTAAAATTATACCATACACACGAATTTTGTTTCAAGTCTTTTGCTGTTTATATATTTTATACGGCAGTTAGAACTGCTTTTTTATTAAAAAAGCAAAGAGACTCAAGTGGACCGTTTCAAGCGTTTTGCTTCGTATCGAAAATGTTGTGCGGTATTGATTCCGATTTATCGCTTTGATATAATAAAATAAGAGTAATAGAGGTGTATTATGAAAATAACATACATTAACCACAGTGGATTTTTGGTTGAAACCGAGAACTGCTACTATGTTTTTGATTACTACAAAGGCGAGATGCCGAGGCTTGACAAAAGCAAGGAAGCCATAGTCTTTGCAGTCACTTTCACCAAGATCATTTCAACCCGAAAATCTTTGAAATTCTTGATGATATAGGTGCGAATTATCAGGCTGTTTTGGCGAAAGATATCAGCAAAAAGAAGTATCCTGCCGGTGTGAAAGTCACGACGGCTTATCACGATCAAACCTATATTCTTGACAACGGCACACAAGTTAGTACGCTTCTTTCAACCGATAGCGGTGTTGCTTTTATCGTCAAGACAAGCGAGGGCACAATTTACCACGCAGGTGATTTGAACGATTGGCATTGGGAGGGTGAGACGGAAGATGACAACCGCCAAATGACCTCCATGTACCGTGCCGAGATTGACAAAATCAAGGGCGCTCATTTTGATGCCGCATTCGTTCCCCTTGACCCTCGGCAGGAGGAACATTATGCCGACGGTATGCTTTATTTTTTGAAACATGTCGATTGCAACGCCGTTTTCCCTATGCATTATTGGAACGAGCCAAGCGTGATTGATAGGTTTATCACCGAATATCCGCAGTATAAATCACGAATAAAAAATACAGAATCAGCAAAAGGAGAAGATATGAGCTTTAGAATGATTCATGAAAACTATAATGTTTCCGATTTGGATAGGTCGATTAAGTTTTATGGCGATGCGCTTGATTTGCACGAGGTCAGACGAAAAACGACCGACGATTTTATTATCGTTTATTTGAGCAATGATTCAAGCGATTTTGAGCTTGAACTCACTTGGCTTAAAGAACATCCACAGCCGTACGATTTGGGTGAATGTGAATTTCATTTGGCATTTAAGGCAGATGATTTTGACTCGGCACATAAAAAGCACAAAGAAATGGGTTGTATCTGCTTTGAAAATCCTGGAATGGGTATCTATTTCATCGAGGACCCGGACGGCTATTGGCTCGAAATTTTACCGTAACACAGAATAAACCAAAAGCGTCGGAGAAAGCAAATCTCCGACGCTTTTGGTATGTTATAAAATAATGAATAGCGTTGTGAATATTTCGAAAATTTACAACAGTAGAAATTATCAGGGATTATTAATCAATAACCTGACCGGTGTATTTATCAGCAATCTACAACAGTAGAAATTATTAGGGATTATTAATCAGTTTCGACACACAGACGAGTAATTACACTATCTACAACAGTAGAAATTATTAGGGATTATTAATCTATACTCCCACAAAGTGTGGATATAGTTATCTACAACAGTAGAAATTATTAGGGATTATTAATCAGTACTCGTAAGCGTTTTCACTCTTGCAAATCTACAACAGTAGAAATTATTAGGGATTATTAATCCTTAATGGTTTGCGTGTAAAAGACGATATCTACAACAGTAGAAATTATTAGGGATTATTAATCGGGTGTAGGCTATTTCCGTTATCTTACTCAATCTACAACAGTAGAAATTATTAGGGATTATTAATCTATTGGCGTTGGTCTTAAGGTTGTCCGATCTACAACAGTAGAAATTATAAGGGATTATTAATCCTAAGACAGAACAAGCAGTAAGTACTAATCTACAACAGTAGAAATTATAAGGGATTATTAATCGGAGAAAAAAGATGATTAACTTTATCTGTATCTACAACAGTAGAAATTATTAGGGATTATTAATCTTGCGAAAAATGTTTTTCTTGTTTATCGGATCTACAACAGTAGAAATTATTAGGGATTATTAATCCATTGGATTGTTATAATTCACAAATTCGTTTTCGACAATTTGTTGAATATATCCGTCATAAACGGTTTTGATTTTCTTTTTGCGTTCAGTTAAAACACCTGTTCTTTCGTCAAAAACATCAATTTTGCCAATCAAATTATATTTTTCGCAATACACGCTCACGCCCTGCAACATACTCTTTTCGGTTGAATATGTTGCAGAGTCGGAATGTTTATGAGCATTCGTTCCGTTTAATTGAAACGAATCCTGAACCATAATATTCTCTTCGGTTTCAAGCGAATGAAAAAATATTGAAGCAGGGCAGAATATAATCATTTAATTGAGATATAGCTAAGGGCTGCTCGCTCATTTTTGCGTGTATTCAAGCCATTCGGCATTAGTTATACTGAGATTTGCTTTATTAAGCATATCATCCGGAGTGCTTTTTAAAACATTTATTGCCCAAAGTGCTTTTCTCGCAATATTATATGCGCCGTTTGCATCGGCATCGCAAGGTAATGCGGCATTCATTCCTTTATAATTACGGCTGTCATAGAATTCGCCTCTGTCATTTGCAACAGGGGAAATGAGGTAGTCATCCTCCGGCAATGTGCTGCCGGTAATGCTGTTTCTCATTTGAAGCGTTAATGAAAGAAGCTTTATCAATCGCCTGTAAAAGTCAGCATTGGAAATGCTTAAAATTGAAGTTTTAAGATTACCTTTATAATCAATGCCGAATTCGCCGAACAACGATTTGAATTCATCGGTAAGAACAATTTGCTTATTGTCCCACATATTATTCTTTTCTTTGTTTCTGCAAGTTAAAATCCTGCTTGAATTAGTGCAAACAGTCCAAGTATTTTTGTAGTCTGAATTGCATCTTGGGAACTTACCGTAATCAATACAAAATTCAAACATATCGGTATTTGCATTATATTTAATGTCATCAATTGTTTCAAATAACTTTTTTGCTTCCGATACGCTTGTGTATTTTGGCTTCAAAAGATTAACAAAACCTGTTACCGGGTCTATTTTGCTTGTGTCCCAAGCCGGAACATAAAAGATGATGCCGTTTTGCTTGGCTTTATTTACGCCGTCAAATTTATTCGTAAGCTGATATGCTCTTAAAAGCCCGCCGTCTTCTGTTGGGTCTGCCTTTTTATCAATAAGCAAATTGAGTTTTGAAATAAGCATATTTTCGAATTTTTGATAAACTTGCTTTTCAACAGGGAATCTGCCACGCTTAAAGCCAAAGTTCAAATCCTCCATGGCAATAACAGCGTCATATTTGACGACTAATTCACAAATTTTGTGAACAACTTGACTGATATAGCCTTCTTTGAGTTCCTTTATATTTTCAACAGAAGTCCAATTTTTTCTTGCTTTATCTCTTTCCTTTTCTTTTGTGTCCAAAAGCTTTTGATAATCAACTCTGTGTCCGTTATCACTGATTATTTCATTAAGCGACATTTGCTCAACGATTTTACCGTTTGAATCAATAACGCTGATATAAATCAGATTTCTTTCGCCTCGGTCAATGCCGATGACATAATTATCATCTTTATATTTAACCGCCTTGCGAACATCATAATTCAAAAATTCCTGACCGTGTGCCTTAAAGTTGATTGTAATAGGCACGTGAAGCGAAAATTGCCTTTTGGTAAATCTTTTATCTTTAATAATGTCATACTCAAAAGTGCTTTCTTTTTTCTCGTTATCAGGATTTTTGTTTTCTATCGGTTGATTGGCTTGATGAGTTATTTTTTCCTTGTCATTTATACTTGCTTCACGGTAAAACATCTCGGCTTCACCGTTGAGCTTGTATACTACATTTGATAAGTTTCTCTCATCAAAAAGCATTTTGAAATACAGAGTATGTAAATTCGGAGTTCCTTTGCTGTACTTTGAAAAGTCTTTATTGTAGATTTGGAAAAGATAGATATATCCGTTGTCTACAAGTTCATCAACATAGCTTTTTGATATTTTATTAAAGCTTACAGAATAACCCTGATCCGAAATTTCTCGATAAAACTCGCTGATATCGTTATAGTTTTCGGTAGGAGTAAACTCAAAGCCGAATTGCGACCAATCATCGTGCTTCTCAATGGAGTTCTTAAAATAATCTATAAACTCATGACATTCGGATTTATTAAATGTTGCCCCTTTTTTGAAACTCTCTCTTTTGCGAATGTCAAGTATTCTGTCTGACGGTTGGAATGTGTCAATGTTTTTAGCGGCAAAGAAAACCTTTGGCAACATTTTATTGGGACCGGGTAAAAGCTTATATTCCATTTTTTCGTAATAATCCTCGTCTTTAGAGGTTATATTAGGAGCATCAACAAAAGCTTTGCTGTGCAATTTGTCCATAACAGCAAGATAGTAAAAATCATCTTTGCGAAGAAGAACGGTTCTGTAATCGCTTTCTTTGTTTTTATCCCATCCACCGAGAAGTTGAGGATTGTCAAAATTTAATTTAATTTTATCTTTGGAATAAGGCTTTTGGGTAATGTAGTTTCTAACTTTATCGTAAAGCCTGTCAATATCTGTTATTGAGTCATAATACGAAGTGAGTTTGCCGTAAAAAAGTTCATCCTTGTTTTCTTCCTTACCGGTACCGTTTAACGACTTTACAAGATGCTGAAAATCCTTTATTGCGTCAAGCAGGTTTTTAACTAACTCTGTTGCTTTTCCGTTTTTAGAAAGTCTTTTATTGTAGCTTTTTTCATAATCGGATTTCAGCAATTCCCGTGCCTGCAAATAAGCTTCTTTGATTTTGCTGTTACATTCTTTGCTTGAGGAAATATACCAATCTGTTATTTCGTTGCCGTTTTCGTTACCGAGGCTTTGAAGTTCAAAAAGCGAAAAGCTTTTTATTGCTTTATATATCTTGTCTCGCTTTTCAATATAATTATCGAGTTTTGTTTTGCTTGTTACGGGATGCAATGCCTCGTATTTCTCGTTCCAAGCTAAACGTAATACGTTCCATGAATTAAATGCACCGTTTGAAATATCGGAAACGGCAGCGCCGGATTTTACAAATATTCCGTCGGTATTATAAAGGTCTAATGATTGTAAAAGCTCTGTCAGCGAATCAATATCACCAATGTGAGCGGCATAATAATCTTCAATTGCAAGCAACACTTCGTTGTCTGAATTGAATTTCTCGGGAATGAACGATACGCTGTCCTTTTCGCTCAAGATTTGTTTATATAATGGCTTCATCAATGGCAATCTTTTTGATTTTTCATTTTTTGCAACCTGCTGGTTATAAAGATTTATGCATTCATTAAGACCTTGGATTTTTGTTCCGTCAGAGCAAGTATATCCGCCAATCATAGAATTATAAATATCAATACCCGATTGAGCCAAAACAAATTCAAAATAATCAACAGAAAAAATATCTTCAATATTTCTGCCGAATGTATTATATAAATCTGTGTTTAGCTTTGTGATAGTTTCATCAGAAAGATTATCAAATACTTTTTGAAAACTTTTTACATTATCTAAAAAGCGTGGCAGGTTGTCATTTATGCAACGGTAAGCTATTGCAGTTGATTTTTCATCACTTGAATACATATTTTCTCGATTAGTATTAAAGCCTTTGAAATACGTTGTAAAGCTTCTGAAGCACTCAACTGTTTCTCTCTCTTCTTTATCCGTTAAAAAAGACGGTAAATCTTCACATATAAGTTCTTTTCCAAACAGCCTTTTATAGCGTGCATTTGATTTAAGCCGTTTTGATATTTGCTTTCGCATATCATTTTCTAATGATTCCATAGCCTTTGCGTCGGAATCGTCCTTGTTGCTTTTCCAATACAAATCCGCATATTCATCAATTTTTTCACCCCTTGCATTGACTAGTACGGATTCAATATATTCTTTGTGAAATCGGTCAATATAACCTTTAACCTTTTCGTAATTCTCCGCTCTTTGTTTATCCCTTTCAAGTAACAGTTTTTTATTAAAATTATCCTTCGTTTTTCCGACGGGAATTAAAGAAAACTGTAAAGTTTTGGATAATGGATAGCAATTTATAAACTGTTCTTTCATCTTTTCCTCCTTGCTTTTTATTTTATGATACCATTCACTTATTATTGGGTCAATCAAATTCTGTTGTTAGACATTTATGGTACGTTTTTTTGTACATTTACCTTTAAATACAGATGCGTTGCGGTATTTCCTATATAATACATAACCCAAAAAGCGTCGGAGAAAGCTAATCTCCGACGCTTTTTGCGAGTATATATTCAGGTGTTTACGGGAAACCCGTTGCCCTATTGCTTTTACAATTCTAAAATCGTATATATGAATTTGCCCATTTCGTCTATCACGTCCTCTGCTTGCGGAAAAACTCCGGTTGCGTTTAAATATCCGTGGCCTAGCCCGTTGTATACGACAAGCTTTGTTTTTACATTTGCGTTTGCAAGCTTATGAGCCCAAGCGACGGCGTCTTTTTTCAGATAGTCAAGCGCGCCTACTGTAATAAATGTCGGAACATTGCCGCTTGCGTCGAAAATGTACGGATTATTGTATTCGTCGGGCGAGAGTATGCCTATCTGCTTAAAATTGCAGTGTGTAAGCATTTGCATTTGTTTTATTACGCCTTTTGAAACGGCCTTTTGTGACGGCTCAAATTTGTAGTCGGAATATCCTTTTTTATAATACTCGTCGGTAAAACCGAACATATTCAAGGTAGGATAGAGCAGAAGCTGCGCTTTGATTTTTCCGGTACCCTTGTATTTGGTAGAGCACGCTTGAGCAATATTTCCTCCGGCACTGTCGCCGCAGACAAAAATTCTATCCTTGTTTATTTTGAATTCGCCACAGCTGCGGCTTATATATTCCAATACGTCAAAGCAATCGCTGTACGGTGCGGGATAGGCGTTTTCGGGCAAAAGCCTGTAATCTATGCTGATTACCTTAACGGCGAATTTATCAACGAGCATTTTTAAGCTCTCATCATACGGCGCGAGCGTTCCGCCGACAAATGCGCCGCCGTGAATGAAAATCATTGCCGTCCTTGTGCCTTCACATTCCGCATTTTCATATATTCTGATCGGAATATCAAATCCGTCGGAAGCTTTAATGTGTTTATTTTTGATTGAAACGCCTTTTATATGACAGTTTGCATAAGAAATCCTGTCGCAGCCCTTTCTGAAAAAACCGAGGCTTTTCTCGGTTATTTTTAAATGAATACTGTTTAGAACAAAATCCGGGACAAGCTTCAGTTTCCTTGCCATTCTGCCTATGGGTCCGCCGAGCATGCGCGGATCTATGCCGTATTTTGATACGGCGTCAGGCGCATACTTGGCTGTGTAAGTTAAATTTCCGTCGGTTTCCGCGTAGGCTGTTTTCTTTAATTCGTTCAAGAACTCCTCGCTGTACCATTTTTTATCAAAGCTCTTTTTATTATTATTCATAATACACCTTCTGCCGATGATATGGTATAACTATATCATAATAAGACGGTTGTCAATAAAACAAGTCAAGTGTATAATTATTAATATAAAGATTATGCGAAAGGTTTTTTTATGTCTCATATTATCCCAACTCCGTTATTTGAAAAAACAGATGAAACAAAAAGATTGTTCATAAAATCTTTGTCGCTTGACGAAAGAAATGTCAACGGTTCTGTTAAAGATGATTTTTATGATTTTATACGTAAACTCGAACTGCCGGTCGGGAATGATGTTGTTGTTAGTTTTACGCATGATTTTTCGCTTGAAAATGAAGAATACAGACTTGAAGTAAACGAGAAAATCTCCGTGTATTCGAGTGGGGAGGCAGGAAAAGTGTTTGCTCTGCAAACACTCAAGCAACTACTGTTTGAATACGGCCGAACGATTCCGTTTATTGCGATAAAGGATAAGCCTAAGTATAAAATCAGGGGCTTTATGCTTGATGTCGGGAGATATTTCTATCCCGTTGACGAGGTCAAGCTTTGTTTATTAGAAAAACTGTCTTTGCACAAGCTTAATTTTCTGCATTTGCATTTGACGGAGGACCAGGGATGGCGAGTTGAGATTTACAAATATCCGTTGCTGACGCAAATCGGGTCGGTAAGGAAAAAAAAGACAAATTTTAATCATAGGCAACATAAGGGCTATTACACAAAAAAGCTCAGATTAAAAGTATAGTCAAATATGCGCACGATTTCGGTATTTCGGTTATGCCTGAATTTGATATTCCGGGGCACAGCAGAAGTGCGCTGGCTTGTTATAATTACCTCGGCTGTTTTGAAAGAAATTTACCGGTCGCCGACCATTGGGGAGTAAAGCACTTATGATGTTTTGTGTGCAGGGAAAGAAAGCACATATAAATTTGTCGAGGATATAGTGGATGAACTTTGTGAGCTTTTTTCCGGATAAGTATTTTCATATAGGCGGCGACGAGGTGCCGAAACACAGATGGCATCTTTGCCCGCATTGTCAGGCAATGATGAAGAAGCTTGGCTTAAATAACGAGGATGAACTTCAGTGCTGTTTTATGAACAGAATTAATGATTATTGCGCAGGCAAGAATAAGCAGGCGTTTATGTGGAGTTGGGATTTGAAGGATGATAAGCTGCTTTCCGAAAATTTGGGCTTTACGAAATGCGGAGACATAAACACGGGTGGCAGACCGTTTATCGATACAAGTTCAAAAGCATATTATATAGATTTGCCTTACGGCTACATAAGTCTCAAAGATACCGCCAACCATAAATTATATGACGGAAATTGCCTCGGTGCGGAAGCAACGTTATGGACGGAATATGTTCCCGATATGAAAAAAGCGGACAAAATGACTTATCCTAGGCTTGGAGCTATGTGCGAAACTGTTTGGCGCGGAGAAAATTCATATGAGCAGTTTCATAATAAGCTTGATTATTATTACTCATATCTTGATAAAAACAGAATCGGATATTCAAAGCTGTATTTTGCAAATCCGAACAGGGCTCTTGGTTTTTTACAGAGGATTTGGTTTGAAAAACGACAGCTCACATGGGAAGGATTATCAAATATTTTTGACGATTTAAAAGTTAAGTATATTGCAAAAAAGAGAACAGTAATTTATAATTTTATGCGGATTCAGACGAGTGTGACGCTGATTAAAAAACTGTTCGCTTTTTCGCTTATGTATGAAGACCGTTACATGTATTAAGCCGGAGGAGCGGCTCGACGAGATGACAGCATATCAAATAGGAAAAGCGGATAAGTATACATGGGGCATAGTAAGAGTTTAATAATTTAAAAAACAGAAATTGATAAAGAAAAAAGCAGCACCGAAGGATGAGGAGCCTCCGCCACTGCTTCCTATTAAGGTAATCACTGTTTAAGTATCAAGCAAAAATTTAATAATCAAATCCTTTTTTATGCACTGCCCGCTGTCGGACGGTGCTTTTTTTCTTTCGCGAAATTTACAAACCCTATTATGAGCGTATAAGGAACTTTACAAGGATTATTCCTATGAATTGTCGCTCTATACAAATCTAAAACGATAAATCATAATAGGAGGCAGTAAAAGTGAGAGAGGTTTATATGAATATGAACCCAAGCGAAATTGAAAGCGAATATTTGAACGGCGTATATAACGAAATAGCGAACGCTCTCGGTATAGAGGTAGCTATGACGCTGTATTCTACATATCGTGGGCAACAAATCACGTTTCCGGTGAACTTTTTTTACACACGAATTTATTGCGTCAAGAATTGTCGCGGAATATGACGGCAAAAATATCAGACAGCTTGCTACAAAATACGGGTACAGCGAAAAATGGATCAGAAAAATGATTAAAGAACACTCAAGCGGACGGAAATAGCGGTATGAATGTCTCGGCGAGGGCGCTTTGCCTTCGCCGACGGGACATAACAATAAAAAACAAAGGAGAAAAGGAAATGAAATGTGTTAATTGCGGATCCGAATACGAGGGCAAATTTTGCCCCGAATGCGGAACAAAAACGCAGGAGCCGGCACCGACGCCGTCAATGACGGAGCAACAGGTGAATTTCCAACGGCAAAAGGTCAATCAGCCGCTTGAGGCGGGTAAAAAAGGGCGTAAAAAGCTGAATAAACCCAAAAAGCCGATATATAAAAAATGGTGGTTTTATGTGATTATCGGCATAGCCTTAATTTCGATAATCGGCGCAGCTGCAAGCGGAAAGAAAACCGAAAAAATCAAATGGAATGAAATGGTTTTGAGTGCACAATTGCCTGAGCCTGCTGCAAATAAAGGAAAAATTCACGAAAATACGTCTGAGACGCTTGATATCGAGGTTGAAAATATCTCCGGCAGCCAATATGCAGATTATGTTGCCGCTTCTAAGGAAAAGGGCTTTACAACCGATGCAAAATCGACTTCTTATTCATACAGGGCATATAATTCTGACGGCTACTGTCTGAATTTAACATATAATGACAGCTTAAAAAGCTTGAGTATTAAGCTCCAAAAGCCTATGGAAATGTCGGAAATATCCTGGCCCGCAAGCAACGCGGGAAATCAGCTTCCCGTACCCGAATCTACGGTCGGCAAATTCTCTTACGAGCATGATGACGATTTTTATGTGTATATTGGTAACACGAGCAAGGAGAGCTATAACAATTATGTAAAGGCTTGCTCGGAAAAGGGCTTCACGGTGGATTACGACAAGGGCGATGATTATTACAGAGCCAAAAACAGCGAGGGTTGGAGTGTTTCAATTAAATATGAAGGCTTCAATATTATGAGCATAGACATTGATAAGCCGAGCGGCAGCTCGACCGACAGCAACGGCACGGCAACGGCTGCGCCCGAAACCGCAAAAGCCCCCGATGAAACCAAAGCGAACGACACGCAGCTTGTCAACGGAATGCGTAAGGATTTCAAAGAGGCAATGGATAGCTATGAGGCATTTATGAACGAATATGTTGAATTCATGAAGAAATATCAAAGCAATCCGAATGATACCAAGCTGTTGGCGGATTATGCAAAATATATGAGCAAGTATGCCGATATGTGCGATAAGTTTGATAAGTGGGAAAGCCAAAACCTTAATGCAGCGGAACAGGCTTATTATATTGACGTTCAGGCGAGAGTAAGTAAAAAACTGCTTGAGGTATCAAATGCATAAAATAACAGCTGTTAGCAATGCTGACGTGAAATATAGAAATATGTTGTTTGAGGGTAATATCTGCTTAATATGAGGTTAAATAAAGATTCTGCATTTACTCGCCAAAAGCCTATGATTAAATTCAGCAATTCTTCAGGTTTAAAAGAGAACAATGCTGTGAAAATTGATGAGCCTAAAGTGAAATGAAATTTGCCGGAAATACAACTGTACAAAGCGAATCAAAAAACGAAGCAAGGCGTTATTTAGAATATGAATTAGTTTTCTAAAATTAATCCGAGAACACCTGAAATAGTTCCCCCAAACTCCATCAAAATTTATAATTGTAAGTCAAAAAACAAAAGGTCATATCTGCAATAAGATATGACCTCTTGTTTTCACGCAATTAATCGTCAAATCAATTTTTCAAGCATTTCTTTGCAATATCTGATTTCGGCTTCGGAAAAAGCGGTGCATACTTAGGGTTACAGACAGAAGCTTCCATAGATAAGTCTAAACGCCTGTGAGCCCACAGTGTGGAAAGTCCCTCTGCCGGATTTCCCTTTTTTTGCGCATTTGCTATCAGCCGCCGTGCAGTTTCAACACCGCCGTATCGTGATAACATCTGATTAAAGCGTGTCGGATTATATCCGCACGTTTTTTTCGCCTCAATCATTTTGGACCGTAATTCTTCTTCAAATTCTATTGCCAATTTATCCATATAATAACCGCCTTTTATATTTTTGTGAAATTCTTTATACGATTTTCTATTTGTTAAAGCAAAATATCCGCCCACGCCAAAATGGTACACAGTAGGATTTAATACGGATTTTTAAACAAAATATCATACCAAAATCTAAGAAAGAGAGTAAGTAAAAAACATATCATAATTTCTCTGCGTACTCCTTGGTAAGAATCAACTCGCCGCGCCCGTTTTCGGCTATACCTGCCCACTCTAAAACCGCTGCTAAAACAAATACGGGATCAAAAACAGAATCACCCGTTTTTCGTCCTCTGTGAAGTGCTACCGTTCCGACCACGGTGTTTTCCTCACAACCCGCTTCTCCGAGCTTGCAGTTTCTGCCGTTTCCTTTTTTGGCGCTGCCGCCCTGTCTGTAGCAAATCAACAATAACGTCAAACACCGTATAATCATACGCAGGCTTAATCGGGAGCTTATCGCTTGTAAATGTTGTTCCGTCCGGTTCTGCGTAAATCTCACAAGGAAGTCCTCTTGCTGTATATACGGTTACATGACCGCCGTGTTCTTTCAACTTTGCTTTGATGATTTCGGACGCGAGGTTGCTCGTATAATCTACATTCATACAACTCACATCGGGTTCCTTGGGGAACGCATCATTCGCCGCGCCGCCGAGATTTAGGGCCTCAAGCAAGTTATCCAATTTCTTTTTAGCTGTCGGATATGATATTTGCATATCGGATTGTACCTCCTTCATATTTCCTCTGTTCCTTAAAAAAGCTGTTAGGAAATCAAGTTGATCGCTGTCGAGCAGATCAAAAGCGCTGATGTCAAATACATTTCTGAGCTCCATTCCGCAATCGGGACACCGCAGGGTAGTAATCTGTAACGCTCCGTGGCATGCGGGACATTTTGAAATAAGTTTATTCATTTACAATCACCTCTTATGTTTACATTATATAATTAGATTGCAAATTTGTCAATATAGTATTTAATAATTTTAAATACTATTTTTAGATGTAAAAGGATATTTGTTTCTATTTTGCAAATCCGACGTTGCCGACCCGTGGTATTCGGGCGACTTTGACAAAGCATACAATGACATAGAAAAGGGCTGCAACGCTCTGCTCAATTTCCTCCTCTTTGAAAATTCTTGACTTTGATTACAAAAGTTGATACAATACAATAGCTCACTCGGAGGGCTGGTTATCGTATGGAAATAACAAGCCGGATAAGGTGCAGGCTGAAATGCCCGTTCCATATCCGGTCTTTTTTAATATTCAAGGAGTAGGTATGGATCTTTTAAAGGATAATGTCGGTAAACTTTACCGCAAATTTTTTATAGCTTCATTCGGAAGTGCACTGATAGCGTGCATTTACGGACTTGTGGATATGGCTATGGTAGGGCAGTATCACGGACCGGACGGCTCTGCCGCAATGGCGGTAATTGCCCCAATTTGGAATATTATATACAGCTTTGGGCTTTTGTGCGGTATAGGCGGCTCGGTGATTTATGCCGTCGCAAGGGGAGAACGCGATGACGTAAAAGAGGCAAACGGATATTTTACCTCTGCATTTATACTCGGAGTTTTATGGGCATTGATACTTTGGGTCTTGGTGTGGGTCTGCGAGGAACCGCTTCTCAGGCTTTTCGGCGCAAATGACGCACTTATGCCGCTTTGCAAAGAATATATGGTAGCCCCAAAGCTCACTGTTCCCGTATATGTATTTATAAATCTGCTCTCGTCGTTTCTCCGTAATGACGGTGACCCCGGCAGAGCCACAAAAGCCGTTATTTTCGGCGGTATATTCAATGTGTTCGGAGATTATTTCTTTGTGTTCACATTGGATATGGGAATTAAAGGCGCGGGAATTGCAACAGCAATGGGAGCTTCAATGTCCGTTCTTGTGATGCTTACGCATTTTATCAGCAAAAAGAATACGTTGAAATTCGTAAAGCCTCTAAGAATACTTAACAGCTTTAAAATGATAAGCGTCAACGGATTTTCTTCATTTATAGTTGACGTGGCAATGGGCATAGCCACAATGCTGTTTAACCGCCGCGTAATGGAGTATCTCGGTACGGACGCACTTGCGGTTTACGGAGTAATAGTTGTTGTAGGCACTCTTGTACAGTGCTGCTCTTACGGTATAGGTCAGGCGGCACAGCCTGTAATTTCGCGTAATTTCGGTGCCGGACTTACAGACAGAATTAAGACAATGCTTAAGTACAATATCATAACCGCCGCCGTTTTCGGAGCAATTTGGACGGTTCTTTCTATGGCTATGCCGCAGGTGTTTATAAAGCTGTTTATGACGCCCACTCCCGAGGTGCTGTCAATAGCTCCCGGAATAATCAGAATTTATGCGATTTCATTTATACTGCTGCCGTTCAATATCTATTCAACGTACTATTTCCAGGCTATTATGAGAGCCAAGATATCACTTATCGCATCCGTTGCAAGAGGTATTGTAATAAGCGGTGCTCTGATACTTTTATTGCCTGTTGCTTTCGGCGGAAATGCAGTTTGGTGGGCAATGCCTATAACAGAAGCCGTTGTATTTGTGTATTCGGCTGTTATGATGAAAAAAGTGAAGCTGTCAAGATAGTATTCTGCTGTCGAGAGCAAAAAACGAGTCATTGCAAAAGCAGTAAAAATGGTGTATGCTTATCTTGATTTTTACTGAAAAGAGGAGTTTTCGGTTGACTGTTGACGAAGCACTCTCAAGGCTTCAAAAATCTGCTTTCAGAGCTAAATTTCATCTGTCCGATGAGGACATAAATTATATCGACAAAAAAGGCTTGGATACCGTAAAAAGCCATGCGGAGGATTTTATAAAAAAACGTCTTGCACCGGCGGTTATACCAAACGACGGCAAGCAAACGCCGATGCGCGGTCACCCCGTGTTTAAGGCTCAGCATGCCTGCGCCTGCTGCTGTCGAGGGTGTTTAAATAAGTGGTATCATGTAGAAAAGGGCAGAGAATTGTCTTATGACGAGCAAAGGCGGATAGTTAATCTGTTAATGGCTTGGATAGAAAGAGAATACCGCAGTTATAAAAATAATACATAAAAAGCAGTCCCGTGAAGGAGAGTAAACTTCACGGGACTTTTTCTTTATTCAATTATTCGCTTACTAAGTTTTTAATGACCTCAACCATCTTGAGCATAGCATTTACAGGTATTGCCTCATAAATACTGTGGAAGTTCATTCCACCGGTTGAAAGGTTGGGGCAGGGCAGACCCTCAAACGAAAGCCTTGCACCGTCGGTTCCGCCGCGTATCGGTGTAATTTGCGGCTCCACACCGGCTTTACGCATTGCTTTTTTTGCTCGTTCTACTATGTCTATATGCTCTTTAATGACATCAAGCATATTGTAATAGCTGTCTTTAATTTCAGCTGAAACCGTGTTTTCTCCATATTTGCGGTTGAAAAATTCAACAAGTACGGTAATAAATTCCTTGCGCTTTGCAAAGCTTTGCTTGTTGTGATCTCTGATTATCATATGAAGAGTTGCCTTGCTCTCGTTGCCGTTAACCGATGAAACGTGATAAAATCCCTCGCGATTTTCGGTGTGCGCGGGAGCTTCGGCGGCAGGAAGCATATTTATAAATTCAGCAAGATACAAAACAGCGTTTTTCATCTTGTTTTTAGCCGAGCCGGGATGCGTGTTGACTCCGTTGAAGGTTATTTTTGCACCTGCCGCGTTGAAGTTTTCATATTCTATTCCGCCAAGCTCTCCGCCGTCAACGGTATATGCAAAATCCGCGTCGAAAGTTTCAAAATCGAACTTGTCGGCACCTCTGCCTATTTCTTCATCGGGTGTAAACAAATTGAAATTTTGCCGTGGCAAAGCTCTGCGTCATCGCAAATTTCGCGGCACGCCTCGATTATTTCGGCAACACCGGCCTTGTCATCCGCGCCGAGAAGCGTTGTTCGGTCGGTAACTATAATATCCTCTCCCGAATATTTGGCATCTATCATCGGCGCATTTGTGCCGTCAAATTTTATTATTTTTGCTTTGACGTCTTTTCCGCTGACATCGGGAGACGTGTCCATATGAGAAATCAATCCGATTTTGGGAAGCTTCTCAAATCCTTTTGTCGCAGTATATGTCCGTAAACATAACCGTATTTATCACGGTAAGCGTCACTTACACCTATGCTTTTCAGCTCTTTTACAAGGTAATCCGCAAGAACTGTTTGTTTTTCCGTTGACGGTATGCTCTCGCTGTTTTCGTTTGAGGTCGTTTCGAATTCGACGTATCTTAAAAATCTGTCAATAACACTCATCTTATTCATTCCTATCTGAAAAAATTATGCCTTTTCGGTACAAAATGATTTTAACATACGGCTATTATCTTTTCAAGCATATAAAAACCGCCCGTACCTTAAACGATACGGGCGATCTGTTTTTGTGCTTAGTGTCTTAAGAGAAATTACTTCTCAAGGGTAGCATACTGGAAGTACCAATAGCCGTACGGGCTGTGCCATACGCCCTTAAGCTCGGGCTTCTGGAGCCAGAAGTCATTGTAATAAGCAACGGGGATGCAGGCGTAATCTTCCATCGTGGTCTTTTCGGCCGCGTGGAGAGCCGCAAAGTGAAGCTGCGGAGTCTGCAACCTTAGAGTTAGCAATGTCAGCGTCAAAAGCAGCGCTGTTGTATTTACCGTCGTTGTTGCCGTTGGTAGAAACGAAGAGCTCAAGTATATTTGAGGCGTCATTATAGTCCATTACCCAGCCGTTGCGAGCCATATCGTAATTGCCTGCACGACGCTGAGGAGTGAATGAAGACCATTCAACAATGTCAATCTTCATAGTGATACCGAGCTGAGCATAAGCACTCTGGAGATACTCTGCAACAGCCTTGTGGTAACCTGCATCGTTTGTTGAGTAGGTGATGGTCGGGAAGCCCTTACCGTCGGGATATCCTGCCTCTGCGAGAGCCTTTTTAGCCTCCTCGAGATTAGCCTGATAATCCTTGCTGATATAGGTCTCTCCGCCGTTTTCCTTAACTGCGTTATCGAAGAACATACCCTCGTTATCAACAACACCGGGACCTGCAAAGTTATAGGCGGGGGAGTATGTGCCCTGCATTATGGTGTTTGCAATGTAGTCGCGGTCAATTGCAAGGTTAAGAGCCTTGCGGACATTCTTGTTGTTGAAGGGAGCCTTGTTAAGGTTCATGCTGAGATAGTAGGTGCCGAGATTGGTGTCAACATAGAATTCTCCGCCGTCAGCAGCCTTCTTGAGAGTCGGGATTTCCTCGGTGGGAACATCCTTAATGAGCTGAGCCTCGCCGCTGTTGTATGCGGTGAAGGAAGCACTTGAGTTTTCGAGAAGCAAGAATGTGAGCTTGTTGTTAACTATGCGCTTTGAATCCCAACCACCTTTGTAGTTCGGGTTCTTTTTGCATACAATGCGCTCGCCGGGAGTCCATTCGGTAATCATGTACGGACCGTTGCAGACATAAGTATCGGGTTTTGTAGCCCAAGAGTCACCGTTAGCTTCAACGGTAGCCTTCTGTACGGGGCTCATAGTGCCGAATGCAACGATTTTGTCAAAGTAAGAGCAGGGGTAAGCAAGCTTGACTGTAAGAGTTTTGCCGTCATCGCTTGCTACAACGTTGAGCTTGTCGGGATCGGGAGTAGTAGTGGGCTTACCGTCTTCATCCGGATTGCCGATAGCGTCCTGATAGCCCTCAACCATACCGATAACGGTCTCGGCATAGGGAGCGGCAAGCTCTGTGTTTGTAAGGCGCTTAAAGGTATACTCAAAGTCCTTGGCGTTAAGCTCGGTGCCGTCAGACCATTTAAGACCGTCACGCATTGTGAAAGTCCAAGTAAGACCGTCATCGCTTACAGTGTACTTTTCAGCCTGACCGGGCTGAACCTTGTTGTCCTCATCAATTATGAGAAGCGTCTCATAGAGCGTGATGAGCATATTGCCGCCGTCAACAGTACTGTTAAGAGCGGGATCGAGCGTTTCGGGGTTAGGTCCTATCTGAACCGTTATACCGGCGTCGTCCTTTTTGCTGTTGCCGCATGAACTCAGGAGTGCCATTGCCGACAGACACATGACAACTGCGAGTATCGCAGCAATAAGTCTTTTGGTTTTCATTAAATACATCTCCTTCTTTTAGCAACTCGCGCTGCTTGAAAATATATCCATTGTGCTCCAGATGCACAATAAACAACTATTTTACCTTGTCAAGGTGATGGCAAGCTGCAAAATGGCCTGCCGAGATTTCGCGAAGCTCCGGGCATTTTTCGGCGCAAAGGCCGTCGGCATACGGGCAGCGGGTCCTGAAACGGCATCCGCTCGGGGGATTCAGAGGACTCGGAACATCGCCCTCAAGAGGAATTCTGTGAGAGGAGCGTGCAATTATCGGGTCCGCCTCCGGTATAGCCGAAATAAGGCTCTTAGTGTATGGATGCGCGCTGTGTGTTATAAGCTCGTAGCTGTCGGCGAGCTCAACGAGCTTGCCGAGATACATTACGCCTATACGGTTTGAAATATGTCTTACGACGCTTAAATCGTGCGCTATGAAAAGGTAGGTGAGACCGAGCTCGTTCTGCAAATCCTCAAACATATTGACGACTTGTGCCTGGATTGAAACGTCAAGAGCCGATACAGGCTCGTCGCATACGATAAATTCCGGATTTACCGCAAGAGCTCTCGCTATGCCGACGCGCTGTCTCTGACCGCCCGAAAACTCGTGCGGATAGCGGTTGGCGTGTTCGCTGTTAAGACCGACGGTCTCAAGAAGCGATATGATTTTGTCGCGTCTTTCCTTTTTGTTGGCGGCAAGATGATGAATATCAATAGCTTCGCCGACAATATCTCCTATCGTCATACGCGGGTCAAGACTCGCATACGGGTCCTGAAATACCATCTGCATCTTTCTTCGATAGGGGAGCATATTCACCGCGATTTTTTTCTTTTTGTCAAATATGACGTCTCCGTCATATATTATTGTTCCGTCTGTGGGCTCGTAAAGCCTTAAAAGAGTGCGCCCTACTGTGGTTTTACCGCAACCGGATTCGCCGACGAGCCCGAGAGTTTCGCCTTTTTTTATATAAAACGAAACATCGTCTACCGCCTGAACGTATTTTTTCTTTTTGCCTCTGCCTCCGGCAGGAAAGTACTGCTGCAAGTGCTGTACTTCTATGAGCTTTTTATCGTCACTCACAGTCTTTCTCTCCTTCCTCAAATTCTTCTTTTTGAAGCAGCCAGCAATGGCTGTAATGTGTGTCGCTTAAAACCGTTTTCGGCGGCATTTGCTTTAAGCATATCTTCATGCATTTTGAACATCTCGGTGCAAACGGACACCCTGCCGGCGGGTTGAGAAGATCGACCGGCTGCCCTTCAATCGGTACAAGCCTTTCCTTACTTTCGACATTCAGCTTCGGAATGGATTTTATAAGACCCTTTGTGTATTCGTGCTTCGGCTCATAAAATATCTCGTCTGCCGTGCCGTATTCAACTATATGACCCGCATACATAACTGCAATTTTTTTTCGCACATACTCGCGACAACGCCAAGGTCGTGAGTTATCATAATTATGCTCATTCCGAGCTTTTTACGCAAATCCTGCATAAGGTCAAGTATCTGCGCCTGAATTGTGACGTCAAGAGCCGTTGTAGGTTCGTCGGCTATTAAAAGCTTCGGCTCGCATGCAAGAGCTATGGCAATCATAACTCTCTGGCGCATACCGCCCGAAAGCTCGTGCGGATACTGTTTAAGTCGCTTGGTAGGCTCGTTAATGCCTACAAGTTCCAAAAGCTCCTTAGCGCGCTCATATGCCTGTTTTTTGTCTTTATCCGTATGCAGCCTTATAACCTCTGTTATCTGGTTGCCTATTGTGTAAACGGGATTAAGGCTCGTCATAGGGTCCTGAAATATTATGGAAACCTCGTTCCCTCTTATCTTTCTGAAATCCTTATCGGTCATCTTTTCAATTTCGTGACCGTTAAATCTGATTGTTCCGCCTATAAGCTTGCCAGGATATGCGGTAAGCCCCATTATTGAATATGCCGTGACGGATTTTCCCGAACCCGATTCACCGACTATTCCGAGAACCTCGCCTTCATCCATCGAAAACGAAACGCCGTTAAGTGCTTTGACTTCGCCTGCGGGAGTAAAGAACGACAGCTTCTCGTCTTTTATTTCCAAAAGTTTTTCACTCAAAATATTTACCCTCCTTTAGTTCTTGAGCTTCGGGTCGAACGCGTCGCGCAGCCCGTCTCCGAGAAGGTTAAAGGCAAGTATGATAACGCTTATAAGTAACGCCGGTAAAAACAGCAGATATGGATAAGTGTTCATACCCTTTACGGCCTCCGTGGCAAGAGAACCGAGCGACGGCATGGGAGCCGTAACGCCGAGTCCGAGGAAACTCAAATAGCTTTCGGTAAATATTGCGGAGGGTATCTGAAGCGTGGTTGTTACTATAAGAGTACCTATGCAGTTCGTCAAAAGGTGCTTTCTGATTATACGCGAATTGCTTGCACCGAGTGCTCTTGCCGCGGTAACGTATTCGGACTCCTTGAGTACAAGTATTTGAGAACGTGTTATTCTTGCCATACCTACCCAGTATATCAAAACGAATACAAGGAATATTGCTATAAGGTTCGGTCCCATTCTCTGCATCCAAGTAAAACCCGGATTTGCAGAGAGCGCTTCGAGTCGCGGCTTTAGGGAGGTTGCAAGCAGAATTATTAAAAGTATATCGGGAATGGTATATAAAATGTCGGTAAAACGCATCATTATATTATCGACCCAACCACCGGCAAAACCGGCTATTGCACCGAACAGCGAGCCGACTATAAGAACCAGCGCTGCGCACACAAGACCTACCGTAAGGCTTATTCTTGTGCCCATCATAAGGCGAACGGCAAAGTCTCTGCCGAGCTTATCCGTTCCGCAGATGTGAGGAAATACCTTTTGACCCGCGTCTATTTGCGCCTGTTCTGTTTCGCTGTACTGAAACGGGGAGAGGTTCTCGCTGTATTTTATTTGCTGCTCATAGCTGTACGGCCAAAAGCTGGGAAGAATGTAAGCAAAAACCACTATCAGTAAAATAAAGACAAGACTTATCATGGCAACCTTGTTTTTACGCAGACGTCTGAAGCCGTCCTTCCAAAAGTTGACGCTGTCTCGCATTACAACAAGGTTTTCTTTTCCGTCGTTGTAGCCGGTATAAAATCGTCTGCCTTCAAATGCAGACTCGGAAATTTTTTGTTCATCGGCGATGCCGCTCCTTACTTAAGTTTGATTCTCGGGTCGATTATTTTATACAGTATGTCAACTATGACGTTTGCAACTATGATAAGTGTCGCAAGGACAATTGTTGTTCCCATTATCATGGTGTAGTCGCGGTTGACTATGGCCGAAACAAATTCACGGCCGAGACCGGGTATTGCAAATATCTGTTCTACTATAAACGAACCCGTCATAAGGCTTGCGAGCATTGGTCCGACGTATGTTATTACGGGGAGTATTGCGTTTCTGAGAGCATGCTTGAAGAGTATTTTGAAGTTTGAAAGGCCCTTGGCTTTTGCCGTTCTTATATAATCCTGCCCCATAACGTCCAAAAGACTTGAGCGCATAAGCCGCGTTATATATGCCGTCGGGTAAACCGATAGCGCCGTCACCGGCATTATATATGATGACAGCGTATTAAGACCTACCGTTGGCAGTAGATTCAGCTTGCTGCCGAATGTATACAGTAAAATTACGCTGATTATAAAGCTCGGTATTGCGATACCGCACGTCGCGAGAACGATAATAAAGTTATCGGCAAATTTACCTCGGTTGTATGCCGAAAGACATCCGAGCGGTATGCCTACAAGAAGAGAGACGAGGACAGCTATTCCGGCGAGCTTTGCCGATACGGGGAATTTAGAAAAAATAATGTCCGATACGGTTCTTCCTCTTTGACGTAAGCTTACGCCCATATCGCCCTTGATAAAATCGGTAATATAGGTTATATATTGCTCAAATAAAGGTTTGTCCAATCCGTATTTTGCCGCGAGAGCTTCCTGTGCAGCCTTGCTTATGGATTTTTCCGCAACGAACGGACCGCCGGGAACAAGGTTCATAAGGAAAAACGTCAGCGTGGCAACAATGAAAATGCTGAGCAAGCCCATTGCTATGCGCTTGATGATGTACTTGGTCAAATGATAGACCCCCTGTTAATTTGTGTATTTTTTTCAAAAGACATAGAAGTCTTTTATATTATTGTCTCAAATAACCAATTATTGCTAAATCACAGGTATTCTTGACGACATTATTTGTACATTTTAGCACAATGGCTCACTAAAATCAAGATTTTTGCCTTGTATTTATTTAACTATTCCGCAAAACAAAGCATTTTTTCGTGATATGTACCGATATAAGACATTTTGCCCACTAAATAACGATTTAAAAATATTTGTAATTTTCTTGACAAAGAAAGAACGGCGTGATAACATTGTGGCAACATCTAAAAAACCTGTGATTAAGAAGAGTAGCTTTACTTAAAGCTTGCAGAGAGCGGTTGTCGGTGGAAATACCGCAGGGGAGAGTACAGCGAATGGACTTATGAGGGCGGCACGAAAGCGTTTGCGAGTAGCGGCCGACGGGTTCCGTACCCGTTATCAGAGCGGCTTATATGTAAGTATAAGAAACGAGCGGTCGGTTTATCCGGCAATTTGGGTGGTACCGCAGGATTCAAAGTCTTGTCCCATATATGGGATAAGGCTTTTTTTATTTGCTTATTAAGGAGAAAAGAATGCAATATTATTTAAGGCGATGGCGATTTTTAAAATATAACATTGTACACTGATTTATTTTAAAAATTAAGGAGTCATCATCATGAAAAAAGTAAAAATAACGGTAGCGATAATTTTAGCGGCAATAACAATATTCTTCGTAGGCTGTACGGCGAAAAAAGACAAGGTCCCGGTAATAGGCATCAGTCAGTACGGTGAGCACGCCTCGCTCGATAATTGCCGCGAGGGCTTCCTTCTCGGTCTTAAGGAGGCCGGACTCACAGAGGGTGAGGATTACACAATAGATTATCAGAATGCTTCGTTTGACAATGCCACCGCAACACAGATTGCCAATAACTTCTCTTCCAAAAACGTCGCGCTTATGTGCGCCATAGCAACCCCCTCGGCAACAGCTTGCTACGCTGCGGCAGAGGATAAAAACATTCCGGTTGTATTCAACGCCATAACAGACCCCGGTGAAGCAGGTCTTACAACAGGCAACATCACGGGCGTTTCGGATAAGCTTCCCGTTGACCCGCAGCTTGAGCTTATAAGAAAACTCCAGCCTGATGCAAAAACAATCGGTATCATCTACACAACAAGCGAACCGAATTCGGTATCAGCAATCGCCGAGTATAAAGAAAAAGCAGGTAACTACGGATTTACTATCGAAGCCATAGGCGTTGCCGATCAGGCGTCCGTTACACAGGCTGCCGATACTCTTATAAACAAGAAGGTTGATTGCATCACAAACCTTACCGACAATAATGTTGTAGGCGTCCTTCCGTCAATACTTGAAAAAACCAATGCCGCAGGTATTCCCGTATACGGTAGCGAAATTGAGCAGGTTAAAAAAGGCTGTGTGGCGTCTGCCGGTATCGATTATGTGGAGCTCGGCAAAATGGCAGGTAAGCTTGCCGCTCAAATTTTAAAGGGAGAAGCTAAGGCTTCCGACCTTCCGTACGAAACAGTGACCGAGTACAGCACATATATAAATTCCGACGCAGCAAGCGCTATGGGAATTGCCGTTCCGTCGGATGTAGCCGCAAAGGCAATAGAATGTAAATAAGGTAGTGTAAAAAAATGCTGGATCTTATTATAAGCACGTTAACTCAAGGCTTTATATACGCTCTTCTCTCCTTCGGCGTATATATTACATATAAAATATTGGATTTTCCCGATCTCACCGTAGACGGCAGTTTCCCTTTGGGAGCTGCCGTAACGGCTGTTTTACTTGTAAAGGGCGTAAATCCGTATCTCGCTCTTTTAATATCTTCTTGTAGGAGCTCTCGCCGGATTTGTCACGGGATTTATCCACGTCCGTTTGAAGGTACGCGACCTGCTTTCGGGTATTATAACAATGACGGCTTTATTTTCAATAAATCTGCAGATAGCCGGTTCGAATCTTTCAATCGCGCGTGAAAAAGATACTATATTTACATCTCCCGCTACAATGTCGGTTTTCGGGTCGATGTCGCTTATTTTAAGAAAACTTATCGTTTCCGCAATTCTGATGATAGTCTGTAAGGTACTTCTTGACCTTTACTTTAAGACAAAAAACGGCTTTTTGCTTCGCGCGGTAGGCGATAACAGCGTACTTGTAACCTCTCTCTCAAAGGACAAGGGCACAATAAAAATAATCGGACTTGTAATATCGAACGCTCTTGTGGCTCTTTCGGGTGCCGTCGCCTGTCAGGAGCAGCGCTCGTTTTCCGCGACGATGGGAACCGGTCAGATAGTGTTCGGCCTCGCAGCGGTGATTATAGGAACAACGCTTTTCAGGCGCGTAAGCTTTATAAAGGGCACCACCGCCGTAATATTCGGCAGCGTAATTTACAAAGCTTGCATACAAATTGCAATAAGCCTCGGCTTGCCTGCGAATCTTTTGAAGCTTATAACGGCTGTTTTGTTCCTGGCAATACTTGTTCTCGGCAATCTTCAGAAAGGCTCGGTGAAGAAAAATGTTGGAGCTTAAGCATATTTCAAAAATATATAATCCCGGGGCTCGTTACGGAGATGTGCCTTTTCGACGATTTTAATTTTACCGTAAATGATGGGGAATTCGTCTCCGTAATAGGCTCAAACGGCAGCGGAAAAACCTCCATGCTGAATATAATATGCGGAAGTATACCCGTAAACGCAGGCGAAGTTCTTATAAACGGCAAGTGCGTGAATAAGAAGAAGGATTTTGAACGCTATGCCTATATCGGCAGAGTGTACCAAAATCCCTCAATGGGCAATTGCCCGAATATGACGATACTCGAAAATATGTCGCTTGCCGACAATAAAGGAAAGCCCTTCGGTTTGTCATTTGCGCTCAATAAAAAACGATATGATTTTTACCGCGAACAGCTTTCGTCGCTCGGTCTCGGACTTGAGGATAAATTGCACGTGAAAATGGGCTCGCTGTCGGGCGGTCAACGTCAGGCGGTTTCACTTGTTATGGCAACGCTGACACCGATAGACTTCCTTATCCTTGATGAGCACACCGCCGCACTTGACCCCAAGACCGCGGAAATAATTATGGAGCTTACCGATAAAGTAGTTAAGCAGAAAAAACTTACGGCTGTTATGGTAACGCATAATCTTCGCTATGCCGTGGAGTACGGCACGCGCCTTGTTATGATGGACAGGGGCAATATCATACTTGATAAGGCGGGCGAGGATAAAAAGAATACGTCGATAGATGATATTCTCGCAATATTTAATAAGATAAGCATTGAATGCGGAAATTAACATTTTTTATATAAATACGTATATCAAAGCAGCTTTGAATTTTAAAATCGGCTTCTCAATTAAAAATATATAAAAATGACCGAAAGCAGAGATTATTTTCCGCTTTCGGTCAAAATTTTGGTCGGAGTGAAGGGACTCGAACCCCCGGCATCCTGCTCCCAAACGAACCTATAAGGGCAATTTCCGCTAAAAATAACTTTTTCCGCCCCTTTCCGCTCGGAAACACATCCTTTCTGGCACTCTTACCTCCACTGTTTCCGTGTAATCCGGTCGTGTCTGTGGGATAAACTGTGGTCAAGCAAAACACCCCGAATGCAGCTTCACGCCGCATTCGAGGTGTTTTTTATCGTCTGTATGGTAACTCTGTCCGCCCCAAAAGTCAAGGCCTTTCACGAAACAAATTTTTCCCCACAGTAGACAAAGAAAAAGGGATTTCAAGATATCACAGCGTTTCGCATGCTTTTTGTAACTGGCTAGTATTTACGCTGTAATAATCAATGTCCATTTATCAAGTGATTTCACGCTTGAGTAAAGAAACGTCTTTTTTTATGATCCTGTGGCGTGATTTGAGCTAACACTTTCTCTTCCACTGGTTGCGTCCAATATATTTTTAAGGATTTTCTTGCTCGTGTGATAGCCGTGTAGAAGATGCTATGAGTAATTAACTCGTCGATTTCATCAGTTATGATGATCTTGACATGATCATACTCAAGACCTTGGGCTTTATGAATAGATACTGCATAGGCAATTTGGAAAGGAACAATGGCTTTTGAAGGTCCTTCGTCATCTTCGTCTGTGGTCTTATTTTTATTAACGACAAAACGAATGATAGAGTTACCGTTAGCGGCAGTTCCAACTATGGTAAAATCCATATCCTTCATATCCATGTCTATGAGTGGTCGATCTATTTCTATATCAAACTGTATTCCTTCTGTAGCTTTCCCCTCGTTCAGCAAAAGAAAATCGACAATATGACCGGTCATATTGTTATGAATCACGGGAAGCTGTTCTTCTGTACGAATGAAAAACTTGTCCGACGCATCGTTGAATAAGATAGGGTCGCCTACTTTATAACGTTGTATTCCTCGCCATATTGCCTTGCCTGTATTGCTTTCTTGTAGGAAATGGTTAATATTGTTTATGCCATACAGACCACCATAATTGAGACATAAAACGACCTCACCTTCTTTAGCCGGAGCAAAGATTGATTTGTCCAAATCGGTAGAGTACCCATAAGTTTGAAGAAGATAATAAATATCTCCATTCATTTTTCTGACATTGTTCCAAACATTCAATAGAGCACCGGATTCGCTTCTGTAAGGTGTTGTGAGTTCACATACTGCAGTTTGAGGAAGGAAGAACCGTACTGCATCAAACCAATTTCCGAATTCTATTGACTCAATCTGGTAGGTGTCGCCAACCAACACGAGCAACTCGAAGTTTGCTCGTTCAAGGACTTCTCTCATATCTTGATTGTTTACCGTACTACACTCATCAATTATTAGTATATCAAAGGTTGTCTTGCCCTTATATTTGTTGCTTGTGAACTTTGATATGGTCATAAAAGTACTGTTTGCAGATGCGGTAACTTTTCTTCTCATATTGTTTACAGCAGGATTGGTTTGAGCTAAATAAAGTCTTGATTTGCTCGCAAACATGTTCGATATATGATTAATCAAGTATGATTTTCCGGTACCGGCAGAGCCATATATGAGAGCAACTTTCGAGTGAGAAAACATGTTGAGTAGAGCAGCTTTTTTCTCATCACTATTGACTTGATTGGTTGTCTGCATCCAATAGTTTGCCATGTTGGTATAATTGTCTATACCATTTTGGGTAAGATTCTTTATCGTCCTAATTATAGATACAGTATCTTCCTTGTAATGTTCGATGAAAAGATGATTATATTTTATAACCATTTTGCGAAGTTGTTGTTTCTCCGAATGGTATAGCCGCTGATTGTAAGTGGCAACCAGGGATTCCACATCATCAAAGTTGTCAAGCTTATATTTGCCATCCTCCGTTTTTTCGAGCGGCGTAAATAGAATGTTTTCTCTTTCTGTATTGTTTTGGACGACCCAAGCCAAAAGCTCGTGCTCACGTCCCTTTACATCAAGGCAATCAAACAAATCCGATAAGCTGGGAACGTGATTTTTTAATCCGGAACAGAAAGGCATCTCGTCAAAAGGGATACATTTGTTGTCCAAATAAAGATCAGAAAGATTGCTGTTTTTTCCTACATGTACGTATTTGTTTTCAAAACGATCATAGTACCAGATATCTTTATATTGCTTCCTAAGTACACGATTGGTTAGATGGTGCAACAAGTATCGCAGTATATTGCTTCCGGGTGCGTTTTGTTTTATTATATCGCGACATTTTTCAAGACAATCAAAAAAGTGGATGGCTTTTGTCGAAGGAACAAGTTGGCTTCTGAGTTTAGCAAAGGCCTCATCGGAGAACATTATTACTTCTGATAAGCTGAGGCCTGTTTTAGTAAGGAATTGACTGATATTGCGTTGTTCTGCTGAGCCGTAGTCTCTTAGTGAATTGTCAAGAATTCTATTGAAATTCTTTAACTCACAGGGGCGAATATTAACCTCCCAATCGACAATAACACGAATTGGCATACGCTGATCAAAAATCTCAATACTATTGTCAGCTATAGCAAACTTGACCGCGTAGTAACTGGTAATTTCCATGTCTGTAAAAGCAATGATGCTGTCGGTTTTACTTGCATTGTCATTTGCAGGGACAAATGCAACTTCGTAATATATTTTGTTATTGATGAAAAATGGTTTGATTTTTTGAACGTAAAACCTATCGTAACGGAATCCGCCATGAATAGGAGCATTATACCTATCAACTACGGTAGCAATTTTAGTATAGTATTCTGTGAGTTCATCATTAGTGTCTAAAGGGAATTGATCTAGATTTTCGAGCACTTCCATGGAATATTTGTTGTATAAAAAAAATTCTTGATTCGGAACAAATATTCGTAGTATCTTAACATAAGCCTCTCGGCATTATGTTCTTTGAGCACACGATGAGACGATGAGACTTGAAGGAAGTGGTGAAATCTAGATAAGTGTATTAACTGCGGCTCGTTTTTTACGTACTTAACCGCGGCTTTTAGATTATCGTGAGTGTCTTCAATATCTCCACCGTTAGCATATTCTTTAAGAATGATGTGTTCTACAAAATGGCGCAAAGATTCCAAAACTTCTTGAGAAACCTCTCCGCGTGTTGATTCGCCCAACCGGCTAATCTGGCGACAAATGATCTTGTTGCTTTCATAAATTGCCGCATCTACTTTTAACATTCCCGAAAACACGGTTTTACACCTCCACCATTCTATGATCTTATATAAGATACAAGCTATGAGACTTTATTGATTTTCATATTTATTATATTATGATTTGCTTGATATTTCAATGTACTCTTAGACGGCGTTTGAAATACATTATAGTAAATAGAAAGAGTTTCATAGCACATAACGGATGAGAGGACAGATTTGTGGCTAAGAGCTGACAAATGCTGAAATCGCAGTATTATTATGCCGAAAGCCGTTGATATTCAGACCGAAATGTGGTATAATGACGAAAATGGTAAAATGCCAAATTTATAACTGCGTATGAGGTGTAATACAATGGCCGCGAGCTATAAAAAATTATTCAAGCTTTTAATCGATCGTGATATGAAAAGAAAGAACTTGCCGAAAAAGCCGGCATCAGCATCGCTACCATCACCAAGATGGGTAAGGACGGCGCCGTTGTCAGCAGTGAGGTTCTTGTCAAGATATGCTCGGCCCTTGAATGTAAGATGGATGATATTGTAGAGATAGTGTCTGACAAGTAATTATTTATTTATTCTTTCAACTTAAAAGTGTATATAAAGAAACGAGGAAAATACATGTCTGCTAAACAGATTATAGATGCAATGTGGGACGATTCGCCTGTCGATGTTTCCACCGAAGTAAACTTTATCTGGTCCATCGCAAACAAACTGCGTGGACCGTACCGCAGCGACAAGTACAAGGATGTCATCATTCCGATGACGATCATCCGCCGCTTTGAGTGCGCTCTTGCGCCCACCAAGCAGAAAGTTGTTGAGCAGTTCAAAGCAAAACCTAATTTTCCGGCAAAGGCGATGTATCGCATTTCCGGCTTCCAGTTTTATAACACCAGTGAATTTGACCTTGCAGAGCTTGTAAATGACGCAGACCATATTGCCGCCAATTTTAAGAGCTATCTGCAGGGGTTTTCCGCAAATGTGCTGGAAATTCTGATGTCCAAGGAGCGCGGTCTGAACTTCGGTGAAGAAATCGACAAGATGGACAAGAATAACCGACTGCTCTCCGTCATCAAGGCATTCTCCGAACTTGATCTTGATCCTCGTACCATCGACAATGTGAAGATGGGATATATTTTCGAGGAACTAATCCGTAAGTTCTCTGAAAACGCCGAAGCCGGCGACCACTACACCGGTCGCGACATCATTAAGCTGATGGTCAACATCCTGTTGGCCGAAGGCTGTGACGATATCTTCGATGACGGTAAGGTCATCACCATATTGGATCAAGCCTGCGGAACGGGCGGTATGCTCTCCACCGGCTACAATTTCATCAAGCGTTATAATCCCTCTGCGGATGTGCGCCTGTTCGGACAGGAGATCAACCCAGAGTCTTATGCCATGTGCCTTGCGGAGATGCTCATTAAGGGTCAGAATGCTGAAAATATCTGCTATCAGGACACTATGAAAGCCGACCGTTTTAAGGGCACGAAGATGCGCTTCGTGCTGGAAAATCCGCCATTCGGCACCGCCTGGGGCGGCAAGGACGCTGCCGAAGGTGTCGAGGATGCCGTCAACGCAGAATATCAGAAAGGCTTTGGCGGTCGCTGGGGCGCAGGCCTGCCTGGTTCCGGCGATATGCAGATGCTGTTCCTTCAGTCTGCCATTGACAAGATGGACGACAACTTCGGTCGTGCTGCGATCATCGAAAACGGCAGCCCGCTCTTCTCCGGCGGAACGGCTTCCGGCGAGAGTCAGATTCGCCGCTGGATGTTGGAAAACGATCTGATCGAAGCCCTCATTGCGCTGCCTACAGACCTGTTTTATAACACCGGCATTGCTACATATATTTGGGTGCTTTCCAAGAACAAGCGAGCTGAACGCAAGGGCAAGATTCAGCTGATCGACGCTTCTACTTTCTTCAAAAAGCTGCGTAAAGCCCTGGGCGATAAGAAAAACGAGATATCTCCCGAAGATCGCAGTGCCGTTACCAAGATGTATGCGGACTTCGCAGAAAACGAATATTGCAAAATCTATCGGAACGAGGAGTTCATTTATCGTGAGTACACGGTGATGCAGCCCCTTCAGCGTAGCTATGCCATTACGGCGGAGCGGATTCAGGCGATGGTGGGTAAAGGCGCACTTGACAGTCTCTACAACGAAGTGAAATTTGCAGACTTGGAATTGATGGCGGAAAGAGATGGTAAAGCTCAGAAGCAATTGGACAGGTTTTTTGTTGGCAAGCCGATCTTTGATGCGATTCTTGCAGATTTGAACCACACCATCAGTGATACTGTGTGGATGTCGCCGGATGCCTTTATGCCGCATCTTACCGAAGTATTAAGCAAGGCTACAACAGATAAGAAGCTGTTGGAAAAGATTGCGGATGGTCTTTCTGTTATGGACAAGAATGCCGAGATTCAGCGTGACCGCAAGGGTAACATCATCTATGATAAGGAAACCAAGGACACCGAACTGGTGAAATGGGAAGAAAGCATTGAGGATTATATGGCAAGAGAGGTTCTGCCGCACATTCCGGATGCCGCCGCATTCTTCGAGGAAAACCTTGGTGCAAAGAAGCCAGTTATCAAAACCGGGGCGGAGATCCCGTTCACACGGTATTTCTATAAGTATCAGCAACCGACAGCCAGTGAGGAACTGAAAGTAAAATTCATGGATTTGGAGCATTTGGTTTCCGATTATGTCGCAAAACTGTTTGAGTAAGGCGGTGATGATATGAGAACGATGAAAGATAGCGGTCTATCTTGGGTAGGAAAAATTCCCTCAGATTGGTTGGCACATCCCCGTTTACTACTACTTTGGTGAGAGAAAAAACAAAAACATCTTCGGACAAGAGGATAATTTGCTTTCACTAAGTTATGGCCGCGTCATCAGAAAAGATATCAACACTAACGGCGGGCTACTTCCGGAAAGTTTTAATACATACAACATCGTTGAAGCAGGCGATATAATCATTCGTCCGACAGATCTCCAAAACGACAAGAAAAGCCTGCGTACTGGCTTGTGCCTGGAAAGAGGTATCATTACTTCTGCATATATTGCTTTGCGCCCGATTAGAAGACTCAATAGTGGATTCTTTAGATATCTATTACACGCCTATGACATCTCCAAGGTCTTTTATAACATGGGAAATGGTGTGCGACAAGGGCTGAACTTTTCGGAGTTTTCTCGCCTTATGGTGTTCGAGCCGCCGATTGAAATACAAGATAAAATCACGCAATATCTTGATACAGCAACAGCTAAAGTGGATGAAATTATTTCCGACATCCAAACCCAAATCGACACACTGGAACAGTACAAACGGTCTGTTATCACCGAAACCGTCACTAAGGGACTGAACCCGAATGCGGAGATGAAGGACAGCGGGATTGAGTGGATTGGCGATATGCCAGCTCACTGGGATGTTATCCGTGGCAAGTACATTCTTCGCTATATGCAGAAGCCCGTGCGTAAGGATGAAGGTGTAATCACTTGTTTCCGTGATGGTGAGGTTACTCTTAGAAGTAATCGCCGTGAGGACGGATTTACAATGTCCGACAAAGAAATCGGGTATCAAGGCATTGATGTTGGAGATCTCGTTGTTCACGGCATGGATGGATTTGCTGGGGCTATTGGAATATCAGATTCCAGAGGCAAAGCGTCTCCGGTTCTAAATGTGCTGGATACGAAGCAGAACAAGCGATACATCATGTATTATCTTCGCAGCATGGCTTACAGCGATGTATTCCTTGCTTTAGCAACGGGTATTCGTGTCCGTTCCTGTGACCTTCGGTGGAACAAGCTGGCGGAGCTTTCCTATCCGGTACCGCCGCTGGATGAACAAAAAGCGATTGTTGAACATATCGATGCGGTGCTTGCAAAAGCGGATGCTGTTATCTCCGATAAGAAAGCACAGCTTGCAACACTCGACGAATACAAGAAATCACTCATTTTTGAGTATGTAACCGGAAAGAAGGAGGTGCCCTTATCATGAAAGTGGAATACACCTATCATAAAGACACTCCGTGCATGGTGGTAAAGGGAACCGATTTCCTAAATGCACTAAAAGATAGAGATGAGCTGTTTTTATTGCAAGTTGCTGTTGAGGGATTTAGTGCCAGAGCAGGTGTTCCTACCCATTTTACAGATGAAGTTAATGATGCCATTGCATATTGGGCAGATAAAACCAGTTCGGTAATTTACAGCATTCAGGAAAGGTGGCTTGGTAGTCATTGCGCAGACACCTGGTGCGAAGTTTATGTACAAAAAGGCGCACGATTGATTGCTGTTGTGTTTAGCGAAGACTACGGTAGGCACTACACATTACGAGGAAAGGAGCCAGATCATGAATAATATTCTCTCTGAAAAAGAATATCAGCATTTCGTCATGGACAGGCTCTCACAGGACAACGGTTACATTATCCGCAAGGCAACCAGCTATGACCGCCTGTTTGCTATGGATCGTGAGTTGTTGTTTCAGTTTCTGAACGATACCCAGCCGGATGAGATGGCGGCACTCCGCAAAATCTACAAGTCCGATTTGGAGGACACCCTCTTCAGCTTTATCAATGCCGAGGTCACAAAAGCACGCGGCAGTCTGCTGGATGTGCTGAAGCACGGCATTGAAATCTCCAATATAAAGCTAGAGCTTATGTACACCAAGCCTGCCACCACATTCAATCGTGACTTGCTGGCAAAGTACGAAAAGAATATTTTCTCCGTTATGGAGGAGGTCTGGGCAAGCGATGATGAGCGTGTTGACCTGGTCATCTTCCTGAATGGCCTTGCCATCATGTCCTTTGAGCTGAAATGCAATGCCTCCGGTCAGTCCTATCAGGATGCCATCTATCAGTACCGCGTTGACCGTGACCCGAAGACCCGCCTGTTTTGGTTTAAGGCAGGCTGCCTTGTGAACTTTGCAATGGATCTGGAACAGGTCTATATGACCACCAAGCTCGCAGGCAACGCCACCTTCTTCCTGCCGTTCAACATGGGAAACGGTGAAGGTGTCAATGCCGGTGCGGGCAATCCTACCTTCAAAGACAAGTACAGTGTCTCCTATATGTGGGAGGATATTCTGACAAAGGATACCGTCCTTGACCTCATCAGTAAGTTCATCTTTATCGAAACCAAGGAAAGTAAGGATGAGCTGACAGGAAAAACGAAAAAAAGTCCGAGAATGTCATATTCCCTCGGTATCATCAGCTCGATGCGATTCGCAAGCTGCTGGCCGATGTGCGTGAAAACGGCTCTACGCAGAATTATCTGATACAGCACAGCGCAGGCTCCGGCAAAACTAACTCCATCGCATGGCTGGCGCACCGTCTGACTTCACTGCACGATACAGATAATAAAATTATCTTTGACAATGTCGTGATTATCACCGACCGAGTCGTAGTTGACCGTCAGTTGCAGAAAGCCATTATGGGTATGGAGCACAAAGCAGGACTTATCCGTGTTATGGACGATAAGTGCAACTCTGCCGACCTTGCCATTGCACTGAACGGCAATACGAAAATCATCGCCACCACGATCCAGAAATTCCCGTATATCGTGGACAGCGTTGCAGGACTGAAAAACAAGCGTTTTGCGGTTATTATCGATGAGGCACATTCCTCCACCGCAGGTAAGGACATGGCAGCGGTCACAAAGTCGCTTGGTGCCGGAGAGCAGGAAGCTGCCGATGTGGAAGATATGATTACGGATGAAATCCGTAGAAACGGTAAACAGGCCAATGTTTCCATGTTTGCATTCACCGCCACGCCCAAGCCCACAACGATTCAGCTATTTGGTCGGCTGAACACCAAGGGACAGCGAGAGGCATTCCATATCTACTCCATGAAGCAGGCCATTGAGGAAGGCTTTATTCTCGATGTCCTTCAGAACTATACGACTTACGACACCTTTTACCAGATCAATAAGGAAATCGAAGAAGACCCACGTTGCAAAACAGTCGATGCAAAGCGGCAGATCGCCCGGTTTGTGGAGCTGCATGAAACGAACATTGCCCAGCGGGTGGAGGTCATCGTGGAGCATTTCCGCACGACCGTTATGCCAGAGCTCGGCGACATGGCGAAGGCAATGGTCATCACCGCTTCCCGACAAGGCGCGGTGAAGTACCGTCAGGCTTTTGAGGACTATACCAAAAAGAAGGGTTACTCAGACATTAAAGCTTTGGTGGCGTTTTCCGGCAAAGTAAAGCTTCCAGACGATGAAACCGAATATTCCGAGGCTTCCATGAACGGTTTCCCGGAGGACCGTCTGACAGAATTTGATAAGGACGAATACCAGGTGCTTCTGGTCGCCAACAAGTATCAGACCGGATTTGACCAGCCGAAGCTCTGCGCTATGTATGTTCTCAAGAAGCTGAAAGGTGTTTCTGCCGTTCAGACGCTTTCACGCCTGAACCGAATCTGCCCGCCGTTCGAGAAGAAAACCTTTGTGCTGGACTTTGTGAATACATACGAGGATATCAAAGCGGCGTTCGCACCATACTATACGACGACCTTACTTTCCACATCTGTAACGCCGACGGCGATATACGATTTGGAGGCACAGATCGATGCGTACACCGTTCTTGACCCTGATGATATCGAAAAGGCCAACGAACTGCTCTACAAGGGGAATATCTCCTCCAAGGATAAGCAGAAACTGACTTTCTACTTCAAGCGGTCGAAAAACATGATCGAGCAGTATGAGCCGCTCAAGCAACAGGAAATCGTATCTCAGATGCGGCATTTTGTCCGTTTCTATGAGTTCCTGTTGCAGGTGTCCTGCTTTGAGGATACCGACCTGCATAAGAAGTACAATTTTATCACTTATCTGTTGGCATACATCAACATTAAGCATCCGGGTGGCGGTTATAATCTGGATGGGAAAATCAAAGCTACAAATTTCGTTCAGAAAAAAGCCGAAGATCATACCAATCCGAAGCTTGTAGCACAGCCGGTTGTAAAGCTGCCCACAGCGGAGAGTTTTGGCCTGACCGAGGCGAAAGAAGAGCGGCTTTCCCAGATCATAGCCGAAATCAACAGCCGGACGGGAAAGCCTACGACAACGATGTTGCGGTCAAAGCTATGCTGCAGATTCGGGATATTCTGCTGAAATCCGATAAACTAAAAACCAGCGCCCGGAATAACACCGTCAAAGACTTTGAGTTTTCGTATTTCGATGACATTGACGATGCGCTGATTGAGGGCTTGGAGCAGAATCAGGATTTCTTTTCTCTGCTACTCAGTAATGATGAAATAAAAAAACAGGTTCTCGGTATCTTCACGGAAGAGATATACAAGAGTCTGAGAGAAGCGTAAATTGCTTCGGTTCATAAAGTGAATGCGAAAATTGTCAGTCTTTTAAATTCCGGCTAACAATCCGAAAACTAATATCTGTGCATTTACAGTAGACGTGTGACTCGTGTTGCGCTGAACACATGACGGCCCTGAGCTAAAAATCTATGCTTATTCCGGTTTGCTTGAATGTATAATAGTAATCCTCAAGTATTATATATGCAGATGAAACAGTAATTTTATGCTTTTGGAAAAACTGAAATGATGAGGTTTTAATGCAAATACATATCTTTAAAGCAAATGTCTAACAAACATTAAAAACAAATAATATAATAATCAAGTGTTAAGCAAATATCTATTATTGGAGTGTAGAAATGGCAAAATCAATATTTTCTTTTTTTTCTGGTGCGGGCCTATTAGATTTAGGCTTTGAAAACGCAAATTATAATATCGTTTTTGTTAACGAGTTTAATCAGCATTTTTTGCAAGCCTATCGATATGCCCGTAGAAACCGGAATTTTATGCCCCAGTATGGATATCATCAGTGTGATATTAGGGATTTTTTGTCAGGAGAACCCAATGCTATGCTTCATCAATATATCGTTGACGAACATGAACAAGGGAATCTTGTTGGTTTTATTGGTGGTCCCCCTTGCCCAGATTTCTCTGTTGGGGGAAAGAACGAAGGCAAAAACGGAAAAAATGGAGTTTTAGCGCAGAGTTATGTGGATTTAATCATTGATTGCGTTCCAGATTTCTTTGTATTCGAGAATGTTAAAGGTTTAGTAAAAACAGCTAAGCACAGAGAATATTATGTGGAATTAAAAACAGCAATTTGTAATGCGGGGTATTATATTTGCGATAAAACATTGAACGCACTAAATTTTGGTGTTCCACAAGATAGAGAAAGAATTATTTTAATTGGGATTCGGAACAATATCCCCAATATTCGAACTAGGTTAGATGAAAACAACAAGATTGATTTTCCATGGTTAAATAATGCTGTTTTTGACGATATTAATGAGATAAAAAGCCTAGTGTGGATAGGGCAACAAAAATTTGCTGAAAATAATATCAGATATTGGCCCCGTAGATTGCCAAAACAATACAAAGAGCTAGCCGTAGAAACATGGTTTAGAAAAAATGATGTTATTCATCATCCTAATGGCAATGACATATTTAGAGTTAAAGCTGGATTAAATAAAATGCAAACAATTGCAGAGGGCGACGTTAGCCGCAAATCATTTAAGCGTTTACACAGATGGAGATATTCTCCTACTGCAGCATATGGGAATAATGAAGTGCATTTACATCCATATAAAATCCGAAGACTTAGTGTGGCAGAAGCTATGGCAATCCAGTCGCTACCAGATTGGTTTTCTTTGCCACCAAAAATGACCTTATCTAATAAATTTAAAGTGATTGGCAACGGGGTTCCATATCTGATGTCAAATGTCATTGCACAAACTCTTAATGATTTTATAGACAATATTCTAGTGGAGGAATAAGTATGCAAAAACGACTTTCTTTTGATTCGCGAATTATTGAACATATGGGAAAGGATTTGATTACAGCACCTGAAGTGGCTGTGATTGAGCTAATTAAGAACTCTATTGATGCTAAGAGTAAAATTATTAACTTTAAGATTCACTCTGAATTAAACACAGAAATATTACCTTCGTGTCTTAAAATGCACCAAGGCATTTTGGATATTGTCAAGGAATTATCTAATAGACCCTTCTTATTGTTTGAGGATTTTGGAAAAGGCATGAATGAAAGGACACTCGATGAGGGCTTTTTAAAAGTAGGCACACAAATCAAGCTGAAAGAAGATGATGTCCTTTTTGGTCAAAAAGGTATTGGCCGTTTGGCGGCTCAACGACTTGGCAATACTTTGGTAGTTGAAACCACACAAAAGAAGGATTCTCAAATTAATATAGTAATCATCGATTGGAACAAAATCACTAGTGAAAAAATCGATAACATTTCAGTTCCTTTTTTCACTTCGCCAAAAGACAATCTCGAAGAATCATATACGAGACTGTGGATTTTAGATGCAAAAATTGATGATGTTGTCAATAGACCGCAACAGCAGTTACTTTTTATTGATAGCGAGATGATTGAATTGAAAGAAGAAGTTGCTTCTGCACTCGCTTTTTTGGTTTCTCCATATGGTGTAGATAAAGGTATTTGTATTAATGTTTACTATGACAACATTTTGATTCCATCAGCATTTGATTCTAAATTTCTTGAAGTGGCTGAAAGTATTCATTCATTCAAGTTGTTTAGAAATGATAAAGGTAAACTTCAGCTGGACATGCACATGCAAGTAAAACCTTTTTTCATTGCTAAAACTCATACTAGATTGGGAAATAATGTTGATTTCTCATTATATAAATTAAGCGTTGATGCGTATTCTTCTCTCTATGAAAAATATATCAAACGTTATGAAGATTCTTTAACGCGAACAATGGATCAAGAACAACTTATATGTTATTTTGAAGATAAACAGCGTCGAATCTATAGAAGCAGGGTTACAAAAGACAAAAAAGAGCGGTTTGAAAAATATATTCATCAAATCGCAATTAACCAAATTAAAAATTTGGATAAAATTACAGAAATATCTGGCGAAATATACTCTTTTAAACGCGACAATATAGTAGGAGCATTGTATCTTGATTTTTTGAAAGAAGAATATCCAGAACTTTTTAAAGATGTTTCTATTCGGCATTTGCAAAATTTTCTTAAAAATTTTAATGGCGTAAAATTATATCGTAATGCTTATCGCATTGGATTCTTAGGAAATAAAGATAATGACTGGATTGAAATGCAACAGTATCGCACTATGGGGCAGCAGTTTTATCGATTTAATTTGGGTGATACACTTGGATTTGTTAAAATAAATGATGACAATCAAGAATATATCAAAGAAATTAGTTCTAGACTGGACATCTATTCTGATGATATATCAAGAACCTTTAAGGACTTTATCAACTATATATTCAATGAGTTTTTTTATCAGTTTAATAGATCTGCAGATGAAGTTACTCGTAATATATTATTTGAGGAGGGGTTAATAGAGGAAAATATTCAAGAGAAAGTAAAAAAAGCAACAGATGAAACAGCAGAACTTCTTAGGAAAAACAAAAAACTACTTGATAAAATATCAAGAACCAAAAAATTATTAAATGACAGTGTTGTTTTTAGTAACAATACCGCCTCGATCCCTACTAAATTATACAAGGATACAGTTGAAGCACTAGACGAGATTGCAGGAAATTCTGATAATACCGACCGCATAATTAAAGAGAGTCAACGAGCATTAAGCATATCCAATGATAAGTTGAAACAGATTGAGATCGAGACATTCAACAATTTTAAACTCATGTCTAATGGTTTAATAACTGAAAGTATAACGCATGAATTACATTCAGTAATTACCGATGATGGATTCGAAACTTTAACTGACAATTGGGACGGGATAGGAGATTATTTAATAGCCAACAATGTATTATTATACAATGATGAATTTATTCCTTTGCGCGAGGCATATGATACTGTTATTGCGAAAATCGACGATGTGGGGAATTTGTATGATTTGTTGGAAAACACTTTTATTAAAGGAGATAGCAAAACGGATTATGCTTTGGAGAACTTGAGCGAAACCATTTCCAAGATTGAGAAGACTCTCATCAAAGATTTGCAGAAAAACAAAATCCGCATTTTGTATGAAAATATGAATTTTGTGCGGGCATTACCTAAAGGTGTTATGTTGCATGTTTTATAACTTAATCACTAATTCTAAGTATTGGATTGATTATAGAAGAAAGCATTCTAAATTAGACTATTCTTATTCTTCGGAAGAGACGATGGATTATATTTGTATTGATAGTCCCCAGCCTGGTGTTATTGAAATTAGCGATACTGGTACGGGTGTTTTGCCTCATATGGAACATGTTTTATTTGGAGCATTGCAATCCGGAAAGGAAGCAAATAAAGGAAGAGGAATGGGACTTTATATTGTTAAACGATTTTTAAACTCTTTCGAGGCTGATATTATTCTTTCCGAAGAAAGAAATAAATATGGGAACAGATACAAATTCATTATCACACTTCCAGAATAAAAACGAAAGGAATAAAAAACTATGGATTTGCAGGATGTTTTTAGATTCACAAACTTAAAGTGTGTTGTTTCAATAGATGATGATTGGAACTATCATAACACTGCCGAGGCCGTATTGTATGATATTTATCAGTTGCCTTCGGAAGATAAAAATCGTTTGTTGACCGAAATACAGGAATGTGATGAAGCTACTTTTAACGTGATGGAAAATGCTATCACTGAAATGGAGAGAATAGGTTTTGAATCTGATGGAAAAGCAAAGTATAAAATTTATAGGTATATCTCTGATGAGAGGGCACTAAATACTATTAAAGCCTTCTTAGATACACATGTTAAAAAAATTGAAACTATTAGTAAGCGGTACGGCGTTGGACTCAAGAGCGCTGGTGTCATTTCATTGAAAGACACTATTGCTACGGCGAGAGAAATGGGAATTCCAATTAGAGTATATACCGATTTTTCGGCGCAAGATAAGGCTCATTTCGAAAGATCAGTGTCCGAATTAACAAGTAATAATGGGTATGTCTTTTGTATTATTGACGATCATATGCAACAAGAAAACCGAGCAGATGAAATATTAAAACTAATAGCAGATAATGCAGCTTACCAAAAGAAGGTAGGGTGTGTGTTGGTTACATCCGGAAACAATTCAAATAAAGCTCGATATGATAGCAACATTCATGTTGAATTCATACAGAAACAAACGGTTACAACAAAAAGAGCAATAGATAATTTCAACATACAACTATCCATGGCTTACTTAAAGAGTTTGTACAGAGTAATGTTGGCAAATCTACAAATTGCTAAAAAAGAAGCAATAGACACTGTGTTTGAAAATTTGTACAAAGATGTAGATACGGCTATCCATATTTCTACCATGGCTCGTATTGAAGGTGTTACCAACTTTGAAATGATTAACAAATGGATATTTTCAAAAGAACGTAACGAAATTGAAGAGCAGAGGATTTCTGATATAAAAAATATTATAGCATTATCTAATGTGCTTAATAATCTTCAAGAATCTACATCCATACGTAAAGACGACCGGCAATGAGTTATACTCGAATGATTCCTATGATAAGACCGTTAATATATTGCATAAAATGATTGATGTGGGAGATGTATTTGATGTAAATGGTTCTTATTATGTGTTAATCGGACAAGAGTGTGATTTAGGATTAAGATCTACAGGAGAGCGAAAAACGGAAGTATTAGAGTTTGTCGCCGCACACATATATGATTCTGCTACTGAAATAATAAAAAATCAATTTACATACGAACAAGCAATAATTGCAAATTTCCCGACGGAAGACGGTTCTTTAAAATATTTAACAGTCAATTGTGGAAAACGGTACTATGCCAAGCCGGAAGTGTTTGATATTTGCACGTATAATTGTGATGGCAAATCGATAATAAATATTTCAAAGCCTTTGGAACAAGATGTTAAAACACTGTTGTCAGAAGGATTGATTAATTTATATGCTCAAATTCAACAACACTTTCAAGAATTCAGCCACGTCAAACAAATGATTGAGGATGAGCAACTATTCAAATCTTTTGTTAAAATTGTGGGTTTGTCAAATGAAAAGAATCAAGTTATAGGATACGACGAGTATTTATTTGAAAACGATACTGTCACATATCCAATTAGAAGAGTATGTCGATTGAGAAAACACGCACAGTTGCTTCATAGAATGTATTTAAATTATAGAGGGCGTCAGGCCGAAGAAGCGGTTTGTTTTAGCAGATATATAGAGATTGATTATAAATTGGGTGATTCTATATTCCGTGCTAAATGTTTGTTATCCTCTAAATCAAATAGTAATGAAGAACACAAATTATACAAGCGACCTTGGGTTGTAAAAACAGAGGATATAAATCATTATTTGAACACTGTAGGGAAGGCCCCAATTAATATGGGTGAATGCTTTCTAGAACTCCCACAATCGACCACGAGTATTGCTGGATGCCGCTTTAAGAAATACTATGATAAACTATCTAAGATGCATTTTATAAGCGTCGAATAAAATCGATTTTCCTCTGGATTTCCGCAAACTTTTGCGGTACTGTTGTGTACTGCGAAGGAGGTGCTGATATGGCACGAATGACTGTAGAAGAGTTTACAGAGGCGAAAAGTATGATATGATGAGTGCGGCGACGGCTGACTATCTTATGAATGGGCGTCCGACGGAGTACGATGAGCGGACATGGCTTGATATGTTGCTTGTAAAACACGCACTGATTGCGGCAGAGAAAATGAAAAGTGAGGGCGACACGGTGTCGGGTATGACCGATGACATGTCGTCCTCTTCTTATGTGAGGTGGAATGAAAATGACAACACTTGAAGATCTGTACTACGGCAATATCGTCCCGCACGAACACAGTTTTAAGCGCGGGAGTGCTTACAGCGAAGTGTTAAGCTATGTTATTCGGCATCAGGACAGCTCGATACCGACGCTCACGGTTCAGCAGAAAGAAATCTTTGAAAAGCTCAAAGACTGCGAGGCGGAACTGCACGGTATGAATGAGCGCGAAGCGTTTATCAGCGGCTTTAAGCTCGCGGCGAGAATCATGACCGAAGTGTTGTACGAGCCGTCAGAGGATTGAATAAGCAGAAACAAGGCCGAGCTGATTTCGCGGTTTGGCTTTGCGATTTTCAGTTCGACACAGCACGGTTAAAATCTGCACCGCAGAAAACAAAGAAAACAGTATTCCCGCAAAAGCGCCGGAATATACACTGTTGGAGCAAAAAACTTGACAGAATTTCCTCGGTATGTTATACTGCAAGTAAAGAAAGCAACCGACAATTGAATACACATATTTTTATTTTGAGTTTCAGACTCGCACTTACATAATCACCGATGCAACTACGCATCGGGATTGAGTGCGGGTCTTTTTGTTTTGCAAAACAGCAGTCCTCTACATAACACGGCGAAAAACCGTGTGAATTTAACAGGAGGAAAAACCAATGAAAGAATCTGTTTACACCGCTTATGAGGATCTGCCGTTGTTCCTTAATGCTGAAACGGTAGCCAAGCTCCTCGGTATCTCCATCTCAAGCAGCTACGAGCTGATGCACGAGAAAGGATTTCCGTCGTTGCGTATCGGCTCACGGCTCTTGCCAGCCCTGCAAGGAAGTGATACTATGGCAAAACGAAGACCGTCGGGGGACGATATGGTGCGCAAGCGCGAAGATGGAAGATGGGAAGGCCGCATCGTTGTCGGTCAAAAAAAGAACGGAGCTCCGATTCACCGCTATGTGCTTGCCCGAACACAAAGGAGTTAATCGTAAAGCTCCACGACTGCATCGAGATGTACCGCGACGCCGACCTCACCGAGGATTCGAATATGATACTCGGCGAATGGCTTGACCGATGGATCAATGAATATATGATCTTCACGATTCGTGAAAGCACGCTTGATTCTTACAAAGCGATGATTAAAAATCAAATCAAACCGTATCTCGGCGACAGACCTTTGTCGGCGCTGACCACGCAAGAGCTTCAAAAATTCTATAACACCATCAAAAAGAATGGTCGGGTGAAACCTGACAAGCTGCACGGCACAGAGCTTGCCGACCGCATGGTGCGCGGATGTCATTCCGTATGTCGCAAAGGATTGAAAAAATCCGTTAAAGAGAGGCTGATAAGAGTAAATTCTGCAATCGGCTGTAAGCTGCCACCGAAGAAAGCACGGGAGATGCAGGTGCTCACGCAAAATGAAATTATCCGATTTCTGCATCAGGCAAATGAAGAAGGTTGCTATGAGCTCTTCTTGCTGGAGCTCGGCACGGGGATGCGGCGCGGTGAGATATTGGCACTCAAATGGAGTGACCTGAACTTCAAAACAGGAGAGCTGCATATCGAACGGCAGGTATATATCATCAAGGCAGAGGTGATTATATCGGAGCCGAAAACAAAAGCCTCGATACGCACCGTTATTCTGCCGCCGTCACTCTTAAAAACCCTTGTGGCGTATAAGGAAACGGTGGATTCGGAATGGATGTTTCCGTCGCCGACAGATAACGGCAGGCCGAGAAATCCGTCATCGGTTAGAAAACGGTTACAACTGATCTTGGAACGGGCGGGCTGTAAAAAGGTGCGCTTTCACGATCTGCGTCACACCTTTGCTACCATGGCGCTGGAGCACGGTATGGATGTGAAAACGCTCTCGGCAACCATAGGCCATGTGTCCTCGGCAACCACGCTTGATATTTACAGCCATATCACCGATACCATGCAAAGGCAGGCGGCAGTGCATATTGACCGCAAAATCGGCGGCACAGACGCTAGAATGCGTCGGCAAGGAAAGATACCTCCCCGGTCGAATTCACGCCGTACAAGCCCAAAATACGAAAGCCCGGGACGGGCTGTGTCACCATGATTAACGATCACCTCTACAAGGGACGGTACACACCAACCAATGCCTACGGCAAGCGGGAAAGCCACAATATCTACGCGAAAACGCGCGAGGAACGCGAAGAAAAGCTCGCGGAAATGATTGTGCAGGTCAAGGCGCAAATCAAGGCGGAAAAAGAGAAAATGACAGGGTGACCGAAAAAGTCACTCTGTCAAAATTTGAGATGCTGTAGACAAAGAAATAATCAATCAAGGATTATATAAGGATTCCCTATTAAATCCACAAGTTCTTTTCGTTCCTTTTTTTCTTTTTCAGACTCAATATTATTATATAACTCATATACCATATCCGTTAATTGTTCAGATGCCCGAAAACAAGTAATATCATCTAAGTAATCATTTACCATAGCAATATCAAGATCTAATGGTTTGACAGCCGCAATTATCTTCTTTACATTAGAACGAGATTTGGTTTTCGATAAAAAGACAATTAGTTCTTTAACTGCGATGCTTTCAAGTTTAATAGACTCGTACATTTTTCCGAAATCCTGTGAATAGAATAATTTAGTTGCATTTGAGGTGTAACTTAATTCAGTTGTGTAAATTCTCAACTCTGTAGCTTTGTTATCAATAATCTTATAATAGTCATAAGATGTTTCCCCTAAGTAATTAATATATAATTTTTTTGCGTTTGAAAGATCACAAGGATTACTGAAACAATCGCCAGTGAATTCGACTTGTAGAATATTTGAAAAATAATTAGTAAAAAGGTTGATGAGTTCATTTGAATTATAATCTGGGGAAAATTCTCCGTATCGATGCTTATTATAATAGTCTTGGAATACCTCTAACAGCCTGATTTTGTTACTTTTAAGTTTATAGTCTGGGACTGATTTTTTTATGAGTTCATGGAGAGCTATATGCTTGTGCTCTTTCAACGACTTTGGCAAATCATCAAAATCTTTGGTTTGATTTATTAAAAACATGCATAATAATATCTTTTGTAATCTTTCTATACCTACTGCACCATTATACAATATTTTATTGATTTTGAAATGTTCACTAAATGATTTTAAGGAGTACATTTCTCTCATAGACTCATATATAAATTCTCCAGCAATCTCTATCTCTCTGCCCATATTAAAGTTTTTGAAATAGTTGACTTCGCCCATTTCTCGTCTAATACTCATACAATGAACCTCCGCAAGTAAAAAAATAGAAGAGCCGCAAGGTTATTCCTTGCGGCTCTCTTGCGGTAAAAACCGCCTAATTGGTCGGAGTGAAGGGACTCGAACCCCCGGCATCCTGCTCCCAAAGCAGGCGCGCTACCAACTGCGCTACACCCCGATATATTTGATTTTTACTTTGTTATTCTTGCGAAACACAGCATAACAATCCGCTGTTTGCACGAAAATGTATTGAATTCAGGCTGAATGCTTAGATATTATACATTTTTAAACTTTGTTTGTCAACGCCGACTATTGCTATTTTGCTTTAACGGTTGTATTATAAATTCGGTGAATGAAATGAACAAAGAACTTACGCGCGAAATGATCAAATATTTAAACGGAGATGTAAAACGCATTAACCATATGCTTAAGGTACGTGCTTTTTCCGAACTGATTGCCGACGGAGAAAAAACAGACGGAAAAATAAAGGATATTTTACTTTCTGCTGCCGCGGTGCACGATATCGGAATACATATCTGTGAGAAAAAATACGGCAGTACGGCAGGCACTTATCAGGAAAAGGAGGGACCGAGTGAAGCTCGTAAGCTTATGACCTCTCTCGGCTTTTCTAAGGACGATATTGAACGTGTGTGTTATCTTGTGGCGCATCACCACACATATACCGATGATATGTCACCGGATTACAGAATTCTGATTGAAGCGGATTTTATCGTAAACGCATTTGAGGATTCGCTCGACAAAAAAAGCCGTAAGTGCGGCAAGAAAAAATATTTTCAGAACGGAAACAGGCAAAAAGCTGTTGGATGAAATGTATTTGGAGAAGCATTGTGAAGAATAATATCGGATTTATTTGCCCCGTGTGCAAAAAACCACTTGTAAAAAACGAAAAAAATTATATTTGCGAAAACGGACATAATTTTGATATTGCAAAGAGCGGTTATGTCAATTTGCTGACGGGCAGCAGTCGAAAATCACGGTGATAATCGCCTTATGACGGATTCGCGCAGAGAATTTTTGTCCAAAGGATATTATGAGCCGCTGAGACGTGCTCTGTGCGATACAGTACAGAAGTACGCCGCCCAAAAGGGGAATGTGCTTGACTGTGGTTGCGGTGAGGGGTATTACACAAAGGCTGTTGCCGATGTGTTGCCGCATTCTTCGGTTTTCGGTACGGATATTTCCAAGGACGAGCTGACCGTTGCCGCAAAACGCGCCCAAAATGTCGATTTTGCGGTGGCGAGTTCTTTTTCTCTTCCCTTTGCGGATTCGAGCATCGATATTTTACTCGAAATTTTTTCGCCGTACTGCGGTGCCGAATTTAAAAGAGTATTGAAAAAAGATGCTGCTTTTATAATGGTGATACCACTTGAAAATCATCTGTGGGAGTTAAAGTGCGCCGCATATGATACACCTTATAAAAATGAGGTTTCGGACACATACCTTGACGGCTTTGATTTTACAGACAGAATCGACGTAAAATACAAATTCAATTTAAATTCAGGCGAGGATATATCTTCTCTTTTTAAAATGACTCCTTACTATTACAAAACCGGAGTCAAAGAACAAAAGAGGGTAGAGGAGCTGGAAAAGCTTTCGGTTAGTGCCGAATTCGGTATACTTGTCTACCGCAAAATATGATGTTGCAGTTTTTTGAAATATAAAGTATAATAATGCTTGTAATAAAAACAGGGGTGTGAATGTCTTGGAAAAAAACAAGGTTAAAGTAACTATTGCCGGAGTTGACTATGCTCTCACGACTGAGGAGACTCCCGAATATACTACTATGCTCGCTGCCGAAATCGACGAAAAGATGAAAGAGCTTCGCGCTGCAAATCCGTTTATTTCAACGAATCAGGCGGCTGTTTTGATAGCGCTTGATTATGCCAACAGTGCTAAAAAGGCAGAGCAGAGCGCCGATAATCTCCGTGCCCAGATAAAGGATTATCTTGAGGATGCGTCTCAGTCGAAGTCCGAAAGAGACTTCTATAAGCGCGAGATAGATCGCCTTAAAACAGAGCAAAAAGCCGGAGCGGCGCAGATAAATCTGTTCTCTTCCGAAAAAGAGCCGGATTCCGCTAAATGATAAAGCCCGAGATATTGGCTCCCGCAGGCAGCTTTGAAGCATTAACTGCCGCGGTAAGAAGCGGAGCGGACGCCGTGTATTTCGGCACCGGCAACTTTAACGCGCGCAGAAACGCCTCGAATTTTTCGGGGGACGATTTGCAGCGCGCGGTGGATTTTGCCACGAAAGAAATGTTAAAGTTCATATAACCTTAAACACTCTTGTTAAAGACAGCGAAATGTCGGAGCTTAAGGAAAGCGTCAGGCGTATCTGCAAAAGCGGTGCAGATGCGCTTATTTTGCAGGACCTCGGCGTTTTGCGCGTCGTAAAGGATATTTGTCCCGATATAGAGCTGCACGCCTCCACCCAAATGTCGGTGGGAACGTTGGACGGCATACGTACTCTTGCCGATTTAGGATTCTCAAGAGCTGTTTTGCCTCGCGAATTATCAAAAGACGAGATTAAATATCTGTGCGAAAACTCGCCGATTGAGCTCGAAATGTTCGTCCACGGGGCTCTTTGCATGTGTGTTTCCGGGCAATGTCTCTTGAGTGCGTTTTTAGGGTCGCGAAGCGGCAACCGCGGTCTGTGCGCTCAGCCCTGCCGGCTTCCTTTTGCGGCGGAAAACGGAACGGGACATGATTTGAGCTTAAAGGATTTATCGCTTATCGAGTACGCACCGATATTGTCTAAAACGGGAATATCGTCATTTAAGATAGAAGGCAGAATGAAACGTCCTGAGTATGTCGCAGCTGCTGTTACTGCTCTGAAAAATTCGTTGACGGGAGAGTATTCAAGCGAGAATTCCGAAGATCTTTGCTCCCTGTTTTCACGCTCCGGATTTACAAAGGGATATTACGAAAATGCTCTGGGCAGAAATATGTTCGGTTTCCGCGAAAAGGAAAATGTAACCTCTGCTACTGCCTCGCTTCTCAAAAAATATGAGCGTATTTACGAAAAAGAGCGTGCGGTTTACAGGGTGCATTTTGTTCTCTCTGTGAAATCCGATAAGAAAATCAGCCTTACGGCTTCCGCAAATGATTTAAGCGTTACTGTTTTATCCGAAAGCTTGCCGCAAAAAGCCGTAAACAGACCTTTTACCAAAGAAGAGGCTCTTTTGAGACTTAAAAAATGCGGCGGAACCGTATTTTCATTCGGCGATGCCGACATCTGTATAGACGACGGCTTGAGTGTGTCGGCAGCCGAAATGAATGCGCTCCGCAGGGAGGCTCTGTTTCGCCTTGCCGACAGGCTTAAAGAACGAGCACCGTACCGCATAAACAAAGCTAATATTATTTTTCAAAATCGCAAGCCGACGAATAAAAAGCCGCAGACGTATATTTCGTTCCGCGATACATCCGCCATTCCCCAAAATGTGAAATGTGATAAGCTTTTTATTCCGCTTTCTTCAAAGCCGGAGCTTTTTGAAAAGTATTCCGCAGGTGCAGTTTTGCCGAGGGGTATATTCGGTAATTTTGACGAGATTGTCGAGAGGCTTATAAAAAGCGGCGCAAGGTATGCCCTTTGCAATACGCTCGATTCGGTTGCAGCGGCAAAAAAGGCGGGTGTTCAGATAATAGGCGGACCGTTTTTAAATATTTTTAACTCGGTTTCTCTGTCCGAAATTCAAAAGCTCGGAGCGGCGGAATGTGTACTCTCATATGAAATGACTTTGAAACAGCTGACTGCGCTTGAGGGAGAATGTCGGCGCGGTGTTTGCGTCTACGGCAGAGTACCGCTTATGCTCACAAGAAATTGTCCGGTAAAAAACGGGAAAAGCTGTCGCGAGTGCGGCGGAAAATCCTTTTTACGCGACAGAAAGGGCATTGAATTTCCGGTTCGCTGTACAAATGGATTTTCCGAACTGTTAAATTCAAGACCCATATATATGGCAGACAGAATGAGCGAAGTCAAAAACGCGGATTTTGTGCTTTTGGAGTTTACAACCGAGGATAAAGAACAGATAAGCTCGGTACTCAAAGCGTATCAAAACGGTTCTTCGCCGGATTTTGAATTTACCCGCGGACTTTTGTACCGCGGCGTGGAATAAACGCAAAAAATTTTTTATGTGTAAAAATTAAAACGGAGCTGTAAGACTTTGCGTTTTACAGCCCCGTTTATTTTATGCTTTTTTTACTTGTACTTTTCGCACAGATATTCCATAGCTTTTTTGTACCCGTCAAATCCGAGCCCTATAAAGTGCGCCTCGCACGCCATACCGGCGTATGAAATATGTCTGAATTTCTCGCGTTCGTTAACATCCGAAATGTGTACCTCGCAAGCCGGTATGGAAACGGCTTTCAGCGCGTCGAGTATTGCAACGCTTGTGTGGGTGTATGCCGCCGGATTTATGACTATACCGTCGAATTTACCTAATGCGTCCTGTATTTTGTCTACTATATCGCCCTCGTGGTTCGATTGATAGCATTCAACCTCGGCGTGAAGCTCTGCGCCCCAGACGTTTATCTGATTTATTAGGGTCTCGTAATTTCTGTCGCCGTAAATCGCAGGCTCTCTTATGCCGAGCATATTGATGTTCGGGCCGTTAATTACAAGTATTTTCATTTTGCAGCTCCTTTAAAATATTGTTCGCAACATTTTCTATCGTGTCATTTCCGTCCGCCTCAATATCACAGAATTTTCTGTAAAGCGGAAGTCTTTTTTTGAACATCTCGTTAAGGTCGTTGCTCTGCGACAGCGGCCTGCCGTCTGTCGGCAGATAAGAGGTGCTGCGGTTTAAAAAGATTATCGTCCCGTTTTGTTTCAGAGCGTCGAAGTTATCATCGTTTACAACGACTCCGCCGCCTGTTGAAATTACCTTGCCGCTGAGCTTGCCAGCCGCAAGCACCGCCTCGTGCTCATATTTTCTGAAGAGCTTTTCACCGCCGTTTGCAAATATGTCGGGAATGGGTTTGCCGACGTTCTTTACTATCATTTCATCCGTGTCTATAAAGTCGCGGTTCAAGGCCTCGGCGATCCTTTTTCCGACAGTCGTTTTGCCGGAACCGGGCATACCTATTAAAATAATATTCTTCATCTCAAGTGAGAGCTTATGATATATATCGTCATTTTTACTGTCGGGTATTTTTGTATTCAAAAACAACTCGGCAGCTCTTTTGGCCTGAGCAACAAGCATTGAAAGACCACTCAGCGCTTTGATATTTCGCTTTTCGGCGTCAAGTATCAGCTTGGTCTTTTGCGGATTATACACTATATCCAGAACACCGGAAAGATTTTTAAATCCGTCAAGCGATAAAGCCGATTTCAGATTGTTCGGATACATTCCCACGGGCGTTGTGTTTACGATTATGTCCGCGTCAAAATGTCTGTCGATATTTTCGTAATTGTTTTCTCCTGAGCGTGAAATATTGACAATTTCGCGCGCTTTTTTATCCTTCAGCACCGCTATCACCGTTAAAGATGCGCCGCCGGAACCCAAAACGAGACATTTTTTGTTTTCTGCCGATATTCCGGAAACATCAATTAAATATGAAAACCCGTCGTAATCCGTGTTATATCCCGTGAGCGTGCCGTCCTTTTCGGCAACTATCGTGTTAACGCTCCCTATTTTCTCGGCTGAGGGCGAAAGACGGTCGAGATAGGGGATGACGGCTTTTTTATACGGAATTGTAACATTTATGCCATCCCAATTTCTGTTTTTAAAAAAGTCGTCAAGCTCATTCTTTTGCTTCTCAAACAATCTGTATTCATAATCGCCGAGCAGAGCATGTATCTGCGGCGAAAAGCTGTGACCTAATTTTTCACCCAAAAGTCCGTACATATAAGTCTCCGTTTCAATCAGTATTTAATAAGAAGCGACAGAGTACCCGCCACTATCAGCACAAGTCCCAGAAAAGCTTTTTTTGAAAGCTTTTCTTTTAATATTATATATGAAAAGGCTACGGTTACAACGATGCTCAATTTGTCTATCGGTGCAATGATGCTTGCGGGGCCGTTTTTCAGGGCTCCGTAATAGCAAAGCCATGAGCCGCCTGTGGTGAACCCCGAAAGGACCAAAAACAGCCAGCTCTTTTTATCAATGCCCCTAATTTCTCTCTGCTTCTTTTCCGCAAAGACCAAAATCCACGCCATCAGAAGAACAACCACGGTTCTTATCGCCGTGCCGAGATTTGATTCAACGTCCTCTATGCCGATTTTTCCGAAAATCGATGTTAAGGCCGCAAAAACAGCGGAGAACATGGCATATACAAGCGAAGCTCCACTCCTTTTGTCGGCGGAGGAATTATCTGTTTTTTTCTTTTCTATCATAAGAAATGTTCCTGAGCCGATAAGAACCATACCTATTATTTTAACTGCGGTCAGCTTTTCTCTGAGAAAAATCAGGGCAAGTATCATTGTAAGTACCGTACTTGACTTATCGATTGGAGTTACCTTGTTTACGTCGCCGAGACGCAAAGCCTTAAAATAGCAAAGCCAAGAAGCCCCGGTGGACAGTCCCGATAAAATCAAAAATATAAACGTTTTGACGCTTATATCCTTTATTTCGGATGCTGATCCGACAATAAAAACCATCAGCCACGAAAACAACAGCACAACTATTGTGCGCAGAGCTGTGGCAAGATTTGAGTTGACGTTCCGTAAGCCGATTTTAGCAAGAATTGCCGTTATTCCGGCAAATCCGGCAGATAAAAATGCTAAAACGAGCCACATAAAAACACCTCTTATAAGCAGCTGTATAATTATTTGCCTGATTTTTCATTGTAAAAAAATCGCAGCGTTACGGTTTCGGTGTCATCAACGCTTGTTGCATCGGTTTTATAAGCCTTGTAACTTACAAGACAGCCGCCGTCGGTCCATACAACGTCTATATCTCCGTTCTCGTCTGCCATATCAACGACTTTTTTTCCGTTTCCGCGAGCGGACATAAGAAAAGGGGAGTACCGTCTGTAAACGGTCATATTCCATTCGCCCGAGCCCGGTTCGCTGTCTATTATAATAGTATGGCGCTTGTCATCCGATGTGGCTTTTTTTACGGTATCGGTGTATAATATTCCGTCAATTGTAATACCGGCAAGGCAAAGCATTATGCAAATTATTATCGAAAGCACTCTTAAAAAAATCCGTGTTCCTTTGCTTTTAAAACGGCCTCGGTGATTTTTAACAACAAGAAAGCATAAGACCGTGAAGCTGACGGCACATACTATAATAAGTATACCGATATAAGAAATAAGCCGCTTAGAGCCTATAAAAAGCGATGCGGAAAAGACCTCAAGAAGCAGGTCCGAGAGCATAAGTAAAAACGACGCCGTTCCGATTCCGAAAAATACTTTTTCCTCTGTTCGCATAAGTGCCTCCTTTGATTTTTATATACATTATATAGTTGTCAGCCTTTGCCGTCAACACAAAATCGGCGGAAACACCGCATCAAATCGGTTTTTTAAAACATTGACGCCGCAAAGTGTGGAATTATTAAAAAAACACCAAAATTACGGAAAAATATTCTCTTTTTATAGTTGACAACCGCAAAAACATATAGTAAAATGTCATTAAATAATGAGTGACAACTCAAATAATTGAAATAAGAGGGATTTAATTATGAAAAAGTTCTTAGCAGTATTGCTTTCCTTAGTGATGGCATTTTCATTCTGCCTCCCGGCTTTTGCTGAAGACACTACTGCAGGCGGCGGCGGAATCGGCGACATACTCGGCGGTATCACTCTTCCCGATGTTGATATAGGCGGAGCTGTCGATACCATTAAGCAGCTTGTCGGCATCATCATCAACAGCAACGGCAAGATGGATGAGGCTGTTATCGCAGAAATAATCACCATTCTTGGTAAACTTGCCAATAGCGGTAAAGTTACACCTGAGACTTTACTTAAAATTCTTAACGCTCTTACCAAGGGCGGCAATTCCGGCGGAAGCACTCCGAAACCCGACGCTCCGGCGGGCGGCTCCGTAAGAAGTGCTCTTGATTCTCTCACCAATGAACAAAGAAGCTATATAGCAGATGTTATTGAAAGCTACCTTCTCTCAGACTTCGATAACAATCCTTATATGCCCGATGCCGATGGCAATCCTACTGCTTACAACCCGGCAAAGGTTACGGCTCTTATCAATGCTATGAGCAGAATGGATTATGCCGACATCCAGAAGGTTCTTGATGAACTTCATGCTACTCAGCCGGCTCCCGAGGGAGAAGACGAGTATGTTCCCGCTCTTTCCGACGGCGCTTACGCTGCTCTTTCAGCCGAGGTTGTTCGTCAGGAAGAGGTTTCCAAGAACAATGCAGCAACTGCAGGCCCGACAGAGGCTACCACAAGTGCTATCGACGGCGTTAAGGGCTTCATCGGTAAGGCTTTTGAGATAATTAAGGGTCTCTTCGGCGGCGGAAGCAACGGCGGAGATCCAAACACAACAACCAAGAAGTCAACAACTTCTAAGGGCGGCTCTTCAACCACAAAAGGTAAGATTCCGCAGACCGGCGACGTTGCTCTCTTCTCAGTAGCAGGCGTAGCTGTGGCAGCAGGTATTGCTCTTGTTCTCACAAAGAAGAAAAAAGAGGATAAATAATTAACCCTGTAATTATTACAAGCGGCTTTGTAAAAGCAAAGCCGCTTGATTTTTTTTGCCGGATGTATTAAAATATAAATGTCTCAAGATTTAAAAGCAATATGAAAGGAACGGCACATTTTGTGCTTTTGCTTAATTTATGATACTGACGATCGATATCGGTAATACTAATATTACCTTCGGAGTGTTTGACGGCGATAAGCTGAGCTTTGTTTCGCGACTTGCTACCGAGCGTAACAGAACTGACGATCAGTTTGCCGTTGAATTTCTTGCCGTGTTTAAAATGCATGATTTGGAGTCGGCTGAAATTACCGGAGCTGTTTTAAGCTCTGTTGTTCCTGAGCTTACCGGGAAAATTAAAACAGCGGTTAATAAGGTGTGCGGCATTGAGTCTGTTATAATAGCCCCCGGTGTAAAAACAGGGCTTAATATTTTAATAGATAATCCGGCAGAGCTCGGTGCCGACCTTGTAGCAGGTGCAGTAGGAGCTATGGCAAGATATGAAATGCCCGCATTTGTCATTGACCTCGGCACAGCCACAAATATATGCAGTTGATGAGCATGGCGGCTATCACGGCGGCACAATAGCACCGGGTGTTGAAATCTCTATGAAAGCACTTTCGGGGCAGGCTTCTCTCTTACCGTCATTTTCACTTGCTTCTCCGCCGCATGCCTGTGCCACTAATACGATAGAGTGTTTGCAGTCGGGCATCATTTTCGGTACCGCAGATATGATTGACGGTATGCTTGACCGTTTTGCAAAACAGCTCGGTGAGCCGAAAACCATTGTTGCAACAGGTGGGCTTTCCTCCTATGTAATAGGATATTGCCGTCACAATATAATTCATGATGACAATCTTCTTTTATACGGGCTTAAAGCCATTTACGATAAAAACAGTAATTAACCGTAATTAAAAATTAAATATCGTATCCAGTTTTTACATAGTTTATTATTTTGCGTTGCATCCGCTCTGCGGAGCAGCAGCAAGGAGGATTATATATGTCAAAAACCACAAACAAGGCAAGGATGCAAAAAACCGTTCGCTTAGTCGAGCTGGCTCTCCTTACCGCAATCATCGCCGTTATGACCTTCACGCCGATAGGCTATTTGAAGCTCGGGCCGCTTGAACTGACACTTATTATGGTACCTGTTATCATAGGCGCAGTTACTTTAGGGCCTGCCGCAGGAGCCTTTTTGGGGCTCGTTTTTGGTGCATCGAGCTTTATTCAATGCTTTTCTCTGAGCGCATTCGGTGCGATACTTATTTCTATAAGCGTATTTAAAACGCTTGTTGTTTGCGTAGTTCCTCGCGTGCTTGCAGGTTGGCTCACAGGTCTCATTTTTAACGCCGTGACAAAAAAGACAAAAAAAGACGGCGCCAATTACCTTGTCGCGAGTATCTGCGGCTCGGCTTTTAATACTATCTTTTTCCTTGGATTTTTAGCTTTGTTGTTTATAAATACAACCTTTACACCAGAGCAGTCAGCCGCTCTCGGCGGAGCTGAATATTCTTACCACCGTTATAGGTATAGCGGCGGGAATCAACGCTCCAATTGAGCTTGTTGTGTGCGCCGTTCTCGGTTCTGCGATAGGTAAAGGCCTGTCTGTCGGACTCAAAAAAATCTAAGCAAAAATAAAGCGCTTTTAAGGATAACCCTTAAAGGCGCTTTTTCTCTCTTATAGATTATATTCTTGCTACGCCGGATTTTACGGCTGCGTCATAAACCGCTTTCGCAACGGTTTTCCCTATTCTGTCATCAAATGCTTTCGGTAAAATGTACTCGGCGGAAAGCTCATCATCAGAGACAAGCGAAGCTATCGCTCTTGCTGCGGCTACCTTCATTTCCTCGTTTATTTCGGAAGCTCGGCAGTCAAGTGCTCCGCGGAAGATTCCGGGGAACGCAAGTACATTGTTGATTTGGTTGGGATAATCGCTTCTGCCCGTGCCGACAACGGCGGCACCTGCGGCTTTTGCCTTATCGGGCAGTATTTCCGGAACAGGATTTGCCATGGGGAGTACGATGGGATTTTCAGCCATGGAGGCAATCATTTCTTCTGTTACGATTCCGGGAGCCGAAACGCCTATAAATATGTCTGCCCCCTTGAATGCGTCGGCAAGTGAACCGCTCTTGTGCTCCTTATTCGTGATTTTCGCGATTTCCCTCTGTGCGGGATTCAGCTTTTCATCGCCGTCACAAATAATGCCGCGACTGTTGCACATAATTATATTTTTGATTCCCTGACTTATGAGCAGCTTTGCAATGGCTATGCCTGCCGCGCCCGCACCGGAAAAGACGGCCGTACAGTCCTTGAGCTCTTTTTTAACGACTCTGAGCGCATTTATTATTGCTGCGGCAACAACTACCGCTGTGCCGTGCTGATCGTCATGGAAAATCGGAATATCTGTTTTCTCCTTGAGTTTGCGTTCTATTTCAAAGCATCTCGGAGCAGCAATGTCCTCAAGATTTATTCCGCCGAAGCTGCCGGCGAGGAGAGAAATACAGTTTACAATCTCGTCAACATCCTTTGAACGCACACAGAGCGGTATGGCGTCAACGTCTCCGAATTCCTTAAAGAGAACGCATTTGCCCTCCATTACGGGCATACCGGCTTCGGGCCCTATGTCTCCGAGTCCGAGAACCGCCGTTCCGTCCGTTACAACGGCCACGGTATTCCAACGCCTTGTGAGCTCATAAGACTTGCTTATGTCCTTTTGTATTTCAAGGCACGGCTGTGCTACACCGGGTGTGTAGGCGAGCGATAGCGCGTCCTTACTGTCTGCTTTGGCGCGTGTTTTGATTTCTATTTTTCCGTGCCATTCATAATGTTTTTTGAGAGATTCCTTAGCGTAATCCATTTTTTTCAGGCCTTTCCGGCTACAACTTTAATTAAGGCGGATGTCTTATGTAGCCTGATAAGACATTCGCGGCAGAATTATTCGGACTTTTTACGGCAAGTTAATACAACGGCGGCGATGCATATAAAAGCACCGGCAAGAACGCAGATGAAATAGGCGGTAAAGAATTCCCTGTTAAAGAAGAATCCTAAAAGTGCCGTAAATATTGCAACAAAAATCAAATATATGCCGAATATTCTGCACAGCTTTTTTTGTATCGAAATTATTCCTCAGCTCATTGTCGGGCGAGGCGCTTCCGACGACAAAATTCTCCGCTTTGCCGCTCACCATCGGAATTCCAAGTCCCAAAAAGAGCAAACCTATTGCTATTGAAATTACCTTCATTACCCATCAACCTCTACTTTTGTATACGCATTAAAAATATATTTTAACATTTTTGCTTTTTGTTGTAAATGTGCAATCTAAATAAAAACCATGGAATTTGGGCTGAGTATATTCATCTTGCAGCACAGTAGTGGCATTTTATCTCGGATTCTGATATTTTAAGCAAGTGAAAGCCCGGCACAAAGCATCGGCCGAAAAAACGATTGTAAAATCGTACAAAAACCGCCGCGCCGAACCGCTTAATTTGTTTATGGCTATAAATGTTAAAATAATAACAATTTACCATTGACAAACATTTAACAATAAGCTATGATTTTATCAGTAAGTAATTACTGATAGTGAGGTCAAAGATATGCGAGAGCAGGCTTTGCCTGTCCGTGAAATATCAAGGCAGGCACTTTATAGATTACCTTTTTATTTGTCATATCTCAAAAAGGCGGAGGCTGACGGGGTATTGTATATATCCGCGCCGAAGGTGGCGGCAGACCTTGACCTTAATGAGGTTCAAGTAAGAAAGGACATTGCAAAGGTAAGCTCCTGTGCGGGGAAGCCTAAAATCGGGTATGAGACCGCGAAGCTTATAAAGGATTTGGAAAAATTCCTCGGCTACGACAACACAACCGATGCCGTTGTAGTAGGAGTCGGAAGTCTCGGCAGCTCGCTTTTACATTACGACGGATTTTCCGAATGCGGGTTTCGTATAGTTGCGGGATTTGACGCGGTAAACTTTGACGAAGAGCCGTTCAAAAAAGGAAAAGCCCGTCTTTCCCATGCGAAAGCTCGGCGAGCTTTGCGAAAGACTCAAGGTGCATATAGCGGTTATAGCTGTGCCGGCGGACAGTGCTCAGGATGTTTGCGACGAGCTTGTCAAAAGCGGAATACTTGCAATTCTTAATTTCACTCCGGTTCATCTTACGGCAGGTCCGGGCATACTTATACAGAATATGAATATTGCTTCGGCTTTGGCGGTTCTTTCCTCTCATATCAGAAAAGAACTTTTGTAAATTTTGTAATATCTGAAAAGGAGATTATATACCTATGGAAACTCAAAACAAGCATGAGATTGTCGATTCGGTAGAAAAACTCGAAGCCCTTCTCGCAAGAGTCAGAGAGGCAGAAAAGATTTTTGCGACTTATTCTCAGGAGCAGGTCGATAAGATCTTTAAAGCGGCGGCTATCGCAGCAAACAAAGCGAGAATCCCGCTTGCCAAAATGGCTGTTGAAGAGACGGGAATGGGCGTAGTCGAAGATAAGATAATCAAAAACCACTATGCCGCAGAATATATCTACAATGCATATAAAAATACAAAGACATGCGGTGTAATAGAGGAAGACAGCGCATTTGGTATGAAAAAGGTTGCAGAGCCGATAGGTGTTGTTGCGGCGGTTATCCCCACCACCAACCCTACATCTACCGCAATTTTCAAGACCTTGATTTGTCTTAAAACCAGAAACGGCATTATTATAAGCCCACACCCGAGAGCGAAAAAGTCCACAATAGAGGCTGCAAAAATCGTTCTTGAAGCGGCAGTTAAAGCCGGTGCTCCGGAGGGCATAATAGGCTGGATAGACGTTCCGTCGCTTGATATGACAAATCTTCTTATGCAGGAGGCCGATATAATACTTGCTACGGGCGGCCCCGGAATGGTTAAAGCCGCATATTCGTCGGGCAAACCGGCTCTCGGCGTCGGTCCGGGCAATACCCCCGCAATTATTGATGATACCGCCGACATAGTTTTGGCTGTAAACTCCATAATCCATTCGAAAACCTTTGACAACGGTATGATTTGTGCTTCCGAGCAGTCGTGCATCGTACACGAAAAAATATATAAAAAGGTTAAGGACGAATTTTTATATCGCGGTTGCTATTTCCTTAAAAAGGATGAGCTTGATAAGGTAAGAAAGACTATTATCATAAACGGCGCGCTTAACGCAAAGATAGTCGGTCAACCGGCATATAAGATAGCTGCACTCGCAGGCGTTACAATCCCCGAAACAACAAAGGTCTTGATAGGCGAGGTTGAGAGTGTTGACATTTCCGAGGAATTTGCTCACGAAAAGCTCTCTCCCGTGCTTGCCATGTATAAGGCTAAGGACTTTGAGGACGCACTTTCAAAGGCTGAGCATCTTATAGCCGACGGCGGCTACGGTCACACCTCATCCGTATATCTTAATGCTGTTACCGAAAAGGATAAGCTTGCCGAATTCTCCGAGAGGATGAAAACCTGTCGTATACTTGTTAATACACCTTCTTCACAGGGCGGTATCGGTGACCTTTACAACTTCAAGCTTGCTCCGTCGCTTACACTTGGCTGCGGTTCTTGGGGCGGCAACTCGGTTTCCGAGAATGTCGGCGTAAAGCATCTCATCAATATCAAAACTGTTGCAGAAAGAAGGGAAAATATGCTTTGGTTCCGCGCTCCGCAGAAAGTATATTTCAAAAAAGGCTGCCTTCCCGTTGCTCTCAATGAGCTTCGTGACGTTATGGGTAAGAAAGGCGTTTATAGTAACTGACTCGTTCCTTTATAATAACGGTTATACAAAGCCTGTTGAGGATAAGCTTGACGAACTTGGTATTCAGCACACTTGCTTCTCGGAGGTTGCTCCCGACCCGACTCTCCAGTGCGCTCGCAAGGGTACCGATATGATGCGTCACTTTGAGCCCGATACAATTATCGCAATCGGCGGCGGTTCCGCAATGGATGCAGCAAAAATTATGTGGGTAATGTATGAGCATCCGGATGTTGACTTCTCTGATATGGCTATGGACTTTATGGATATCCGCAAGAGAGTTTATACATTCCCGAAGATGGGTGAGAAAGCATATTTCATAGCTGTACCCACCTCGGCAGGTACAGGCTCGGAGGTTACTCCTTTTGCGATAATCACAGATGCCGACACCGGCGTTAAATGGCCGCTTGCCGACTATGAGCTTATGCCCAATATGGCAATAGTCGATGCCGATATGATGATGAATGCTCCGAAAGGTCTGACTTCGGCTTCAGGTATCGACGCCGTTACACACTGCCTTGAGGCTTATGCTTCGGTAATGGCTACCGATTACACCGACGGTATTGCAATTCGCGCTCTTCAGATGATATTTGAATATCTTCCGAGAGCATATGATAACGGCCCCAATGACCCTGTAGCACGTGAAAAGATGGGCAATGCCGCTACTATGGCAGGTATGGCTTTTGCCAACGCTTTCCTCGGCGTATGCCACTCCATGGCACATAAGCTCGGCGCATTCCACCATCTTCCTCACGGTATAGCCAACGCTCTTTTAATAGATTATGTTCTTCGCTTCAATGCCGCCGAGGTTCCTACGAAGATGGGTACCTTCCCGCAGTATGACCATCCGCACACACTTGAAAGATATTGTGAGGTTGCCGACGCTCTCGGTGTAAAGGGCAAGAATAACGAAGAGAAGCTTGACAATCTTATTAAGAAAATAGATGAGCTCAAGGACCGCATAGGAATTAAGAAGAGCATCAAGGAATACGGCGTTGATGAAAAATACTTCCTTGACACACTTGACCAAATGGTTGAACAGGCATTTAACGATCAGTGCACGGGTGCTAACCCCAGATATCCGCTTATGAGCGAAATCAAAGAGATGTACCTTAAAGCATATTACGGTAAATAAGGGAGGATTATTTTATGGAACTCAAAAAAGTTATTGCAGTCAGAACGGCAAAAACAGTTTACAGAGACGGTGACAAAGCCATTAAGGTTTTCGGTGACGAATACAAAAAATCCGATATTTTAAACGAGGCCTTGAATCAGGCACGTGTTGAAGAAACCGGTATTCCTATGCCGAAGCTCATAGAGGTTTGCAAGCTTGACGGCAAATGGGCAATTGTTTCAGATTATATCGAAGGCAAAACTCTTCAGCAGCTTATGGACGAAAATCCTGCTAAGACAGAGGAATATCTTGACCTCTTTGTTGATATCCAAATGAGCATTTTGGCTAAGACCTGCCCTATGCTCAACAAGCTCAAGGATAAAATGCAGGGTAAAATATCTCAGACCGACCTTGACGCAACAACACGTTATGACCTTCACACACGTCTTGCCGGTATGCATACCCATAACAAGGTTTGCCACGGTGATTTCAGACCGAGTAACATTATTATCGGCAATGACGGCGTGAATTACGTAATTGACTGGGCGCACGTAACACAGGGTAACGGAGCGGCCGATGCCGCAAGAACGTATCTTCTTTTCTGCCTCAGAGGCGATCAGAAGCTTGCCGATAAGTATCTCGATTTGTTCTGCAAAAAAGACCGATACCGCAAAGCAGTATGTTCAGAAATGGCTTCCTATCGTAGCGGCTTCGCAGAGCGTTAAGGGGAATCCCGAAGAGAGAGATTTCCTCTTGAGATGGGCAGATGTAGTAGATTACGAATGATTCTTTTCGGCGATTTTTCGCGATAAATTCACTTTGCTCACCCTCTTGCGTACCTTAGTACGCGTCGGGGCACGCAAAGCAAATTTCTCATCGAATCTCGCCGAAAATAATACTTTAAGGTTTGATTTTCCGCGATAAATTCACTTTGCTCACTCTCTTGTGTACCTTAACAGGCGCCGGGAGAGTCTGAACAAATCTCGCTAAAGTTGTGCTTAAAACAAAAAAATAACTACAAACAGGTACGGCTTGAATACTTCTTTCCGTACCTGTTTGCGAAATAAGAATTTTCCGAAAAAACCTATATACTTTTTATTTAAGTTTTGGTAAAATGAATTAAAGTAAAATTCATATGCAAAGTTTTACGGGAAAGGGATTGTAATAATATGAAAGTAGTAGTTTGCATCGGCAGCTCCTGCCACCTTAAGGGTTCGCGTGAAGTCGTTGAAAAGCTTCAGAACCTCATAAACGACAATGACCTGAAAGACAAAGTCACTCTCAGCGGAAAGTTTTGTATGGGTAACTGCCAAAACGGCGTCAGCGTTACCGTAGACGGGGAGCTGTTCTCCGTTTCTCCCGATACCGTTGAGGAATTCTTTAAAACCAACGTGCTTGACAAACTGTCATAAAAATCTTGCGTCGCAAGGAAAAAGGTGTATAATATGGCGGGGTACATAAAGCTTAAAAAATCAAACTGTAAAAACTGCTATAAATGTATCAGGAATTGTCCTGTCAAATCTATCAGTTTTTCGGCCGATCAGGCGCAGATCGTTGAGGATGAGTGTATTCTCTGCGGTATGTGCTTTGTCGCTTGTCCGCAAAATGCCAAAATCATACGCGACGACGTCTATAAGGCAAAGGAATTGTTGTCCGGTGACAGTGAGGTCTATGTTAGTCTTGCACCGTCATTTATTGCCAATTACGACGTGTCGTTTACCGCGATGAAAAAAGCACTTATGTCGCTCGGCTTTGCCGGTGTTGAAGAAACGGCGGTCGGAGCCGCAATAGTAAAGGACGAGTACGACAGAATAGTTGACGGTGAAAAGCAGGATGTTGTTATTTCGACCTGCTGCCATACCGTAAATCTCTTGGTACAAAAGCATTTCCCCGATGTAATACCCTATCTTGCCAAAGTGGTATCCCCAATGCAAGCGCATTGTACGAAACTTAAAAAAGAGCATCCGGGGGCTAAAACAGTATTTATAGGTCCGTGCATATCAAAAAAGGCAGAGGCCGAGGAGTATCCCGGCACGGTTGACTGTGTGCTGACATTTGAAGAGCTTTCCGGTTGGCTTGCCGAAACCGATACTGTTTTGGCGCAGGAGCCTGATGATGACGGAGTAGAAAAGGGGAAAACGAGGTTTTTCCCGACCTCCGGCGGAATTCTCAAAACAATGCTTTGTGATAACGACGATTACACGTATATGTCGATTGACGGTATGTCGTCTTGCATCCATGCCGTAAAGGATATTGAAAAAGGTAATATACACCATTGCTTTATAGAGATGTCTGCGTGTCCGGGGAGCTGTATAGGCGGTCCGGCTATGGAGAAAAATCACCGCGCTCCGGTGCGTGATTATATAACCGTGCGTCGCTTTGCCGAAGACGCGGGCGACAATGATTTTAAATATGACGCCTTGAGTGAAAACGAGCTTTCAAAAAATCTTATTTATCTTGCTTCACCGCGCAATATGGCAGGCAGCAGAGCGATAGAGGAGATACTTCGCAAAATGGGTAAGCAAAAGCCGGAGGATGAGCTTAACTGCGGTTCGTGCGGCTATAATACCTGTCGTGAAAAGGCTCAGGCGGTTTTTGAGGGCAAGGCGAATCTCGAGATGTGCCTTCCTTTCCTTAAGGATAAAGCAGAAAAATTTTCCGACAATATACTCAACAATACTCCCAACGGCATACTCATTTTAAATGAGGATATGGTGGTTCAGCAGATAAATGCAGCGGCAAGGGAGATTATGAACATTCGTTATGCTTCGGATGTTGTGGGTGAGCCGGTTGTGCGTATTTTGGAGCCTTTTGATTTTATAGATGTTCTTTCAAACGGCAGGGATATTCACGAAAAACGCGTATACCTCGCCGAATATAAAAAATACATTGAAGAAACAATAGTATACGACCATGTCTACCATATACTTATGTGCATTATGCGCGACGTTACCGCCGAGGAGACAGAAGAGAAAAAGGCGGAGCTTAGCCGTCAAACAATAGAAATAACGGATAAGGTCGTCGAAAAGCAAATGCGCATAGTTCAGGAGATAGCTTCTCTGCTTGGCGAGACTACCGCCGAGACAAAGATAGCCCTCACTAAGCTTAAGGAGTCGTTGAAGGATGAATAATCTTTGCACGGACATAGGCCATATGAGTCTTACCAAGTACGGCGAGGAGCTGTGCGGCGATATGGTGGAGGTTATAGAGCAGGGCGATGACGATTATGTTGTTGTGCTTGCGGACGGGCTCGGCTCCGGTGTAAAAGCAAATATTCTCTCTACTTTGACTTCGAAAATAATATCCACCATGATTGCAAATAATATGCCGCTTGAAATGTGTGTTGATACAATAGCGAAAACACTGCCTATATGTTCGGTACGTCAGGTGGCATACAGCACTTTTACAATAGTGCGTGTAATAGACAACAAAGAGGCAGAAATAGCCCAATACGACAATCCGCATGTCATTCTGCTGCGCGACGGAAAAAATCTTGTGTATCCCGAGAGCGCAGTGGAAATCGACGGTAAGATGATATATAAATCGAAAATATCGTTAAAGCTTAACGATACGCTCATTTTTACGAGTGACGGAGCGGTTTATGCCGGTATTGGTGAAATATGAATTTCGGTTGGCAGCGCGACCAGATAATCGAGTTTATGGAGGAATATTATCGCCCCGATTTTACGGCTAAAACGCTTTCATCATTACTGCTTGACCAGTGTGATAAACTATATGGCGGAAGGCCCGGTGACGATACAACCGTTTGCGTTGTCAAAATCCGCGAGAGAAAATCCGTGAATCTTCTCATGGGACCGCCGAGGAACCCTGCAGATGTCAATAAAATGATGTCGTTGTTTTTCGGCAAGACCGGCAAGCATATTGTATGCGGCGGAACAACTTCAACTCTTGCGGCGGATTTTTTGGGCAAAGAGGTTAAGACGGATTTAAAATATCTCGACCCCGAAATACCGCCTATCGCCGAAATTGACGGCGTCGATTTGACGACCGAGGGTGTAATTACAATGAGCCGAGTGCTTGAATACGCCAAGAGTTATCTAAATGACGATGATATTTACGCCGACTGGAGCGTCCGTGCGGACGGTGCGTCGCAGATAGCGCGCATACTTTTCCAGGAGGCGACTGATATAAATTTCTGTCGGAACTGCAATAAATCCGGCACATCAAAATCCAAATCTTCCCATAAACTTTAACATCAAGATGCAGCTTGTTACAGAGCTTTCGGAGTATCTGAAAAAAATGGGTAAACGAATCAAAGTAAGCTATTTTTAACAAAGGGTGAATTGAATGAGAAAATTTGATACGAAGGTACAGCTTTTAAAATACAAGGTCCTTCGTGAGGTCGCAAGAATAGCCTTTGACGAGGGAGAGTTTTCCCTTGCCAACAATTTCAATGATATTGCAAAGACCGTAACGAGTGACAAGGCAACTATGCGCTGCTGTATATACAAGGAGCGTGCAATAGTTGCCGAGCGTATAAAGCTCGCCTGCGGAGGTAACAGAGCAAATCCGAACATAATAGAGGTTATAGATATAGCCTGCGACGAATGTCCTGCCAGCGGTTATCAGGTATCACACGACTGCCGTGGCTGTATCGCACACCGCTGTGAGAGTGCCTGCCGCAAGGGAGCCATTTCCTTTGACGAAAATCAGAAAGCGCATATTGACAAAACAAAGTGCGTAAACTGTGGTCAGTGTGCCAAGGTTTGTCCGTACAGCGCAATTTCAAACTATACAAGACCGTGTGAAAAGGCGTGCAAAATAAAGGCTATTTCTATGGCAGACAGCGAAGAAAATCCCGCTCAGATTGATAACAATAAATGTATAAACTGCGGCGCCTGCTCTTATGCATGCCCGTTCGGCGCAATTATGGACAAGTCGTTTATACTTGATGCGATTAGGATTTTAAAAGACAGTAATAAAGGCGACGGTTTTAATGTGTATGCAGTTGTGGCTCCGTCGATAGCGAGTCAGTTTGTGTATGCGAAGCTCGGTCAGGTTGTGACCGCGATTAAAAAGCTCGGCTTTTACAGCGTGGTTGAAGCTGCTCTCGGTGCCGATATTGTAGCATACAGCGAATCAAAAGAGCTTGCCGAAAAAGGTTTCCTTACAAGCTCTTGCTGTCCGGCGTTTGTTGACTATGTAAAGAAGTTCTATCCGAAGCTTACCGAGAACATTTCACACAATCTGTCTCCCATGGCGGCGATTGCAAAATATATAAAAGAGACCGACGAGACCGCGAAGGTTATATTTATAGGCCCTTGTACGGCAAAAAAAGCCGAGGCGAAACAGGAAAGAGTCGCACAGTATGTCGACTGCGTTCTCACCTTTGAGGAGCTTCAGGCTCTCATAGACTCGCGTGATATAGAGCTTACCGAGCTCCCTGAGGACGTCCTTGACAATGCTTCCTATTACGGCAGAATATTTGCACGAAGCGGCGGCGTTTCGGAGGCTGTCGGCCAGGCAATCAAGGAGCAGAATATAGATTTCACCGTTGATCCGCTTCCGTGCGACGGCATAGAAGAATGCAAAACGGCTCTTTTGAAAGCGTCGCGAGGAATCCTTAAAAATAACTTTATCGAGGGTATGGCGTGTGTCGGCGGATGTATCGGCGGCGCAGGCTGTCTTACCCATGAGGCAAAAGATAAAAACGAGATAGACAAATACGGTAAAGAAGCTCTTGAGAAGAGCATAGGCGACGCATTGAGTCAGCTTTAAACATCGAGCTTCAGGAACGCAGGGAAATTTCCCTGCGTTCCTTTTGTATAAATATGATTTTTCTTCCAATAATTACCTTACGAAAGGATGAAAAACATATGAAATCAAAAACAGAAAAGCTTATTCGAAGATTTGAAATATCGTTAGCCGCAGCATTTGTCATAACGTCGATTTTCAGCTTTGTGTCATTTGCCGCGTCGTGCAGCGACGTAAGACGCGACGTTTTGCGTATGCATGTAATAGCTAATTCCGACAGCGACGAGGACCAAATGCTGAAGCTTAAGGTGCGCGATGCCGTGCTCAATGAAGGGGAGGAGATATTTGACGGTTCTTTGACAAGTGCGAATGCCGAAAAGCTGCTTATTCCGCAAAAGGAGCGGCTTGAAGAGACGGCGCGCGAGGTAATACGTAAAAACGGCTTCGATTATGATGTAAGGCTCGAAATAGGTAAGGACTTTTTTTCAACGCGAACTTATGATGATCGTATAACTTTGCCTGCCGGTGAATATGAGGCCGTGCGCGTCATAATAGGAGAGGGGAAAGGCAAAAATTGGTGGTGCGTTATGTTTCCGCCTATGTGTCTGCCCGCAGCCGAGTCATCCGATGATGCGGAGCTCCAAGACATTTTATCAGAGGACGAGCTTAAAGTTGTAGAAAGTAACCCAAAATTTGAACCTCGGTTTAAAATTATAGAGATTTATGAGAAATTAACGCAGAAATTGAAATAAGACTTTTAATATCCTTTTATTTTTGTTATAATTACTACAATGGTAATTTCTGAGATAAAAGGATATTATTTATTGCGAAAGGGTTATTGGAAATGCTTAAATACAATATTATTCCCAAGCCGAATAACTATACTTCAAAGGACGGTACATATGTAATTTCTTCAAATACCGAGGTCCTTTGCTCACCCGAGTTTGTTTCTGCGGGTAGATATTTGACCGATTATCTCAGAACAAAGCCCGTAAAAGGTGAGGGTGCAATTAAATTTCAAAAGGTAGCCAGAATGGAAAACGAGGCTTACTCTATTTCGGTTTCCACAGACGGTATAATGATAAAGGCTTCATCTTCTTCCGGTGCATTTTATGGGGCTGTCACGCTGAAAACCATAATAATGCAGGCCGAAAAAACAGACGGCAGGGCAGTTATAAACGGACTTTACATAAGCGATAAGCCTGCATTTAAATATCGCGGATTTATGCTTGACGAGTGCCGCCACTTCTTCGGCACGGAAGCCGTAAAAAAATTGCTTGACAATATGGCAATGCTGAAATTAAATAAGTTCCATTGGCATCTTTCCGATGACCAGGGTTTCAGAATAGAGAGTAAATTATTCCCGAAGCTCAACGAAATAGGCTCTAAACGTGAATATGCCGGGCTTGAGGGACTCGGCTTAAAGCACCGCGGCGGAGAATATTTTTATTACTATAAGCAGGATGAAATAAAGAATATTGTGGCGTACGCCGCAAAGCTTAATATAGAGGTTATTCCCGAAATTGATTTGCCGGGTCATGCTTCGGCTCTGCTTGCCGCATATCCGGAATTTGCCTGTAAGCCGCGTGAATTCAAGCCAACCTGCGAAAACGGTATATTTGACGCTGCAATTTGCCCGGGAAACGAAGAAGCGTATGATTTCATTGACAAGCTGTTTTCCGAGATTTGTCCGCTCTTTACAAGCACACATTTCCATATAGGCGGAGACGAGGCCTCAAAGGGGCACAAAATATGGGATGATTGTCCTAAGTGCCGTGCGGCAAAAGAGAAAAACGGTCTTAAAAACTCAAAGGAGCTTCAGGGCTACTATATGACTCGCATAGGCGAGATTCTTAAAAATACGGCAAAACACCCATTGCCTGGAACGATTGCATCAATGACAGCTTTTCTCCTGATATTACGTGTCAGTATTGGCTGCCGTCAAATTCGGGCGAGGTCAAAAGGCAGTCATATAAGCGTGATATTATTCTTTCTCCCACGGCGTACTTTTACTTTGACTGCAAATATTCTGTTATATCGCTTAAAAAAGTGTATAAATATAATACCGTTAAATCCGGGTTCGGAAAATCCGGGCAGCGCGTAATAGGCATAGAAGCCGAAATGTGGACTGAATGGGTAGATTCGGAGCGTGCATTGGAGTTTTCCGTCTATCCGCGTATTTTGGCACTATCCGAGGTTGCGTGGACAAATCTTGAAAACAGAAGATACAAGGACTTTTTAAGAAGACTTGAGTGGTATAAAACTTATCTTCGCAAAAAAGGCGTAAACTATTCAAGGGTAACCGGTAAAAGCGGTATTTCCGTGAGCAAAACAATATATCACATGGGTGAAGACGGCAAGGAATTCAAGCTCAGCGAAAAACGCAGAGAAGCGGAAAACTGAGTATTTTAAAGGGGAAAAAATTTGAGTATTACTAATTATCTGACCTTTGCAGGCGGTCTCGGCTTGCTTTTGTACGGTATTAAGCTGATGGGCGAGGGACTTGAGCTTGCAGCCGGGTCACGTCTTAAGCATTTACTTGAAAAAATGACAAAAAACCGCTTTCTTGCGGTACTTGTCGGCTTTCTCATAACAACGCTTATACAAAGCTCCTCGGCAACCACGGTTATGGTTGTGGGCTTTGTTAATACGGGCCTTATGAATTTAACGCAGGCGATAGGCGTTATTATGGGTGCAAATATCGGTACCACAACCACAAGCGTTCTTGTTTCGCTGAATCTTACCGGGATAGCTCCGATAGCTATATTTATAGGCGCATTTATGATTCTTTTTTGCCAAAAAGAATTCGCTGAAATATGTCGGGCAGGCACTCGCCGGTTTCGGCATGCTGTTTATGGGTATGGAGCTTATGCAAACCGCCATGGATCCGCTTAAGGATTCCGAGGTTTTCCGCAACTGGATTATAAATGCGGACAATCCTCTTGTAGGCATACTCATAGGCGCTGGAGTTACGGGCGTTATACAGAGCTCTGCGGCAAGCGTAGGCATACTTCAGGCTCTCGCATCGCAGGGGCTTGTGCCGCTTTCGTTCGCGGTATATATTATTTTCGGTCAGAATATAGGTACCTGTGTTACCGCGCTTCTTTCGACAATCGGAACAAAGACAAATTCAAAACGTACCGCGGTTATGCACATTCTCTTTAATGTAATCGGCACGGTTGTTTTTGTTGTCATATCTACGTTCCTTCCGTTTACAAAGTGGATACAGGCTATGAGTGACAACGTGATGATGCAGATATCGCTCGTTCATATCATATTTAACGTAGTGAGCACCATAATAATGTTCCCGTTTGCCGGCGCCCTTGTAAAGCTTTCCTGCATTCTTGTCCCCGACAAAAAGGGTAAAGAGGATGACGGAATGCACCTTCAGTTTATTGACGAGAGAATGCTCAACACCCCTCCGCTTGCCGTAGTGCAGGTGGGAAAAGAGGTCCTTCGTATGGCTGCTTTGGCAAGACGCAATTTCGATATTGCGTCAAGCGACCTTATAAACAAGGAAATTAAGCATTTTGACGAAGTAAATCACACCGAAAAGATTATCAATTATCTCAATCACAATATAACGCCCGTGCTGGTCAAGATAAACTCTCTTGATTTAAGCTATAAGGACGCTAAATATATCGGTCGACTGTTCCATGTTATAAACGACATAGAGCGCATAGGCGACCACGCGACAAACCTTGAGGAAGCCGCCTTGTCGCGTGTAAATGAAAATATAGAGCTTTCAGAGGAGGGTGAAAAAGAGTTAAAAACTATGCATAGTACCGTCATTTCGCTGATTGACGGCTCGGTAGATGCTTTTTCGGAGCAAAATCTGAGTGTACAAACGGCGGAAAGACTCAATTCCCTTGAGGCGCAGGTTGATAAAATGCAGGAGACTTTTGAGCAAGCTCATATTGACAGGCTCAACAGTCACGAATGTACAACCCGTGCGGGAATGCTGTTTATAAACACAATAACAGACTTTGAACGTGTGGCAGACCATGCAATTAACATAGCCTGGAGCGTTCAGAGCAAACCTAAAACAAAAATACCGGAAGTTTTACCGGTGACAGATACAGAAAATTAAGGAGTATATCTAATGTCAGATTATATTTTAAGCTGCTGCTCCACGGCAGATCTTTCACAGGAGCATTTTGATAAAATCGGAGTGCATTATGTTTGCTTTCACTTCAATATGGACGGTAAGGAGTATCCCGATGACCTCGGTAAATCAATGTCGTTCGCCGAGTTCTACAAGAGAATAGCCGACGGAGCCGAGCCTACCACTTCCCAGGTCAACGTCGGTCAGTTTAAGGAGTATTTTACAGAGTTCTTAAAGGACGGCAAGGATATTCTTCACGTCTCTCTTTCAACCGGACTTTCGGGCGTATATAATTCCGCCTGCATTGCGCGTGACGAGCTCCTCGAAGAGTACCCCGACAGAAAAATATATATAGTAGACTCTCTCGGTGCTTCCTCCGGCTACGGTCTTTTAATGGACACTTTGGCAGAGCTTAAAAACAGCGGCAAGAGTATAGAAGAGGTTCGTGATTTTGCCGAGGAGCGTAAGCTCAATGTTCATCATTGGTTCTTTTCTACCGACCTTACAAGCTATTATCGCGGCGGCAGAATAACAAAGACCGCGCAGATTTTCGGCACAATGCTCAACATATGTCCTCTCCTCAATATGGATAATAACGGCAAGCTAATACCGAGAACAAAGTACCGCGGAAAGAAAAAGGTTATTGAAGAGATAGTTAATCGTATGGTCGAGCACGCAGATGGCGGTCTTGATTACAGCGGCAGTGCTACATTTCCGAATCCGCCTGCTATGATGACGCAAGAGCCGTTGCCGACCTTGTTGAGTCAAAATTCAAAAAGCTCAACGGCAAGGTCGAAATCAACAGCGTTGGCACCGTTATCGGCTCACATACGGGCCCCGGTACCGTTGCGCTCTTCTTCTTCGGCGACAAGAGAGTAGACTGATATAATTTAACCGCTCATTTCGGCGCAGTATAGGGCAGTATTGTCTTATACCGCGCCGATTTTTGTTTTATATCGACAAGTTGCCGTATTCGTGTTAAAATACATATGAAGGTGAAACTATGCAAAAGATACTTATAATTGAAGACGATAAGGTTATAGCGAGAACCCTTAAAGAGCATCTTTGCAAATGGGATTATGATGCGGATTTTGTTGTTGACTTTAAAAATATAACCGAACAGGTAGTGTCGTTTGCGCCGCAGCTTATACTCCTTGATATATCTCTGCCGTATTTTAACGGATTTTACTGGTGCGGCGAAATACGCAAGTTTTCAAATGTGCCTATAATATTTATTTCCTCGGCAAGCGACAAAATGAATATAGTTATGGCTGTTAATATGGGCGGTGACGATTTTATATCCAAACCGTTCGATTTGAGCGTTCTCACTGCAAAGGTGCAGGCGGTAATGCGCCGCACGTATTCTTTTTCGGGGACAACGTCGGTTATCGAACACGGCGGTGCAATACTCAACCTCAATGACGCGACGATAGATTTTAACGGCAAAAAAAACCGAGCTTACGAAAAATGAGTTTAAAATTTTGCAGTTGCTTATGGAGAATTCGGGCAAGGTTGTCCCGCGCGATATGATTATGGATAAGCTTTGGGAAAGCGACAGCTTTATTGACGACAACACACTCACGGTAAATATGACGCGGCTTCGCAAAAAGCTTGAAGATGCCGGGCTTTGCGACTTTATAGTTACCAAAAAGGGTCTCGGTTATATAGTCAGGTAGGTTTTATGAAAGATTGGTTTAAAGCACTTTTCGGATATACGATGGGCAATATCTTGTCCGTATTATCATTTGTATTTGCAGCGGCGGTATTTTATACGGTGTTCTGGCTTTACGGAGTGGAAACGGAGCCGGTGCTGTATGCGACGCTTATTTCCGCCGTAATTCTTTTGATTGTATTTGTTCTGCGTTTTTCCTCGGTATACAAAAAGCATAAGAGACTTGAAAAAATTAAAAACGACGCAGAGTATGCCGTTCTTAAATTGCCGGATTATAATGACCCAATAAAAAAGGACCTTGCCGATATTGCCGAAAAGATGTCCGCACTCAAAACAGATGCCGAAACACGTATGAATCGCAAATACAGCGATTCGGCGGACTATTTTACTCTCTGGGCGCATCAGATAAAAACTCCCATAGCCGCTATGAGGCTGCTGTTGCAAACAAGCGACTCTCCGGAAAACGACGAGCTTGAAGAGCAGCTTTTTAAAATAGAGCAATATGTTGAAATGGTGCTTCAGTACATCCGTTCCGACAGCATCTCTTCCGACCTCGAAATCAAAAGCTATGATTTAGGCGGAATAGTCAGAGCGGCGGTAAAAAAATACAGAAAGCAGTTTTTGCGTAAAAAAACAAAGATTGTTGTGGGCAATGTTGATTGCAAGGTGTTGACGGATGAAAAATGGTTGTCGTTTGTAATTGAACAGCTTATTTCAAATGCGTTGAAATATACGTCCGAGGGTGAAATCAATATTTATTTGGATGAAAATACTGCGAAAACGCTTGTCATTTCCGATAACGGTATCGGAATAAGACCTGAGGATTTACCGCGTATTTTTGAAAAGGGCTTTACCGGATTTAACGGCAGAGAGGATAAAAAATCTACGGGGAATAGGACTTTTTCTCTGCAAAAAGATACTTACAAAGCTCTCCCACACAATTACGGTGACCTCCGAGGTGGGAAAGGGGACTGCGGTCAAACTTGGTCTTGACACCGTCAGCCTCGGAGTGGAATAACGCTACCTTACATAAATGTAAGCTTAAAAGGGGAATTGTAAGCCTTTTCGATGGCTTGCGATTCTCCGTTTTGATATACTGAACGTGCAATAAACAAAGGGATACATTCGGTACGTAAAATCACGCCGAAAAAGAAAAGTTATTCGGTTATGATTTTGAGACAGACGAAATTCCCGTCACGCCTTGTACGGCTACAGCAAGGGTTAACCGTGTTTGTTTATGTAATATTTGTAGCAGAAAGGCTACGGTAATTATTATGCCGCTTTTAGAAGTAAACAATTTGAAAAAGGTTTATACGACCCGTTTCGGCGGAGCGCACGTTCAAGCTCTTTCCAATGTCAGTTTCTCCGTGGAAAAGGGTGAGTATGTTGCAATAATGGGAGAGTCGGGTTCCGGTAAGACAACCTTGCTTAATATTTTGGCGTCGCTTGATAAGCCTACGAGCGGAGAGGTGCTGTTGAACGGCAGAAGTCTATCAGCAATAGGAGAGAGAGAAATTTCGGCGTTTAGGCGCGATAATCTCGGATTTGTATTTCAGGATTTTAATCTTTTGGACACATTCTCTTTAAAGGATAATATCTTCCTTCCTCTTGTGCTTTCAGGCAAGCCGTACGATGAAATGGCAAAGAGGTTGAGACCCCTTGCCGAAAAGTTGGGAATTACCGATATACTCTCAAAGTTTCCATATGAGGTTTCGGGCGGACAAAAACAGCGTGCCGCCGTCGCAAGAGCTCTCATAACAAATCCGCAGATTGTATTGGCTGATGAGCCCACCGGTGCGCTTGACTCAAAGGCTTCCGATGCTCTTTTAAAGCTGTTCGGCGATTTTAACGAGGAGGGTCAGACCATTTTGATGGTTACTCACTCCACAAAGGCGGCGTCCTGCGCCAACAGGATTATGTTCATAAAGGACGGCGAGGTGTTCAATCAGATTTATCGCGGAGGTATGGATAACGACGAGATGTTCCAGAAGATTTCGGACACTCTGACCGCAATGGCAACGAGAGGTGAGAGCAATGAATAATTTTTTCTATTCAAAGCTTGCCGTTCAAAATCTTAAAAATAATCGTAAAACATATGTGCCGTATATTTTGACGTGTATATTTACAACGGCTATGTTTTTTGTGGTCGGCACAATAGCAAACATAAAATGGGCAGATAGCGACGCTCTGCATTCCCTCTTGACGTTTGCCCTTGCAACAGTCGGTATTTTCTCTGCCATATTTTTATTTTACACAAACAGCTTCCTTATTAAACAACGTAAAAAGGAATTCGGATTATACAACATTCTCGGTATGGAAAAACGCCATATAGCGAAAATACTCTTCATTGAAACTGCCTATACCTATATTTTCGGAACTGCGGCAGGCATCGCCATAGGTGCGCTTTTTTCAAAGCTGACCTTTTTGCTGCTGCTTAAAATACTGAAATTCGGCGGAAATATTGATTTTAGATTTTATCAGTCAACAGTTGACATTACTGCTTTGGTATTCGGCTCAATAGCTCTTTTGAATCTTGCACATAATCTTTTATGCATCAGCCTATCAAATCCCGTTGAACTTTTAAAAGGTGGAAATAAGGGCGAAAAAGAGCCGAAGGCAAAGGTGCTTACGGCTGTTTTAGGTGCAGTCTGTCTAGCTTCAGGTTATACCATAGCTCTCGTTGTAAAATCACCGATAACGGCGATGGGCGCGTTCTTTGCGGCGGTTTTGCTCGTAATAGTCGGAACCTTTATGCTTTTCTCCTCGGGCAGTATATGGATATTAAAAGCTCTCAGAAAAAATAAAAAATATTACTATAAAGCAAAGCATTTTACTTCTGTTTCAAGTATGATATACCGTATGAAGCAAAATGCGGCAGGACTTGCGAGCATCTGCATTCTTTCCACTGCGGTGCTTGTCACCGTGTCCACTACGGTATCGCTATATGCCGGTACGGAGGACATTATGCGCACGCGGTATCCACGCAATATTTATATCGACGTGCAAAACGCAACAACGGAAAATTGCAAAGATTATGCCGATGTTATGACGACGCAGGCTCAAAAATACGGTATAGAAAGTAAGAACGAGCTTTATTACCGCTATCTCTCATTTTCGTCTTACGCTAACGACAGCGGCTATACGGCTACCGTAACCCCCGACTACAACGACGGACTCGGAGTAGACATTGTGACGCTGATACCGGTATCGGAATACAACAGGATAACAGGAAAAAACGAAACGCTCCAAAGCGATGAGGTGCTGTCTTGGACGCCGCGCGGCAAGGCTTTTTCGGGTACGGTTAAATTCGGCGACGACGCATATAAAATAAAGCATACCGTGGACGTTTTCCCTACTATTGACTCTTATTCGGCGTTTACCTCAAATTACAGCTACTATATTGTTTCCGATGAGAAAACCGCCATGTCGATATATAATTCCATGGGTTACAAAAGCGAGGGTGCAGACGCCTCTCACACCGACCTGAGCTTCGCCTACGGCTTTGATACCGATGCGCCGAAAGACGTGCAAAAGGGGTATATGAAGGATATATCGCTTCTTTTTTGCGATATAAGCGAGACCTCCGCAGTCGATTTAAATTGTGCCGAAACCTCTCGTGACAGTATGATGTCTCTGTACGGCGGTCTGTTCTTTATAGGCATAACCTTGGGACTTCTCTTCCTTGTTGCAACGGTCTTGATAATTTATTATAAACAGATTTCCGAGGGCTATGACGATAAGCAGCGTTATGTAATAATGCAAAATGTCGGAATGAGCAAAAAAGAGGTCAAAAAGAGCATCCATTCCCAGGTGCTCACCGTATTTTTCCTGCCGCTCGTTACAGCCGTAATTCATATCTGCTTCGGATTTAAAGTAATTACAAAGCTATTAAAGCTGCTGAACCTCAGCAATGTTACGCTGTTCTTCTGGTGCACCGTCGCAACAATATCCGTATTTGCAATTATTTACGTTTTGGTGTATGCTGTAACGGCAAGAACATATTACAGAATAGTTGAGGATAAAAACCAATGACTTCGGGAGCACCTTTTGCATACTATACCGCCGATTTATGACGGCAATTCCAAAATATTGATTCTCGGTTCATTTCCGTCGGTTAAATCAAGGGAAGTATCCTTTTACTACGGGCATCCCCAAAATCGTTTTTGGCGTGTGCTCGCCGCCGTACTCGGTTGTGCGGTGCCATCGTCTAATGAAGAAAAAACAGCTCTTTTGCAGAGCCATAATATCGCGCTTTGGGACGTTATAAAAAGTTGCGATATAGTGGGTTCTTCCGACAGCTCTATTAAAAATGTTGTACCGAATGATATAGGGGCGATTTTATCCTCCTGCGGTATAAGACAAATCTACTCAAACGGTAAAACAAGCGAAAAATTGTTTAATAAGTATATTAAAGATACCGTCGGCAGAGACACCGTGGCTTTGCCGTCAACAAGTCCCGCCAATGCGTCATATAATCTCGAACGGTTAACAGACAGTTGGTCGGTGATAAAAAACAACATTCGATAAAAGAGAAAAGAATCGAGCAGATATACGCTGCTCGATTCTTTTTTTGAAACAAATTCTGCTTTCAGTCGTCATCGCCGCCGAACATCTCGTCGTAATTCGCCGTCTCGTCAATCTAACTCGGGTCACAACTGTGGTAGCTTTGATACGATGTCATTTCCGAGCCGCATGCAGACACTCTGTATAGGGCTTGTCGCTTTTGTTGCCGCAATTCGAGCATTCGTATTCGCTCGATCTGAAAAGATGAGAACACTTTGTTTAATGGGCCATGGATAACCACTCATTTTATATTTCTTCCACCGTAGCCACGATGCTTTGTGTTTGAGTGCCTCCGCCGATAAACAGTCCGCGATTGATGCCGCAGTCCGCAAAGTCTCTGCCGTGGCTTAGCGCAAGGTACGTTTCATCGCACATTCTGTGATTCGTCGGGTCAATTCCGACCCATATGCCGTCGTCATAAAACTCTGCCCAGGCGTGCGTTTCACCGGTTCCTTTTTGTATGCCTGCAACATATCTTGCCGGAACGCCCGAAAGTCTTGCCGCCGATAAAAATATATGTGCGTAGTCCTGACAAACGCCGCACCCGAGGCGTAGTGCCTCTTCCGCTGTGGTATTTATATTTGTTACGCCGCTTTTATAGCTGAATACTTCGCCGATTCTTTTTGAAACCGCCTGCGCGGTCTCAATCGCGGTAAGGTTTGCCATATCACCGAGCCCCGACACGAGTTCAATGATTTTTTCTCCGGGCATCGTGTGCTGCGACGGATATTTATAAATGCAGTTAAGCTCTTCTTTTTCGCGCTTTGAAAAGTCTAAACTCGCTTTTCCCTCAACTATTGCAACGAATTTTGAGTGAGGCTCGATAATTCTGTCGGTGAGGACTCTGTTGCCGAAGCCGTCGGCCGTTTCGGTAAGCATGTTATGCGGCTCTATGTCCACATTTATGAGTTCTATCCTCTGCGACGGCGTATCAAACGGTAAGCATCTCAAGGAAAAGCAGTGCCTTATCACAGGGGACGAAAAATCAATTTTCATACTGTAAAAAAATTTGATGTGCTTCACGTTTATCTTCCTTTTTTGATCAATACTGCGGTGCCGTAATAAATACCTTAGACAACTCGTCGCGCACGGTATATAGGTCGTAGTCGCTGTACTCATCTTTTTCGAGAATGATGTTCATAAGGGTGTTGATAGCGTCTATGTTACAGTCTACGCCGACTTTGTAAAGACGGTTTAAAAGTATACTGAATTCCTTTTGATGAGAGTCGGAGAAAAGGAAAAACGGGTATAGAGGTCAAGTCTTTCAACGCTTCTGCCGAACTTCAGTATATTTCTTGTTGTCTCCGATTCAACAAAGTCGTCGGCGCTGCCCCAAAAAGGCAAATATGCAGTCAAATACCTCCTGCAATTTGAGCATCGGCGCGCTGCTCTCTCTGCCTTGCTCCATATAATTTACCGCCATTTGAATATGACAGCGTTTCGGAGCTTATCTCGTTACGCATAACAACGGCGTTATCATAGGCACAGAGTAAATTACTCATAACAGAATTCGGGTCGTTTTCATCAAAAAGATATTTCGTTATAAATTCCTGCTTGTAGGAATATGTGTTTTCTATACCGAGCTTGTTGCAAAAATCAATATAGGCGTTTTCGTCTTTGTCTATCATTTTATCGTAATATTCCGAAAAAACGCGAAGAGTGGTAAAGACGCGCTCCACATATCTGCCGAGCCAAAAGAGATTGTCCGTGGATTTTATCGAGATAATACCCATGTGTCTTTAAATCCTCCTCCCTGAGATGAGTTCACAACAAAAGAATCCGGATCTTGAGAATAGCGTGTAAGACCGCTGTGCCAAACTTTTATTTCGTCGCCGTAGAGTATAAATGCCCGAAGATCGGCTTTCCTTTCGACTTGCCTGCCGTTTTCAAAAACCTTGAGCCCTTTAAAGTCTATTACCTCCTGCGCTATAAATCGGCGCGGCGACGTTTTAACGGCTTCTTTTATGGCAGAGAGTTCGTTTTTAGACAGGGTATTTCCGAATATGACCCCGTAGCCTCCGGACTCCGATACATCTTTTATAACCAGCGATGGCAGATTTTCGGTTATATAATCGAGATCTTTTTTTATTATCGGCAGATAGGTAACGGCATTGTTTAGTATCGGTTCTTCGCCGAGATAATATTTTATCATTTGCGGGACGAAATAATATACGCCCTTGTCATCCGCTATGCCGTTTCCGGGAGCATTTACAATCGCAACATTTCCGGCTCTGTAAGAATCTATGATATGCGGTACTCCGAGAAGAGAGCCTGCGTAAAATGTCATAGGGTCAATGTATTCATCTGAAATTCGGCGATAAACCGTGCCTACGCGCTGCCGCTTACCGGAATATTCACTGTAATAAAGCACGTTGCCTTCAACGAAAAGATCCTGCGGCATAGCAAATACAGCCTTTGTGCGCTCCGCAAGGTACGAATGCTCAAAGAAAGCTGAGTTGTATCGGCCGGGGGTCAAAATAACGTTGATTCCGCCGGTGTTTACATCATCGAGAACACGGCGCAAAAGCCCGCCGTAGTCGCGGTTGTCGTCTACCGAATTGTTTTGGAACGTGTCGGGACTTGCTCTGCGGCAGCTCGCGCGCTATCATCGGATAAGACGCGCCGGAGGGTATGCGTAAATTGTCCTCAAGTACATACCAGCACATATCCTTGCCTTGTACCAAATCTATACCCGAAATGTGATTATATATCTTTTTAGGCGGAGTCAGCTTGTCACACGGTGCGGAAAAGCCCGGCGAAGTATATATGAATTCTTCGGGAATTATTTTATCGCGTATGATTTTTTTGTCGGAATAAATATCGTTTAAAAACAAATTAAGAGCGTAAACGCGCTGCTTCAAGCCTTTTTCAAGAAATTCAAATTCGTTTTTCGGTATTATGCGCGGTATGGTGTCAAAGGGGAAAAGCCGTTCATTGAATTTGTTGTTTTTATAAAGTCCGAATTTTACGCCGTAACGTGACATAAGACGGTTAATTTCTTCCTGATGATCTATAAGTCCGTACAAGTTCTCACCTCGATTGATGTATGTTTTGTACAAAAACAAAACCAAATAAAAGTCTGTTTTTATAATTATATAATAAATCTACGGATTTGCAATATGTAAAAGCGTCAAAAACAGATAAAATTATGCGTTTTTACACAAGTTTCGGCGGCGAACTTCGTAACGACAACTATTTTAAAAAAAGAAAAATTAACTCTTGACAATTGTGCCGTTTATATATATAATAGTCAAGCAGTTTAGATGCGGACCATTAGCTCAGTTGGTTAGAGCATCCGGCTCATAACCGGGCGGTCCGGGGTTCGAGTCCCTGATGGTCCACCAAAGAAACGACAATTTTCGTGAGAAGATTGTCGTTTCTTTTTGTTTTGTATGTTTATCTTTTCGTTTTTCTTTTTCTGATTTGAAAGATAACAGACAAGAGAAAAATTATGCGGAAACCGGTTTTTGTCATCGGTAATGCATCATCCGTTTGCAGCTTTTCCGAGCAATAGCACCGACGCCGATTGTTATCGTTTTTTCTGTTGTGTATTAGATTTAAAAAGAAGCTTCATAAAAACATTTTGAAATAATTATTGTTGACAAAATGATGCAATATATGTATAATATCAAAGTGATTTCCGTAAGGAAGAATTTAATATAGGGGTATAGCTCAGTTGGTAGAGCAGCGGTCTCCAAAACCGCGTGCCGAGGGTTCAAGTCCTTCTGCCCCTGCCAAAGCAAAAACGGTTACCGAAAGGTGACCGTTTTTGTTTTGGCATTGAGTAAAATGATTTAGACTCCGAGGCACGCGCGTGCCGGGCTTCGTCGCCGAGCGCTGCCGGTGGCAGATGCAGCGAGGCGAGGGTGGCGCAGCGGTCAAAATATGGCGTAACACCGCCATATTTGGGGCACCGCAAGAGGGGTTGCGAAGCAACTTCAAGTCCGTTTGTATACAATAGGCAATCTTGTGGGGATAATCATTGCTTTTGTTTTACGGCGATTTTGCTTGCTTTTTCCATATAGATAAAACTACGGCGCACGGTCTTTTCCGTACGCCGCTTTTTCATTTTCACACCGTTTTTTGTTCACTTTGTGCCACACAGTCCACGCAATCCGTTTGGTACATCATCAAAAAAGCATCAATCACAATTCAAATGCGTTTGTAACGCCCAACAGCATATCCGTGTTTCGTTTGACATAATACATTTCGGTTATCTCCGGAGTTGTGTGTCCGAGTAAGTCTGCCACCTGCCTCGGTGTTAATGCTTTTACCGTTCCGCCTCAGCTCGCACACCAGTTACAAGCTTTGTTGCGAAGGTGTGGCGCAAACTGTGTGTAAGCCTTTTTTCTCAATTCCTGCCGCATCGAGTATGGAATAAAACCGCTTTCGCAAGTTCAACAGTCTTGTAAAATTGCCGTCTGCATCTGGTATCAACGGTGCATCCTCACCGAAATATCGCTCGTTGCGTAATTCGATAATCGCTTGTATTGCTGTTTCGTTTAAGGGTACGATACGCTTACTTGAAGCGGTTTTCAGCTTGCCAACTACAATTTCCCGTCCGCTTTTTCTGCTTTTTCGTCAAAAAGAAACAGTCACCGTTGCGGTGACTGTTTCTTTTAGATATGGTGAATTTCCTGATCCAAAGCATTTTTCGGCCAAGATTTTCTCAGTGCCGCATAGGAAATTACAAAGTTGGCGAGCCAACCTGCCGGAACCGCAAGCCAAACAAATGCAATGCCGAAATGCGGTGCAAAAATCAATGCTACGGATAACCGAATCGCAAGGTTGACCATATTTGCAGTCAAAAACGGGCGCATATTTCCAAGTCCGCGAAGAACACCGTCTGTTGCCATTTTGATACCCATAAATATGAAAAAGTATCCAATCCATTTCATATAATCACCGGACACTTGATACGCTAATTCCGTTCCGTCTTTTCCTAAGAAAAGTGAAGAAATTTGAGTGTGCATTGTTTCAATAATTACAAATGCAAGTACGGCAAAGCATACATCTAACAGCAAAGCGGCGCGGTAGCCTTTTTTTATACGGTCAATTTTTCCGGCACCGAGATTTTGCGAAACAAATGGTGACACAGCATTCCCGATTGATACAAATATCAGTGAAAAAACATTCTCTACTCTCATCGTTGCCGCGTAGCCTGCGAGTGCTTGCGTGCCAAACGGATTTACAACCGCCTGCACAATCATCATACCGATTGATACCGTGGATTGTTGAAGAATAGACGGAACGGCGATTTTAAGCATTAAACGCAGTTCGCTTTTGTCAAACCGATGAAACGGACTTGCATATTTTCGCATTCGATAAAGAAAAATCAAAAGCGAAAGTATTGCGGAAATGCCCTGTGCAATAAGGGTGGCAAGAGCCGCACCGAATACTCCGAGTTTAAGACCGCCTACCATCCAAAGGTCCATGATGATATTCAATACAGATGAAAATATTAAAAGCCATAACGGAATTTTCGATTCGCCGATTGAAGTAAACATGGTTGAAAGAATGTTGTACATAAATAAAAACGGAAAGCCCGCAAAATAGATGCGCAGGTACAGTACCGCATCCTTCATTATATCCGCAGGCGTTTGCAGTATGCTCATCATCCAATTAGAACCGAAAAATCCAAAGATACCGAGAAATATGCTTAAAAGCAAAAAGCTGATTAACGAGGTTGATACGATTGTTTTCATCTTGCCGTAATTTTGAGCACCGAAATAACGGCTTACCAGTACACCTGCGCCAACGCCTGCACCGAGTGCAATGCAAATAAAAACATTTGTAAGTGCGGCACAAGCTCCGACGGCCGCAAGGGCAGAGGAGCCGACAAATTGACCGACGATAATTGAATCGGCCATATTGTATACTTGTTGAAAGAAGCTGCCTAAAATCATAGGCATCGCAAAAACAGTCAAAGCCTTGAGCGGCGGATCGGTTATTAAATATTCGTCCTTTGTCATTTTAATATTCTCCTGAAAATCACTTGCGTTATCCTTTTAATTTATGCATCCGTTTTCTTAGAATTGTAGCACAAAAGCAATGTTATATTTAAAAAGCCAAACAAGATACAGCTTTCTCAGTCTGCACCCTGTTCGGCTTACGTCTTTACTGAACAATCGCTCCCTGAGCGAACATTAGAAGTATATCATCGGCATAAATAAATGTCAATTAGTTATAGTCCTGAATAGCCTGACTGTTGATATTTAATAAGTAGTAAAAAGTGTCGTTTTAAATATAAATCAGAACAGTAAACAGCACACAACCAATATCCGGTGTGTGCTGTTTCAGTCGGCATTTAGCCGCATATTATTTTATGACGCCGTTTGTTACCTTGAATGCGATGTTTTGTAAAAAGAATATAAAGCGGCGGAAATGAGGTTATGTGATAAATCAGCACAAATTCCGAAAAAAGCCGAAAAAGGTGATACAATCAAGCTCATAAAAGGGGCGGAGGAATGAAATGACAGCTGTTTGTAATAAAATAAAGTCAATAGTTGCATTTGCGGTTATTTGCGTTATATTGTCGCTGCCTCTCGATGCTTTTGCCTCGGGTGACAGCGACTTTGTGTATTATATTAAGAACGGAAAGGTTTGCATAAGCGGCTACCGCGGAGTGAGCGACACGATTTTGGTACCCGAAAAAATTAAGGGCAAAACGGTGGCGGCGATTGACGATTACGCATTTTCGTCAAACGGAACCGTGGAATTTATCGGCTTACCCGATTCCGTCACCGCAGTCGGCAAAAACGCTTTTTCCGACTGCACGGCTCTGTCATATGTCAGCTTCGGCGCGAATTTAAACGAGATAGGCGACAATGCCTTTTCTGGCTGTTATTCATTAAAAAAAGCAGAGCTTAAAAAAGGAGTTACATATATAGGCAAGGGAGCCTTTAAAGGGTGTTCGTCGCTTTCTTTCGCCGCAATTCCCGACGGAGTGGCATTTATCGGTGAGAAAGCCTTTTTCGGTTGCTCTGCGTTAGAAAAAGTTACGTTGCCCGAGAGCGTTACGGAACTTCATACAAGCACGTTTGAAAATTGTTCGTCTCTTTCAAAAGCTGAGCTTCGCGGCGTAAAAACAATAGGGGATCGAGCGTTCTATAATTGTGCCGCACTTTCGGAGATAAGCTTTTCACCGTCTCTTAAAGAGATAGGGGCTTTTGCCTTTTCGCTAAATACTTCTTTGGAAAAAGTTACTTTGCCCCCAAATACCGAGCTTGTTTCAGACAAAGCTTTTTCGCGCTGTACGTCTTTAAAAACCGTTACCGTTTTCAGCGAAGCTCTGAAGATGTCGGCTACGGCATTAGACGGATGTACCTCACTTTATGCAATATACGGAAGCTCCGCGTTTTCATCCGAAGCGGCAAGCGGCATAAGAAATGCAACGGTGTCTTTCGATTGTGTGTCCGAGGAGAAAGAAACCGGTGTTGTAAACACGGCAGTCGGTGTTACGGTACAAACGCTAAAGGAGATATTGGTATTCAAAGGAGTTATCGATGCTGCGGATGAATTGACCGTGTTTGATGAAAACGGCAATATTTTGCCTGATTTCGCCGTCGTCGAGGACGGTGCAGGTATTCGCATACGCAAAGGCAAAACGGATTATTATTACGTTGCGCGAGTGAATTTCGGCGATGTGAATTCAGACGGTAAAACGAACAGCGCGGACGCTGTTATAATGCTTAAATATTCGGCGGGCTTAACAGGCTTGTCTCCGATAAAACTCAAAGAGGCCGATTTAAACCGAGACGGAGCCGTAGATGAGAGTGACGCGGTTTTACTGCTTCGCAGGTCATGCGGCCTTATGGCATAATAAAAAAGCATCGCTGATTCTTTTTGCCAAAATCGCGGTGCTTTTAATTATTTTGTATTTTCTTTCAGATATTCCAACAATACGTCTTTCTGTTTTGGCACTTACCCTCTATAACGCCGTTAAGTAAAAAATCAAGCGAGCTTTTAATCTCTTTTCCCTCGGCAATGCCGAAGGCCTTAATATCATCACCGTTTACTTCGAGAGATTTTAAATTATAACACTCGTTGCTTGCCTTTATCTCCTCATAAAACGAACGCATATTTTTAAGCTTTTCGTCTATTGCGTGCGGATCGGCCTTTGCCATGTTATCGGCACGCTTGATTTTTATAAGGTTAAGGTATGCTTCGTCTCCGAGACTGCACATCATTTTTTTTGCCTGAATTTTGTCGCGCGGGGATTTCATATCGTGTATCAAAACGAGCTTTGATACCTCGTTTATTGTATTATTGTCAAATTTCAGTCTTTTAAGAATGTCTCGCGTCTTTTTTTCACTTATCACGGCATGACCTTTGAAGTGCGAAGTGCCGTTTTCGTCAGTGGTTTTGGCATCGGGCTTTCCGAAATCATGGAAAAACATTGTAAGACGCAAAATTCTGTCATTAAAATCTATCGCGTCTACGGCGTGAAGCGTATGCTCGAACACATCGTATTTGTGATATTTTGTGTGCTGCTCGCATTCTATAAGTGGGGCAAGCTCCGGGATAAATACCTCTATAACCGCGTGATATTTCCGTATAACGTCGGTTGCGTATTTTCCCGTGATAAGCTTTGTGAATTCAACCTGTAATCTTTCTTTTGACACATCCGACAGCAGCTGCCTGTTTTTCAGTATGCTGTCCGATGTGCTTTTTTCTATTTTGAATCCGAGCTCCGCCGAAAAACGGACGGCACGCATTATTCTGAGCGCGTCCTCCGAAAAACGTGTGTCCGGGTCGCCGACGCACCGTATTATTTTGTTCTTCAAATCGTCTTTGCCGCCGAAAGCATCAATTATTTTATCGTCGCAATTACAGCAAAGCGTGTTTATTGTGAAATCCCGCCTTGAGAGATCGTCTCTGAGGTTATCCGAAAATGATACCGTTTGCGGATGACGGTGGTCTGCATAGTCGCCGTCTATGCGATAAGTGGTTATTTCGAGCGGCATATCGTCAATTATAACAGTTACCGTCCCGTGCTTTATACCTGTCTCTATTATCCGTTCGCCGCAAAACACCTTTTCGGTTTCTTCGGGGCGTGCGCTTGTTGTGATGTCCCAGTCAAACGGGACTTTGCCGAGCAGACAATCACGAACCGCGCCGCCGACAGCATAGGCTTCAAAACCGCTGTTTTTCAGCAGGCATATTGCCTTATTCACTTGTTCGGGGAGCTTTATCATAATAATTCCTCAAAGTATGCTTTTGATTTCTGAGAGACTGTCGATTCTTATATCCGCGCCCACATTATCATACCCCGTGCCGTTGTGGTCATACCAACAGGTGGTGATTCCGAAGCTCTTCCCTCCGGATATATCGGCGGTAAGCGAATCGCCTATAAGTATAAATTTTGATTTGTCGGTTTCGTGCAGCTCATTGAGGCACCGCTCAAAAAATTCCCGTTGGGGTTTTTGCACGCCTATTCTTTCCGAAACAAAAAGGTGAGAGAAGCAGTCTATCATTCCGGCAAGTGTCAGTCGGTGCTTTTGCTGCTCAAACGGCCCGTTGCTTGCAGCACAGAGTATATATTTTTTTGACAGATATTTAACCGTATCCACAGCTCCGTTTACAGGCTCGTGGCTGTCATATATCCCTTTTACGAATTCTTTTTCAAATTCGCGTCCGTCAAAAGTGATACCCATAACCGAAAAAACCATATTCCACCGTTTTTCGTGTATTTGATCCCTTGTGATTTCTCCCGTTTCGAGTCTTTGCCAGAGAGAGTCGTTGATTTTATGAAAAACCGACGGCATTTCTTTTTTGAAACCTACTCCGCAAGCTTTGCAAGCGTTTGTCATAGCTTTTTCGGCACATTTGTTGAAATCCAAAAGCGTATTGTCAATGTCTATCAGAACATATTTAAACATATCGTAATCCTTCCTTCATCATAATAAAATTATATGATATTCACTTAATATTTTCAAGTGTTGAGCCGCTCCTTTACTTTATTTAAAAAATATTATAAAATAATAAAAAATAACCTTTACGTGGTGATGATTATGGAGCAAAGTAAACATCGGTGTACAAGGGGTACAAACAAGATAAAATAGAAATGAGGGGCGATAGAGCGGAAATGTCAGATTTTCCACTCTATCTGAACACGGTCGCTGGTGGCCTTGATCGTAGAGATCAAACCATCGGCGGCTTTTCTTTTGTCGTCAAAATCTATGCTGTCCCAGTTGTCGAGATAATAGGATAACTTCTTTATCTGCTGGGGAGATATGGTTTCAACGCTCAATTCAGCGATTGCCTTTGAAATGGTCTGGCGTCGGGTGTCCAGTTCTTCAATTTTTTTGTTAGCGTAGGCAAGCAAGGTCGCATTGGCTCCGGTCAGCGTATCCAGCAGCTTTTTTTCAATTTCTGCCTCCACCTGTGCCAGTTCCACTTGATAGGCTGTCAGTTTCGGATTGACTTTTTCCTCCCTGCCGTGGAGTATCTGAAAATCTTTGAACTTTTCCTGCATGGCCGAGAAAATGAATTGCTCAAATTCTTCTTTGCGGATTTTCCCGCAGCCCGGACAGCCTTTATTTTCCGTCCGTTTGGTACAGCGGAAATACCCGGTGCTGTTTGGTACATGGGTGGCTTTCAGAGCATACCCACAATGACCGCACTTGATTTTTCCAGCCATCCAAGTGTTCTTCGGTTTTCGTCCCTGCTGGAAGGTGGTATTTGCCATAAGTTTTTTCCGACATTTCAGCCATGTGTCAGAGGAAATGAGTGCTTCATGAGGAGCGATAACAAGTATCTGGTCTTTTAAGCACCTGTCCTTGTCCTCCTTCACATCCCGTCCCTGATAGAGATAGCAGCCGTTTGTTCCGGCAAAGTCAGAAGCGTCATTGACAATCGCTGCGCCCTGACTCTTGAAAAATTCGTACAGCTCCAAATCGGCCTGTGCGTAAACGGGGTTTCTTAAAAGCTGGGAAAGAAATGTACGGAACATGGATTTGCCATAAATTTTTATGTCATGTTCCTCGAAGTATCGGGTAATATCTCCGAAGGAGGTTTCCGGTTCAGCGTACATTTCAAACATCAGCCGAACATGGTCGGCGGCTACGGGGGCGGCAACCATTTTCTTTGTGCGGATACCTTCTACCACAGTAGGCTCTAACTGATAACCGTATGGTGCCTGTCCGCTCATGTGAAAGCCTTTCAGGCACCGGGAATAGTAGGCGTCTGTGACACGCTTCTGAATTGTCTCACGTTCAAGCTGGGCGAATACAATGCAGATATTTAGCATGGCCCGGCCCATCGGGGTCGAAGTATCAAACTTTTCCGTGGAGGATACAAACTCCACATCGTACTCTTGAAACAGCTCCATCATCGTTGCAAAGTCCAGAATAGAGCGGCTTATACGGTCCAGTTTATACACGATGACCCGCCTGACCTTTCCCTTGCGAATCTCGCCCAACAGCTTTTGAAACTCCGGCCTATCCGTATTTTTACCGGAATAGCCTTTGTCCTTGAATACCCGGCAGTTCCCACCTTTCAATTCATACTTGCAAAGTCAATCTGACTTTCAATGCTGATACTGTCCTTGCGGTCTACTGACTGTCTTGCGTAAATACAATCTTCTCTGATAAATTCCATATTGGGCTCCTTTCCTTGTTGGAATGGAGCTACCAACCTTACAACTATATTATACCATCAGCAGCCCCGGACAACAATGTTGCGAATGATTAGGGAAATCTGTCCCCATATTTGCTGAACACCTCATAAAGACAACGCTCAATTTCTTTTTTGCGCTGTGCTTTCTCCTTCGGGGGAAGTACCGGCGTGAGGCTTTCCAGCACAATGATCTTCCCTTGAAATGCGACAGCCTTTGTTTCTCGTTCATAAGTGACAGCTTGCGTCATTGAAAACCTCCTTTGCGAAAGTGCGTGTATATGCCAGCCTTTCCCACTTGTCCCGTGGGGAAATGTCAAAAGACGGCACCCCCGCAGGTGCCGCCCTTTGAGCTTTCTCCACTTCGGGTCGATGTGGCCCGAGGTCAGTAAGGACTGGAATGGTACTTTTCTTTGGCGTCCTCCACGCTGTTGAGGTCAAATACTTCATAAAGCTGCCCCACAACACGCCGTATATCCTTCTTTGAAAATCCGCAGTTCTCCATTGCCATAATGACATAACCACGGCAGGCGTCATTGCTCCATTCGTCCGGTTCCAAGCCGGGGATCATTCCAAACGCATTTCCCATAAAGTGCTCCTCTTTTGAAAAGATGGGGAGCCACGCCGGATCGGTTGGCCTATCATCAGACAGCATTGCCGGGGGCTCCCATAGGTTTTCACTTCATTTCAGACACATCGGACGGACATAGGCTTCATGCCCCATAGTATTTCAACTCTCCCCATTCTGATGGCAAGGCGTTCTCATTGCCTGCGACGGCTCACGGCTTGCAAGGCCGCTTCAACGCTCGGACTGTGACTAAACGCAAGTATCCGGGTTCTGCGCCTGTTCCGGTGGAGCCAGCCTTGCCCCACCTATGGCATGGACCTGTTCGCTCGCTCAGTTTTACAAAGACTGTATTCTCTGAAATCCGAGGTCATGGCGGGTCTGTCACACAGCGCGTTCCCCTTCGTATCCGGGTGTCTTTTTATTCAATTTTCAATCTGCATGAGGCTTGTCTGAACCTCGGGCCATTGTGAGCCGAAGTGTTTTACCTCTCATAAGCCATTTCATTTTCCGGCCTAAATCGGTACGCCTTACAAAGAATTTTTCAAAATTTTTTCTAAGCGACGCAGACCTCGCTCGATTGCGACACGAACTACTTTTTCATGGACGCCCTCTGCCCGGGCAATGTCCTGTTTGGTCATGCCGAGAATGAAATGGCATAAATCCGTTTTGCCTGTTTGTCTGGCAGACTGGTAATCGCTGCGTGAAGTTCCTGCATGGTCACTTTCCGCTCATACAGTTCATGGGGAGATAAAGCGACAAAGACAGCCTCATGCTCCAGCCCGTCATCCCGATCAAGGGAATAGTAGGCTTTGTGGCGGTATGTACGCAGCCGATAAGCAGCCTCTTTACGATCAAACTCTTTGAACATTTCTGCAACTTCTTCCGATACTTCCATGAAGCAATCCGATGTATAGAATGGGTAATAGTCCCGCAAATTGATAATAGCCATATTGACCTCCGTTTCGGTTGTTGGTTGACGAGTGACCGAAACGAAGGCGGCGGGGAGCGGCACCGGGGAATGACTTCGGGCCAACATGACCCGAAGCAGCCCCATAAGAACACAAAAGCGCCCGGGCGGCATGAAGCCACACGGACGCATGAAATGACATGATAGTTAAGGTTCCAACAAATTTCGCATACATAGCCGGAATAACCCGGAGGGGGAGCTACGCTTTTTTTAGCTGGTGCAGATCATGGGTACTGTGAAAAAAGACAAAAATAGACACGGCGGCAATCCTCCTATATGCCGCCGTGGATTTACACGGTGTTAGGTCGTCGTTGGTTTAGGATAGACGAAAAGAAACGGCGGCTCTGAAAATCAAAGCCGCCGCTTCATAGGCGCGTGAAAATGTGTCTGCTTTACGACGGCTTTTTTTCTTGCCGTCGTCCGGCAGATCATTAGATATATTGCATTTATTTAGTCTTGCGGTTCAATCCTTTCAAAATTAACAATGACAAAATCACACAAACCATCAGAATTACAACGCCGATTAAAACCTGAAACATATTTGCATTATAATAACCAGAGATATTGAAAACGGCTGTCATGGGATATACCGTCTTTAACTGCTGGGACATACTCGCAAATAATCCAGCAAACGAATAAATTTCTGCAAATACCAGAGCCAGCCAATACCCCTTTTTCATCCGCGCTACCAGAGCGATAATAGGAGAAATTGCAAAGAATACGCCTACCCCATCCAGAAAATATATTTTCAGATTTTCTAACACAAGGCCAACGGAAAGTGCTTCTAAATGCAAAACTGCCTCGACAAGAAAGGTAATTGCAAAAAGTAAAAGGTAAATCAGAACGCTGAACACAAAGGCAAGTATCATTTTGGCAAGTGTCAGTTTCACTTCATCTACGGGAATGAGCCGCAGAGATTTTAAGGTATCCTCCTGTTCCTCCCGGCAAATCATATAACTTCCCAATAGGGCAATTACAGCAGGCAGAACATAAAAGGTAGCAAGGGATTGGGCCGCTGTCATAAACCATCCAGCCCCGTCAATATATCGGCGGTCATAGAATGTAAACTGTCCCTGTGCAAAGACGATCAACCCTACCATGACTGTTGCAAACCCAGCAATCCAGAGTATTTTGGAACGGTGGAGTTTCTGACTCTCCGCCCAAAGCAAATCTTTCATCATTTTTTGCACCTCACTTTCTCCGAACCAATGCCACATTCGCCAATACAGCCGAAGCAGCAGCCCATACACCAATACACAGAAATGCGGCTGGAATATTTAATGGCTGATCGAATACAACACCCGGAATATCATACATAACAATAGCGGTCATACTGGACAGCGGATGTAGGTACATATTCACCATCAAGAGGATAAAGCCGAGGAATGTATAAATCAGCGTCAGGCAAACAGGGAGAATATAGCCCTTTTGCGCTGCGGCAACCGCCAGTACTGGTAACATCGCAAAGGCGGTCAACAGAGAAATTTCCATACACTTCCGCAAAAGATAAAGGACACTTTCACTGTCAAAGGGAATATAACCGGATAGTATGCCGGTCAGAATGGACGCCGTTGCGGTAACTAGCATAAAGCAAATGGAATACACCAGCACCACAGCAAACTTGCTGAAAAAGTATGCCATTTTATTGACCGGTACAATCCAAAGCTGTTTGAGCATATCATACTGGTTTTCGTTATACATCAGCATGGTACACAACATCCCCAGCACTACCGGTAGGATGATCCACGGGGTATAGCTGAACGCTGTCCATTTGTAAAACATAATGGGGTCCACACCGGTTCCTTTGACACTTGAAAAGTAAAATACGGCAGCCAGTGGCATAAAGAGCGCCGCCAGCAGCATGAGCCAGATAAACTTTCTCCGGCGCAGTTTTAGAAATTCAACTTGTATCAGTTTAAGCAATTCCCTCTCCCCCTGTGATCTGTTTGAAATAATCCTCAAGGGTATCATTGCAGATTTGGGAGCTGATAACAGCTACATCCTGCACCACAAGGGCCTTGTTGATTGCCGCCATATCCAGTGCGGTGTCATAAAGCCGCAGGTTGTGTTCGTCCTGCACCGCATAATCGGTCACATGGAATTGCCTTTCCAAAATTAAAGAGGCTTTTGGAATATCCGACACTTGAAGCTGGATGTATTTCCGATTTTTCTTTTCTAATTCTTCCATGCTGCTTTCTTCCAGCAGAACCCCGTGGTCGATAATGCCTATGTCATCTGCCAACAGTGAAATTTCGGAAAGTATATGGCTGGAAATTAGGATGGTTTTGCCACGCTCCACACTTAAATTCTTAATAAAGTTCCTCACTTCGGCTATACCGATAGGGTCAAGTCCATTGGTCGGCTCGTCCAAAATCAAAAGCTCCGGGTCATGCAGAATAGCGTTGGCAATACCGAGGCGCTGCTTCATGCCGAGGGAATACTTACTGAACAGCTTTTTGTCCTTGTAGGGCAATCCCACAACTTCCAGCACGTTCTTGACGGCATTGGGCTGGGGTGTCCCTCGTAACTTCGCAAAAATTTCAAGGTTTTCTGTGCCGGTCAGATTCGGATAAAAACCGGGAGTTTCGATGATGGCTCCAATACGGGGATAAATGCGTTTCTCATGGCCTTTGATGTTCTGTCCGAACACATCTACTTCGCCGGAAGTGATTGGTGTAAGGCCCAAAATCATTTTCATAATTGTGGTTTTACCGGCTCCGTTGCGTCCTAAAAGTCCATAAATCCGGCCCGGTTTTACATGAAGATTCACAGAATTAACGGCAGTTTGTTCCCCGTAAATCTTTGTCAGCTTTTTGGTTTCAATCACAAGATCACTCATAAAAATGCCTCGCTTTCTCATTTTGTTTCGTTCTTCCAGATAACATAGTTGTAAAGGCTGCCATCCGGGAAATAGTTGATGAATACTTTGAAATTGCCTTTGTCACAAGGAATGACAAATTCAACACGGATTTGGTCAGAGTGTTCCGGCACATAGCAGGACACATCCGGGGAAGTGTTCTCCGGCAGCCCGCCCAGCTTATCGACTTCTTCTTCCCATGTTTCCTGTATCGTCTCCGCAGAAATATTGTCCTGTACGCCCGGCGGCAACGCATTGAAGAAAGTTTCAAAATCTCCATCCATCATTTGGTTAAAGTATTCGGTTGCTTCTTCCGTAATGGCCTGTTGGTCGGGAGCCTCGCCGGAAGATGGAGCGGCCTGCTGGCAGGCACAAAGAGAAAAAACAAGCAGAATACCGAGTAATAAACAACTCAATCGTTTCATAGGTCTTTCCTTTCAGTAAGATTGCTTTTTTAGAGCCACTACGGATGCGGCGGCAAATGTAGCACCGATCAAGAGCAGCGAACCGACACAAACAAGCGGCGAAGTATTGAATAAAACGCCTTGCATCAGGCTTTCTACCATAGCTGCGGCCGCTTCGGAAATATGGGGATAAATCCCCATCACGCTTGCCAGCGGGTGTATTCCCGTAAGATAAGCCGGGGCAATGACTACGGGAATCAGATAAAGCAGCGTTGCGCCAATGGGCAGGATATATCCCTTTGACAGCGTGGAAAGAAACACAATCGGAAGCATGGCTATGGGAATCAGAATACCACCTGCCAGATACAAAAGACCAGCGTCCATCAGTGTTTGGGCGTTCAGATCGGGCGAAAGCCTCCGGCAATCAGCCCACCGACAACACACAAAAGAAAAAAAGTAATCAGGCACAGTCCTACGGACATCAGAATAACCACAGCGACTTTTGAAAAGTATAGCTGTGCTTTTGTAATAGGGATGATAAGCAGTTCTTTCATCGTGTCATTTTTGTGTTCATCGAAAAACAGTGTCGTTGCAAACATTCCCAGCACAATCGGCAGAAACAGGCTGGACAGATTCTTAAAGGCCAGTGTGTAAAGGTCGCCAAAACTATCCATAAAGGGACTGCTCCTTGAAATGCTGCAAGCCCTTTCAATCGCAAACGCTCCAAGCAGAAGTGTTAGAGCCAAAATGCACCAGACAATTTTATTCCGTTTCCATTTCTGGATTTCAGTTGTAATAATCGTCATACGGTTTCCTCCTTTCATGGTTCCAATTATAAAACGCAAACCTTGCCATAACCTTGCCGAGATAAAATTTTTTCAAAAAAAGCTCCGTGGGATCACAGAGCTTTCGGAAGTATGATGATAAAGGTTGTTCCGTTTCCGGGAACACTAGCGGCTGTAATCGTTCCTTTATGAATACTGACTAACTCTTTGGCAATCGAAAGGCCCAGCCCGTTCCCTTTGGCAGAACGGGAGTGATCGCATTGATACATCCGTTCAAAGATATGCGGGAGATCAGAGGCGGCAATCCCGTTGCCGTTATCAGCAACAACGATTTTTGCCTGCTGCTCAGTTTCAGTCACGGTCAGGAAAACTTTGCTTGCATCACTGTGCGTCAGAATATTTTGCAGTAAATTATTGAGAATACGAGTGTAGGCGGTAGAGTCAACCCGTGTCATGTATTCTGTTTCGGGTATCTCAATTTCATAGCTAAGATCGTGGTTTTCCAGCAGCGGCACCCAATCAGCCATGATGTCACGGGAAAGCTCATTCAGGTCGCAGACCTCAAAATGAAAAATCTGTTCCCCGGCATCCAGCTTCACCCATTCAAACAGGGCGGTCACAAAATCTTTCAGGTGGTGGGCTTTTTCCATAGCCACCCGAATGTATTCTTCCTTCTCAGCTCCTGTTACCATCTTGCTTTCCACAGCCTCCAAATATCCAACCAGAGAAGCAAGAGGGGTTTTTACATCATGGGAAAGGCTTGTCATAAGCCGTTTATAAGCCTGTTCGGATTGCTTTTGCTGTATAAGCCGAGATTGGCTGCTCATGGCAATCTCGTTAATATCATAACAGATTTGTTTTGTCAGGTCGCTTTCCCGCACCAATACACGGCGGTTCAAATTCCCGGCTTTTATATCGTTTAGGGCATCCCTAATAAGAAAAAGCTGACCACGGACGCGGTGAAGTTTTCCCAAAAGATAGCTGATTACCAGCAAAGCAATCAATAAGGACAACAATAGATAAAGGTTAATTTCCATGCTCATGCCTCCTTGTTAAAGCGATACCCTACACCGCGGACAGTCTGAATATAAAAAGGTTGTTCTGGATTTGGCTCGATTTTTTCGCAGTTTACTGATAAATGCCATGAGGTTATTGTCGTCAAAATCATATTCTTCTGTCCACACCTGCGTATAAAGTTGTTTTTTAGTAAAGACCCGACCCTTGTTGGACGCCAAAAATAGAAGCAAATCAAACTCTTTGCCGGTCAAGTCTACCGGGAGATTTTGAACCGTTACGGTTCGGTTGATTTTATCAATTACCATATCTTTCAGAAGCATGGTGGCGGCTTCGTTTCCGGTCACAGGGTTTAAGGTGGTATAGCGCCGGATTAGAGAATTGACACGAGCCATTAGTTCGTTAATTCCAAACGGCTTTGTCAGATAATCGTCCGCTCCCAGCCGCAGACCAGAAACCTTATCTTCTTCGTCGCTTTTGGCGGTCAGCATCAGCACCGGCACATTGTTTTTCTCTCGGATTTTCTGCAATACTTGAAACCCGTTCATATCTGGCATCATCACATCCAGAATAATTAGTGAACAGGTATCCTTGTTTTTTTCCAGTAGCCTCAGACCCTCTAAGCCGCCATGTGCTACTACCGCAGATAAATTTTCTTGTTCCACACATTTTTTCATCAAGGCACAAAGTTTCTTGTCATCGTCTATAATCAAAACACTATTCATGTTTCAGCAACCTCCCTTGTTTTGTCCGGCCATCAATCGGCTTTTCCGCAGCTTTAGGGATCAGCCAAACACCAGCCATTTTCACAGCACCGGGGATACGTCCACCAGCACAATAATAATTTGCCCTACGAGGTGTCACGCCCCACTTTTCGGCGGCCCCTTTCAATGTCATATAGTCCATTTCGCGCCTCCACAGAATACATTATAGTTCTTTACCTCGAATAGTACAAGTTGGAGGCTGCACATTGATGAAATGAAATACTACTTTATGTAAAATTTCATTACATTCTCATAATCCAACCCGAAATGTACAATGATATAGGGTGATATGAGAATGAACCAAAATGAAAGAAGGTTTGACTTTCACGGCCTCGGGGCGGCTCTCAAACGGGCCAGAGAAGAAAAGGGCTGGACGCAAGCCTATGTTGCGGAATTGGTAGACCGTGACTCCCGGACCATTATGAATATTGAGAACAAAGGTCAGTATCCCAGCTTCGACCTTTTTGTTAAACTCATTACTATGTTTGACGTTTCAGTTGACCAGTTTATTCATGCGGACGGAGGGGCAAGGTCAAGCTCTTGCAGAAAGCATATTGATGTGCTCCTAAATTCCATGAACGAGAAAGAGCTTGTTGTCATGGAGGCCACAGCCGAAGGGCTCAAGAAAGCCAGAGAAACGGAGGTTCCAGAATAAGGGCCTCTGTTTTTTTGCGCCATTTTCGGGGGTGCCGCTAAGTGGCAAGCAATGCCTCTGTGGCCACAAGTGGCACAAAGGCGGCTTGTTGGGGCTCGCCCCAAACCCGTATCTTCGGGCCAACATGGCCCGAAGTGTCAGCGTCGCTTTGCTCCTTTGTTTTCATAACCTTAACGCTCCTTTTCCTGCTTTCTTCCCGGCTCGGTGTAGCCCATCAGAGTGTCAATGTTCGCCTTGATCGTGACGATCTCCTGCATATCCCGTCGTGCCTTTTGATATTCTCCATAGAGCTGTTTTTTCTTTGCTGTGAGCTTACGGCCTTCTTCCTTCAGCACATCCATTTTGGGGAGCTTCGCCCCGCCCAGCAGAGAGCGCATTTCCGCTTGTGCAGCCCGGTACAGTTCAAGGTCGGCCTCATGCTCCGCAAGGAATTTCCGGCTGTACTTCGTCGCCTTATACTGCTCAAAGACTGGGCGGGTTTTGGCATACTGAACCGTTGCGGCCTTTAGCCCGGCATTGGTTTTCATGGCCTGCTCCGTCTGCTTGACCTGTTCGGAAATAACATGGAAACGGTCTGCCGCCTCGGTGGCTTTCTTCGCCAACTGCTCATAATCGGTCAGGTTATTGTCCTGTATATAGGCAAGAGCGGCGGCCATCTGCTTAATGTTAAATACCTTCGCCCAGCGTTCATATCCCGGCCCCTTACCGGCAGCCAGCTTTGCTTGAATATCCACCGCCAGACTGATTTTCCGCTCCGAGCGCCCGGGGCGTTTTTCTTTGCCCTCAATGGCGGACAGAACATCTTGCAAGTCGTAGCCGTCCCCCAGCGTGGAGGCACGCAGACGGGTGAAGCGTTCCTGTCCCTGCCCGGTCAGCCGGAAGCTGATACCGCCGCCCCGAACCGTCTTGACCTCATACCCGGCCCGCTTCATCAAATTGAGAAATTCGTCCAAATCAGCGGGGCGTTCCGCCAACGCAGTATCAATGGCAAGGCGCAGCCTGTCCTGATAGGAAAGCGGCCCTTTCCGGTCTTTCTGCCACTCTCCATAGTTCCGATACTTGCCCTTGCTCCGGGGCTTCGGGTTCTCCACGATGGATAGCCCGTTTTCAAGGCACAGCCTGTCAGAGAGCCGCCGAAGGGCGAAGCTGGAGCCCCAAAAATTTCGGAATTTCCGGGTGCAGTCAAGGGTGGTGGAGTTGTAATAAATGTGACAATGGATGTGCTGCTTATCGGTGTGCGTGGTAACGATAAAAGCGTGCCGCCCCTTTGTCCAGCGCATAGCCAGCTCATAGCCGATACGGTTCGCCTCCTTCGGGGTGATCTCGCCCGGATAGAAGGATTGTCGTATCTGATAGCACAGCACATTATTTTCTTTTTCTTCTGTTCCCGGCCCGTCATAGCGGCATAGCTGGCCTTTGCCAAAAGGAACTCGTCCGCCACGGTGGCCGGATCACATTCATAAGCGGAGATATACTTTCCGCTTTCTGTTTTCTCCGGGTCCTTGCCATAGTCCAGACAATCCAGGATAGCCTCAGCAATCGTTTCGCCTTCGCCCGCATGGCGCTGTAACAAAGTTGTGGTAGCCAAAAATCATTCCTCCTTTCCATGAGAAAGGGGCGGCCCATTCAGACCGCCCCGACTTCGGGCCAGTATGGCCCGAGGCTGCTTAACTTGCCAGAAACCGGTACAGAGCGGATTTGCCTCCGTCCAGCGCCCAAAGAAGGGAGCCCGCCGCCGCTTGCAGTCCATACGGCGAAAGAAGGAAGGCAAGAAACAGAAATACAATCCCGCCTATGGGCGTCGGCGTGAAAAAGAGAGCGACACCCAGCACCGCCAGGATCACAGAGGCAATCGTCAGCAGGACGGCACAAATATCAAATAGGAACACCAGCAGAGCCGCCAGAAGGGACAACGCTAAAGCAAAGGGAGCAACCAATATTTTCAGCAGTATCTTCATCTTCAAAACCTCCTTTATCTATCCTTCCTACCTCTATTTTATCATGCTTGCCCGGGGACATAAATGTTGCGAAAGATTAGTAAATCCTGTCCCAAACTTTTGGGTCATACTGGCCCGAAGTGGTAAAAAAAGAGCAGGGCGGCAAGCTCCGCAACGGAAGCCTGCCGCCCTCGTCTTACTTTGCCACCAGCTCGGAAAGCTCCCGCAGCACCTTTGACACCTCGCCCCACAGCTTTTCATAGTCCCGCTTCAATCCGTCGATTTCCTCCGGGTACACGCCATAGGTGTGTGCGTGTACGGCGACCTGATTGAGATTGTTGGAACAGCGCCGTTGCAGAGAGATCAGCTCTTTTACGGGCGTAAGGTCGATGTGCAGGATATACCCGTTCAGAGCCATTTTCCGTACATAAGCCCCGGCGTTGGAAATGCCCGCCTCGGCCATCCGCTCATGGATGGCCGCCAGCTCGTCCGGTGTTACCATGACGTGCAGATGGACATTCCGCTTGCGGTTCTCCATCAGCGTTCCAGCTCCCGGCCTTTCCGGCGTTCTTTGGGCTCCTTTACCTTATCCAGCGGTTTTGTGTCCAACTCCGGGGGCGTGGGCGGGATGGGCGTGTTGTTGGGTACGCCGTCGATCATGTTGCAGTTCTGCTCTGTGGAGAGCTCGGCGGTTTTCAGATAGTTGTCTTTTTCGTGCATGGCGATCCTCCTTTATCGTTCCTCATGGTTTTTATGGTTTCGCTTCTGGCCGGGTTCCTTCGGGGGTTCCTGCCCTCTGGTTTCATCTTTGAGCCGGGCAGTAATGGATGGGCGCACCCGGTCAGGATTGCCCGGTGCTGGTTTCAGCTCATAATCCTCCATCTGCTTTTCGGTCAGCGGCTTTGCGTAGGTCAGTTCGCCCCATGCCATCAGCCTGCCGTCTGCCACAGGACGCCGCCTGTCATCATCGTAGTTGACGATGGAAAGAGGCTGGTTATCCGGCGGCTTCGGGTAAGTTCCTATGTCCACGGGCCGCTGGGTGGAATAATAGCGGTAAACGCCCTCCGGTCCCAGCTCGGTATGCTTGACCGCCGCATGGTAAAACTGCTGATAGTCGTCCACCCGGCGGTCAAAGTCCCTCTGCGCCCACGCCTGACTGGTTCCATAGCGGCCCCAGTAGTAATCCCGATGGCCGTTTTCCCCCTCGGTAAACTGCCAGGTCACAAAGGGGCTCGGCGCTCCCGGATTATGCCCCAGCGCAAAGCCGTGTCCGGTTTCAAAGGTGGCAGCTTTCAAAATCACATATCCTTGTACTGTCTCCAAGAGATTCCTCCTTTCTGTGCCTCGGGCCAACATGACCCGAAGTGCTGGATGTTACGAAATAAGAGGGCAGACCGGGGAGGAATGTAATAAGATATTCCCACCCCGGAAACACCCTCAAAAAAGCCCGGAATGTCAAGCCTTTGGAGGCGGCAAATCGTAACAGCCGCCCGGCCTTTTCTCCCGCAGTTTCCTCATGCGTTCCCGGCTTTTCCGTCGGTTCCCTTCGGCCTTGCAGGCGTCGGAGCAGTAGGCTTGACGCCCCTCGGGCAAAAATGCCTTTCCGCAGACCGCACAGGCCCGCAACTCCGGGGAGATGCCTTCCGTTGTCAGCGCCGCTTGAAGCTCCGGGTTAAGGGGCAGGACAGCCTCACGGAAGTAACGGCAGTACGCCCCTGTCCAGCACTTGTGCAGCATATAGCAGGCACAGTCAAGAGGAAGGCACAGGCCGCTTTCCCGGTCATAGTTGGCGCACATCCCCGTGACCAGAGTGCGGATTTTCTTCTTCTCGTCACGGGTCAGCTCCCGGGCGTCCATTTATGACTTCGGGCCACGATGGCCCGAAGGGCGGGGCTCCACGATCAGCGCCCGGAACTTCTTCCGGCACTGTTTTTTCTTTCCTTTGCACTCCTTGTAATAACGGCATCCCTTACAAGGGTCGTCATTGTCCCAGCCGGGGTGCGGTACTTCCTTCATCATTCGTTCAAAAGGGCTGCTTGTAAAATTCATTCTCATTCCTCCGTATCTTCCTCCCATGGCGGGGTATCTTCGTCCTCGGGTTCCTCTGCGATCTCCTCCAGCTCCCCGTCCTCATATTCGCAGTAATCATCTTCCAAATCCGGGGCTTCATGCTTCGGCTTGTAAATCTTGAAATAGTAACCAATTCCACCGCCGGCCAGCACCACCGCACCGATCAAGAGCAGAGAGAGAAGGGGGGCTGTCCTTTTTCTCCGGCTTGGGTTCCGGTACTTCCTCCACCGGTTCGGTGGGCTTTGGCTCTGGCTCAGGGGTCACTTCTTTGGGCGGTTCCTTACCCTGTTCAGCAAGAGGCAGAAGGTCGTCTGTGGTAACGGTATTGAGGAAATAGACGTTCTCGCTGGTTTTCTGTTTGTCGATCACCAGATAAAACACGCTCTCGTCTGCTGTGGTGATGGTGTAGAACTCCTTTCCATCCTCGTCGGTGGCGTTGTCCACCACGGTTCCCGTCCCGTCCGGGGTAAAGGGGTTCTGGGTTTCCGGCTCTGCTTCGGTTTCTGCCGGGGAGGGAGCTGTCTCCGGCTGCGGCTCGCTGCTCTGTGCATAAGCCGGGACTGTAAAGATCAGGCAACACAAAAGGCTGGCAGCCATCGCCGCCAGCCTGCGAAATTTAGTTTTCTTCATGGGCCGTGTCCTCCTTTTCGGGTGCCTCCGGCTTCGGGTCAGTATGGCCCGAAGCGGTAAGGCTGTTTTTGGGGTCATTCAGAAAAGCCATAAGCTGGGCGGGCGTCAGTTTGAGGGAGCGCACCGCCTGCACGATCTGGCTGTTTCTTCCTCCTGTTTCTGCTTTTCCAGCTCCCGGATTTTGGCCTGCCATTCGGCGGCCTTCTCCCGGGCTTTTTCCAGTTCCTTATCGAGCTTGTCGATTTTGTTCATGCAAGGACTCCTTTCCTCTGGCTCACAAACGCCCGAAGGCATAGAAATGTGTCTGCCAGTAGCTTGAATTGATGTTTGCGTATTGGATGGGCGAACCACAATGGAGCATCATCCCGTCGCCCACATAAATCCCCACATGGGATACAGGGCCGGGGCTGTCATAGGTTCCCGTGAAAAAGATAATGTCGCCGGGCTTTGCCTCGGAGGGAGAAATGATAGCACACTGGTTGTAAATGCCCTGCGCCGTGGTACGGGGCAGGTTGTGGACGCCGCTGGCCGTGTACACCCAGCAGACAAAGCCCGAACAGTCAAAGGAGGTGGACGGGCTGGAGCCGCCCCACACATAGGGCCAGCCGATGTACTTTGTGGCTTCTTCCATGAGCGCCGCAAAAGCCGGGTCATCCAGCGCCTCGCCGGGTATCTCATAGCTGGGGCCGGTATCTTCGCCGCCGTTGTAAATCCCTTCCCACAGATAGGGTTTGTTGCCTTTGAGCTGCTGCATAACGGTGTAGATTTCCCGCTGCTGTTCGTTAAGCCTCGGCAGGATCACGGCGGGCAGCGTCTTGTTTGTGAGGGTCACATTGAGAATGTAATACTCATAGGGGACTTCCTCGGTGGTGGTTTCCCCGGTCTCCGGGTCGGTGCTGGTTTCGGTGCGGTAGCGTATCTCGACTTCCTCCGTCAAGGTCAGCTCATACTGTGCCTCGAAAATCTCCCGCAGCTCGTCCTGCACCTGTTCACGGAAATACACATGGTACTTTGCCGAGAGATAGGACGCCAGCTCATAGGGGTTATGGCCGATCTCGTCCACGGAATAGCGGTACTCGTCATAGCCGGGATGGGTGCTTTCGATGTTCGCTACCGTCTGCGCCAGCTCGTTTTCCAGCGCTGTGTAGTCCTCGTCCACCCCCAGCAGGTCCGTATCCTCCGAGGCGTAGGAGGTGCCGGATAACGCATTGGCGAGGCCGCTGCCAAGCGTGGGGAAGATGGAACTTACCGCCGACACAAGAAAACAGAGCAGCAACAGCAGGAGCAGGACCAGCACCGCCACGGGATGACGGGTCACAAACTGCGCCGCCCGACGGGTCGCAGTTCCCGAAGCGGCAGCGGTTTTCTTTGCGGCCTTTGCGCCCTGTTTTGCAGCCGCCTTTGCTTCTTTGGAATACCGGCGTTTCAGTTTCCATTTCTGCTGCACACGGGAAAGCGGATTGCTGGCAAGTTCCGGGTGCTCGGAGGCCATCTTTTGAAAATCCACATTGGCCCGGGCTTTTATGTCCTTCCGTTCCCACTTTGCCACCTTCCGGGCCGGGTGTTCCCGGTATCTCCGTTTGGCATACCGGGTCAGTTTCCGGGCTCCGGCCTCGGCCACAAGTTCCGACTTATGGGCTCCTTCCACACCCACATTTTCATGCTCAACTTCGTGGATTTTGTTGTGGAGATAGAACCACGCTTCTGTGCGGGCTCCCCGGACAGCTTTCTTCGCAAGCCCCGGCGGCTTCTTCGCTGCCCGTTTTGCCTCGGTCTTGTCCAGTTTCTCCCGGGCCTTTCCCAGCTTTTCCCCGGCGTGTTCCGCTTTTGCCTGTGCTTTCTGGTACTTGTCCTTTTTGCTCCCGGCCTTCTCGGCGGAGCCCTCCGGCTCCTGTGCCTTGCCGGTATCCTGCGGCCCGTCCGCTTCATCCTCCTGCCTCATGCGGTCAGAGGGACGGCTTTTCCGTCTGTCCTCTTGAAACTTGCCGCTTTTGGACTTCGGGCCAAACTCATGGCCCGAAGGACTGTCCTGCCCGGTATCCTCGTCCTTAAACCGCAGGCGTCGGGATGGTGCGGGGGAAGGCCCTTCCCGTTCAGCCGGTCCGGGGCGATTGCTCCCGGTATCCTCCGTCGGCCCCGGCCTTTGAAAATTCCGTTTATCCGGTTTCTTTCCGATGATGTATCCCTCCTTTCCAAACCTCGGGCCATCATGGCTCGAAGTGCGTTATGCCCGGTTCATTTCCTGTTTTTTTTGTCCTCCGGGCGGGTGGTCATAATGGCGTACAGCTCGGTATTCTGCGGGAAGCGGTCAACAAACGGATGGTGGTATTCCCGAAGAACAGCAGCCCTTCGCCGGAATTGGTATGGGTCACATAGGAAAGCTGGTGGGGGCTGATCCCAAGCTGGTTAGCTAAAATCTGCCGGTCCCCCCCCTGTGCCTGCGAGAGAGCAGCACAAGGAAGTCCGAGTTTTCAAAGATGTTCTCGATCTCCGGGCTTGCCAGAAAATCCTTTCACGTTCTGCGTTAAAGCACTGGGAACGCACCCTTTTTTTTTCGCAGCATTTTCCAGATCGCCACACAATAGCTTGCCGTCAGACGGTCACGGAGCAGCACTATGGAACTCGTCGAAGTAGCACCATGTAGCGATACCACGGAGGAAATTCATGGACACCTGCGAGTTTACCAAGTCCTGCAAAATGAGCATGGCAATCGTCCGAAGCCCGGCCCCCAGCTTTTTTAAGTCAAGGCATACCAGACGGCGGTTTAAGTCCACATTGGTTTCATGGTTGAACACGTTAAGGGAACCCGACACATAGATTTCAAGGGCAGTTGCCAGCCGTACCGCCTCGCCCTCCGGCTGGGAACAGAGCAGGTCATACAGGGTTTGGAGGGTCGGCATTTTGCTTGTTTCCGGGTCCTGCAAATGTTCCCGGTACATCTGGCGTACACAGCGGTCAATAACGGTCCGCTCCACCGGCTGCAAGCCATCCTTGCCGCCAACGATCAGCTCCATCCAGCGACAGGATAAAGTCGGCTTTCAGCGCCATCGGGTTTTCCTCGTCAAAGCTTAGGTCAATGTCCATCGGATTGATGTGGTGGGGGCTGTCCGGGGCGATCTCGATGACCTGTCCGCCCAGCCGCTTGATAAGGGGCGAGTATTCGCCCATCGGGTCTACCACAATGATCCGGTCACGGGTGGCAAGGAACACGTTCACAAGCTCCCGCTTTGCGGCAAAGGATTTGCCGGAGCCCGGCACGCCGAGGAACAGGCCGTTGGGGTTTTTGAGCTTTTTCCGGTTTGCCATGATGACGTTATGGGAAAGTGCGTTGAGCCCGTAATAGACGGCTTCGCCATCCATGCGGAGCTCCTGCGTCATAAAGGGAACGAAAAAAATGGCCGTGGAGCTGGTCGTCATGCCGCGCTTGATCTCAATGCCGTTATGGCCCAGCGGGAAGGCTGGAAAGAAAACCATCCTCCTGCTGGAAGTCCAGCCGCTTCAAGGTGCAGTTGTATTTCTGGGACGATACCCGACACCGTGAACAGGTCATTGTCCAGCTCCCGGCGGGTCGGGGCCATGTTTACCACAAGGAAGGTCAGAAGGAACATTCGCTCATTCCGGCTCTGTAAATCTTCCAAGAGGGTCTTTGCGTCGTTGCTGTACGTTACAAGGTCGGGTGGAAGTATGTCCATGTCGTACCCTGACCGGGCTGCCTTCTTTTGTTCCTCCACCTTCATCTTGTCAATGTCGGAGACTTTGGCCTTGATGGATTTTACGGCGGCGGCCTGATCGACGGTTTGGATATGGAGAGTGATGGTCATTTCCGCATCCATTTCCAAAAGCTCCGCCAGCAGCTTGTCCGAGAGCTCCGAGGCCAAAATCTGCAAGTAGGAGGCGGCACCCCAAGTCGTCCCCACCCGGAACAGACGGCTGAAACGGAAGTCGAAGCTGTCCGGGGCGATAAAGTCTTTGGTGGAAAGCCCGGTTTTGGGGATCATATCCCATGAAAACCGGAAGGGGGAGCCGCTGCCGGGGTGGAGCTGCCCGTGAAGAAGCTCCAGCCGTTCCAGCCCCGAAAGGGAGCGGCACTTGACGCCCAGCTTTTTGAAGTTCCCGCAAATGTCCGCCTCTACACGTTCCAGCCTTGCCCTGGCGGTGGGAAGGTCGTCCACATTCACGCCGAAGGTCAGGAGCTTTGTGCGGACAATGCCGTTGTTGCTTTTGGCGATCTGGTTTTCCAGCATTTCCACATACTCACACCGGACGCTGTTGTAATCATCGTCCTGCATGGGGATGTTCACGCTGTACCGGCTGCCCGGGCGGCTCCGGTGGTTGAGGAAGGAAAGCTGGAACGGAAGGCTGCTGTCAAAGTAGTTGAGGCAGGCGCTCCACCCGTCAAAGATGGCTGCCTGATCTTCGGACTGTGCGAGCTGGTAGTTGATGTCCTCGTATTCAATGGTTTTGGTGTAATAGCGGTCCGCTACCCGGCACACCCCGTCCCGGTACATTTCCCGGTAAAAAGGGAGGGTCTGCTGGGCGGTGGTGGGAATGTTCTTTCCTTTCGTGAACAGGCCGGTAAGGCCCCTGCTTTTTCAGGCTTTCTGCCTGCGGGCTTTCCGGCCCTTCTGCTGTTTCGCAATCGGCTGCGCCTCTTCTGGCGCTAAGCAGCGCATAGAAGTTTTCGGTTTTGTAAGGCCGCACACGGGGATAGAGGAACCGTGTGCGGATGATGTTTTTCAGCACTTTTTCCAGCGGCAGACCGTCTCGTTCATACATAGCCAGAAAGAAGAACGGGAGCATGAGGCCGATCATCAGGAACATGGCGGCACTGTTCCCGATACTGCCACGGGAAAACAGGTAAGCCGGGAGGCCCACCGCCGCCGCGCTGGAAAAACAAACAAGCTGGCGCTTCGTTAGGTTGAAGGCCAGCTTTGTCTTGATTTTGGAAAGGTCTTTTGGTACTGGCACATAGGCCATTTTGGTACACCTCCTTTATTGCTTCGGGCCAGCATGGCCCGAGGTTATCTTGCGGCCTCTTTGGCCGGGGCTGTGCTGCGGGCAGCTTCGGCGGCCTCTCGTCCGCTCTGCCTTGCCCGCCAGTATTCGGGGTGATACTGCCGGATGGACTGATTGAGTTTTTCTTCAAACTGTCCTTTGTCCTTAATGCGGTCAGGGATTTTCCACAGCTTTTTGTCCAGCAGCTCCCGGAGCACTACGCTTTCCTGTGCGTCCTCCTCATAGCAAATATAGCCCTTGTCCTTGAAGCCGCATTTTTTGGCTGCTGGGGAGAGAACGGCGGCTACCTCGTTTGCCACCATCGTTCCGCCGTGGCTGGCGGTAGATACCAAAAACACCCCCGGACAGAGGGTTTCACAATTCTGCACCTCGCCCCACGGGGAGCTTTTCGGCGCATGGAACATTCCGCCCGTCCGTCTCCGGTCTGCCTGCATGAGTGCTGCCTTTTCTAAGATGGCTTTCAGTTCCGGGGAAAAATAGGCATATTCCCGAAGGACACGGGCGGCCTCCCCGCCGCAGGCGTTCATCAACAGGGTATAGGCGTCGCTGTCCGCTTTGGTACAGCGACCCAGCAGTTTTCCGTCGTAATAGCAGGCCGCGTCATAGCCCGTCCGTTTGCGTGGCGTGGTTCCCGCCTCCTTCTGCTTCGTGCCAGCATGGCCCGAGGTCAACGCTCTGCACTGCGGCTGGGCTTTTCCTTCGGAGGCCGCCCTGCCTTTGCCTGTTCGGCAGCCGCTTTTCCGGCTTTGAGTTGGTCGCTAATGGACGCACGCCCCACAGAGCCGCGCTCCGCCATCTGTTCCAGCTTTGCCTCATAGGCTTGCAGAACAGCAGTATTGAGCTGTTCCCGGAACTCCTTTGTGACAGGGTAGGCCATATCCCGATAGCCGCCTTTGCCGTCCGGCTGGCTGGGCATCCCAAGAAAGAGGCCCTTGCTGCCCTGGACGATTTTCAGATTTTCCACCACAAAACAGTCATTGAATTTCACGCTGGCAAAGCCCATGAGATTTTTCACAGGTTCGATGACCCGCACGCTTACATCCAGCTTTATAGGGGCGGCTGGTGTTCCGCCCGCAGTTTTTTCCTGCATGGATTTCTCCTTTCCGCTTCGGGTCAGCATGGCCCGAAGTCTCTTAATGGCAGCCGAAGATGGATTTTGCAAGACTGCCTGTTTTGAATAAGGTAAAACACAGCAACACCGTATATCCCACGCATCCCCAGATCGCCCCGATGGGGTCGCCGTCGGTGGCGATACTCTGGATCAGCACCGCATAGATGGCGACACAGACTAAGATCAATAGACCTTGAAAGCCCACCGCAAAGAGGGAGCGGAAATAGTTCTGCCCCATGTGTCCGGTTTCCCTGTTGGGGACTGTGGCAAACGGGATAGGCGCTAAACTTGTGAGTAAATAAATTTCAATCATACGGCCATATACGATGACGAAGATCACGATGTTTAAGGCAATCATGGTAAGCTGGATCAGGAAGGACTGTAGCCAGAGTCCGAACAGAGGGCCTAACTCCATCGCCTCAAGCTCTGTCCGCAGACTGTCCAGCACATCCGGCGTGATTTCTGTCCCGTTCTGGATAATGCCCGCTGACTGCTGGATCACATGCTGGCTCACATCAAAGACCGCCAGCACGATATTGAAGGTATTCGTCAGGATCATCACAGCCACAAAGGTTTTGAACACCCACTTAAAAAACATCCATGTGTCAACTTCATGTAGGTTGTTGCGTTCTATGAGCATCTGTATCAGCTCATAGGTCATTACAAAAGTGAGGATGACCCCGGCGATTGGCAGGATGGCAGTTTCAGAGATCTGTCGTATCATGGAAAAGACCCCGGCGTTCCAGTCCGCCGGGGTCGTGCCTACCTGTGTGGCGATTTCGCCAACGCTCTGATTGACGTTATCGAAAAGGCCGTCCAGATTTCCCATGATACCATCGACGAGCAGACCTTTCAGCCATTCAACGATTGCGTCGATGATAAAGTCCATACATCAGCTCCTTTTCTGGAAAAGGGACAACGGGTGACACTTAGCTGAACAGACCGGACAGCAGAGGGATAAGCTGAAGGCCGATCAGAACGACACCGCCGCCCGCCATGAGCTGCTTAATGCCCTGTCTTTTTGCCGCAGGGTTGTCCGACCCGTAACCTTCCAGAAGGTTGATGACGCCCCATACCGCCAGACCAGCGCCAAGAGCCATGACCAGAATTTTAAGAATGTCGATTGCCTGATTGAAAAATTCCATATACGTTCCTCCATTTTGTTTGATGGTTTTGGGTACAAAAAAAGCCGCCCACATCGGCGGCGCTTCGGGTCATCATGGCCCGAAGTTACACAAACTCGTCGCTGTCCAGATCATCGAAATTCAACAGGTCAGCTTCTTCGTCCGTGTCGGAGCCGTCCACTTCGTACACCGTGTATTCGTCCTCCGGCTTTAGTCTCAATGGCCGGTGGCGGAACAGGCTTTCCAAGCGGAAGGCGTTTTTCTTTTTATCAAATTCGGCTGTGTACTTGTAATTCGGGTGCTTTTTCAAGTCATACTTCGGGGACAGGAAGGGCGGGAGCCCCCGAAGCTGCAAGATACATTTATCCCCGGGCATGGTGGTGATCTCGCTGGTGGTCATCAGCTCCCGGCCAAGCCGCTGCATGTTCTGGCTGTAACTTTCAGACTGTCCCCGGCTTCGGCCCTCGGTCTGCATGGAGATAGTGGCCTTGCCCAGCCAGTTTTCCGAAATATCCTTTAGGGTGGAAGCCTCCCGGCCTCCGAGGAACACGATACTGTCCATGTTCCCCATGATGGTTTCGGAATGGTCTTTGTACAATGCCTTGCACTGGCTCATAGCCTGATAAAAGAGCGTCAGGCTGATTTCCCGTGAGCGGATGACAGCCACGATCTTTTCCAGCCCCGGCACCTGTCCCGTGTTGGCCGCCTCGTCCCACAGCACCCGCACATGGTAGGGCAGACGCCCGCCATAGGTGTTGTCAGCCCGTTCACACAGAAGGTTGAACATCTGCGAGAAAGCGAGGGCAACCAAAAAGTTGTAGGTGGTGTCCGTGTCGCTGATAAGGAAGAACAACGCCGATTTTTCATCCCCCAGCTTATCCAGCTCCAGCTCGTCATAGGACATGATCTCCCGGAGCTGGGGAATATCAAAGGGAGCCAGCCTTGCACCGCAGCTAATCAGTATACTTTTGGCCGTTTTGCCTGAAACGAATTGTCAAGGACTTTTTAATCAAATTTACAAAAAATCTACAAAAAAAGGTGCCAGAAGCATTGTATGGCTCCTGACACCTCGTTTGATAGATTACATTTTTCCGTTCAGCAGGTCTTTGCAGAGATACGCGTAGTCTGGCAGCTGGTTGATATATGACTCCCAGCGCCGCTTGATTTCGGCCAATTCCAGCGGGTCGGCTGCTTCCAGTGCATGATCGTTGCCAGTCATATATAAAACATCCGTAGCAACATCATCCAAAAACACCTGCCGCAGAGATCAGCAGCTGATTCTATCCTGATACCGGTATCCACATAGACTGGATTGACGCCAATCGTCAGCCAGACATAGCCTACCTTGTCCGACCAGAGCAATTCAAAATCAGGGCTTTGCCGCAGATGTTCCGCAAAGACTTCCTTTTTACTCGCTCAATTTCATGTTTCTCTTTTTTTCTGTGTAAAGCATTTTCGTGTCCTCCTTGACAAAAATTTTGGTGCGTACCATCATCAGTTTAGCACAAGGCGGCTTCGTTTATCAGTCTGTCACATCTGCTGAATTTCATTTTTGAGCATACGCTTGATTTTATCGCTCATGGTTTCTGTGCTGGTATTGCTGAAATGGACATGAACCTTGTAGGTCGTCTTACCGATTTTCTTTACCATCGCTGGCGTGTTTTCCGGCGCTCTGGACGCAGTAACGGCGTCTGCCACCACTGCATAGTACGGGGTTCTTTTGTTCATGGCGCTCCTTTCTCCGAACGG